>JAEEGK010022746.1_pt1 | contig 13136 bp, 17 predicted proteins | sample 8958771 | NCBI WGS metagenome assembly JAEEGK01 (sample SAMN16246547, study PRJNA631951) | gut metagenome | biome: gut microbiome; feature: rumen; material: SC-attached | host: Bos | place: Iran: Karaj | collected 2018-10 | reverse complement strand
TCCATCTATTTCGATGGGCTGCCGGTTCCCTTTTATTTTGAGTCTCTCGTGCGCCGCGGCGTGAACCGTGCCCTGGTGCACCTTACCGGTGTCCATAATCTGAAAGACGCCGACGAGCTTGCCGGCCAGGTCATCTTTGCCGATTACTTCGAGCTCACCGAGGACAGCGACCTTACCGGTTGGACTGTCCTGAATGCCGATGGCGCTACCGTAGGCCTCATCGTGGGCTACGAAGACATCCCCGGCAACCTCTGTGTGTACGTAGACACCGCCGACGGCGAGCGCCTGATTCCCCTGCACTCCGATCTTGTGCTGGAGATGGATTCCGGCTCACGTACAGTGAAACTTCAGATCCCCGAGGGGCTTTTGTAAGGTTTTTTTGTGAAAGGTTCGGTATTTTGTGCCGAACCATTTACGCTATACGCCCCCAGAGGCACATTTATGTAAAAGGTTCGGTGAAAAAAACCGAACCTTTTACATTTTGGCGACTTTCAGAAAAATAATTTTTCCGTAAAAAAGCATTAAATAACACGCAAAATCGGTGAAAATCGTGTGATACAACACTTTTTTTCCACCGATTTCACCTCGTTTGGAGAATTGCCCGTATGTTTGCGATGAGAGCTAAAGTGCTCCTTGTTGTTTTATGTTATATTTTTCTATATCTTTGCAGAGCCAATTCCAATATGAAGAGGTATAAGGTAAGACAAGTATTACGCTTGTTGAAGCAGGACGGTTGGGTAATTTACAGAACTAAGGGTGATCACCGTCAGCTTAAGAATATTAAGGGTAAGACCGGTACGGTAACTGTAAACGGTAAGAAAAGTGATTATTTAAGCCAGGAGTTGCTTAACAGTATCTGGAAGCAAGCCGGATGGAAATAAGTACTATTATGAAAGAAGTGGTAATAAACATTGATTGGGTACCCAACAATTATGGTGCGGCGCCTGAAAATGAAGCCATTGCCTGTGTTTCTACAGGGAATACGTTGGAAGAAGTGAAGCAGAATATTCTTGAAGCCATTGAGTTTCATATAGAAGGAATGCTGGCCGATGGGGAGCCCGTCCCAGAAGAGTTCTTAGGTGAGTGGGTGCCGATATTCAAATTATCTACCCGCGCGCAGCTGAAATACACGGACAGGTTTATTACCCGTAAGGCCCTTGCCCGAGAGACTGGCATTGCCGAGCAGCAGCTGAGTCATTACGCCAACGGTCAGAGGCACCCCCGTCCCGCAATGCAGCGGCGCATTACCGACGGCATCGCTGCCATCTGTCGCCATCTAGCAGTAGTGCTATAATTCCCGAACACCCTCGCGCGCACCCATATGCCCTACAGGCCTTGTGGGCGTAAGCCTCCGACGAAGTACATATAAGTGACACGGAGTTATATGCAAGTGGCAGCAACTTTTCCGAAGTTCCGGTAAGTTGCTGCCACTTTCGCTTAGTTGTATGCTACTCGCTGCAAGTCGCTGCGACTTTCTGCCAGTTGCACGGAAGTAGCGCTCCGATGTTGCCATTATAGGCAGGCAGGCGCACCAGAATGTCTTCCAGCCATTCCCGCGGTTCAATACTGGCAGACTTGCAAGATGAGAACAGGGAGTAGACAATGGCTGCACGAACAGCCGCATCGTGATTGCCGGCAAACAGGAAGTTTTTGCGACCTAAAGCCAAGGGGCGGATTGCGTTCTCGATACCGTTGTTATCAATGTTGTACCGCCCATCCAGGACATAGCGGCTTAGGCGCGGGAGAAGTGTATAGGTGTAGACCAGGGCCCTACCCATCCTGGATTTGGGCGTGAACGCGTTGGCAACGGAGCCCATCCACTTTTCGAACTCTTGGATGATAGGATAGGACTCCTTCTGGCGACGCTCCTTGATCTCTTCAGGAGTTAAGCCAGCGTCACGCATCTCCTCCTCTATCTTGTAGAGTTTGCCAATGTAGACGATGGCTTCACTTGCGTACTTCTTGTTCTCATCCAGGGCTTCCACGAACTTGCGTCTTACGTGCGCCCAGCAGCCAATCATACGTTTCCCAGGCGTGTTCTCGAAGGACTCGTACACTTCATAGCCATCGGTCTGCACGGCGCCACGGTAGCCACCAATGAGTTTGCGTGCGGTATCGCCGCTGCGGGAGCCCATATCATAATGGAAGTATACGTCCCCGGTTAGCGCGTTGCGCACGGCCCACATATATCCCTTCACGGCACGGTGCTTCTCGTTGTCAATCACTGGCAACGTGCTCTCATCCACCTGTATATAGTCACTGGACATGATCTGTTCTCGAAGTTTATCGTACAGTGGTCGTAGCCTTTCACAAACCGACGTGAACCAATCATTGATTGTGGCATCATTCAGCAGTACGCCCAGTTCCTTGTACTTCTGTATTTGCCGGTAGAACGGCAGGTGGTAGATGTACTTGTTTATCAAGATATCCGCCAGAAGGCTCGCATCAACCATACTCTTGGGCCGTATCGTTTCCGGCAGCGGCGCAATCAGGAAGGTCTGTCTGTCAGGATCCTCAATTTGGAGGCTGGATTTCAGAACGAACTTGTGACGGACAATGCGCTTGACATACATCTTGGCCGGCTGGATGGCCAGGGTGTCCGTATTCTCCACACCAATCTCTACATAGTCGGGGTTATCCTGAACACCTTCAGGATAGATGTGGGTCTCTTCAATAGGGAGATTGCCGGAAAGGATGGGCTTACGAACCTCACGTTTGTGGGCCTTCACCTCAATGAGCTTGGCGTTCTGTTCCTCCATAGCCTTAACCTCCGCATCCAGTTTGGCCTGCTCCTCTTCAGAAAGATGCTGGTCGAACAGTGTGGGCTCAAGAACATTGGGATCAAGAGGCAGGTGTTTCTCGCTCATGGAACCGAAGAGCTTCTTACGGAACCAAGCCATCATGGAACGCAGGTCATTGATCACCTGCTGCATCTCCTCCTTCTCTGCGCGGAGCTTGTTTACGACACCGGCCATTTGTGCCAGTTCAGACTTGAGTGCCAGGAGCTGATTCTTCTCCGCCAGCAGCCGGGCTTGCTCTTCCAAGAGATTTTCATTCTTGGCGGCAAGCTTGGCGTTTTGTTCACGAAGACGCTGTATTTCGAGTTCCAGTTCTGACATCTTTTTCTCTCGTTTCCGGATACAAAGATATGGCCTCTGAGCGACTTCTGCAAGCGATTTTGCTATTGCAAATGTCGATTATTTTACTTATCTAAAATAAAGATTTACAGACTCTTAGCAAGCATTTTCATCCGCCTCACATAAGGGCTTTCAAGCGCTGATTTCACCATCCCGATGACGTTTTCATATGCAAGATTGGTCGAGATCACATCTTCACTGCCGGCGGAAGGGATTCTCATTCTGCCCATATCCAGACGGATGGAGTATAAGACCAGCCCTCCTTCTTCCTGACGGAGCAGTTTCATCATGTTCCGGCTTGCATTGGCGAAGATAAACACGTCCCCGCTGCGCAGCCTTTCGCACATGGCGTTCGTCACGATACCGCTTAGTCCGTTGAAGCTCTTGCGCATATCGACGGGCTTGTTGTAGAGCCAATACCGGCAGGTGTTATCGAGGCTAAACATTGCTGGCAGCTATTAGCTCACGCAAGTGGGCCGCTGTCATACATCCCTGGATGCGCATGGCTGAACCACTCGCCGTTCGCAGTTCAACAGTCAAGAAGCTCTGCTCCTGAGGTTGTGGCGCTCCGGCCTTTGAACGAGACTTCCCTGAAGTACGGGCTGGAGGCATCATGGGCGACATAAAGGCCCCTGTGGAAGGCAGCTGTAAGAAAGCACCCGTTTCCGGTCCTTGATCACTTTCGTCCTCTTCGCGATACTTCTTTTTCCAACGGTAATACTGGTCACGGCGTATTTGCAGTTCCTCTAAGCCCTGTTGCTGGGTGATATTGTGCTCGGCACAGTAAGTGTCCACCTCCAGAATCTGTTCTCTTGTAAGCATATCTCATGAACCTTTTTGCAAATGTAGCCAGGATCTCTCCCGGCCACAATATGTAGTTCGTCGGAGGCTTACACATGTAAGCATCCGACAAAGTATATGTAGGCGACACATTAGCCATTCCCTCGTGAAACAGACCACAGCGAAATGTAATCTGTTTCGCGGGGAGGAGGATTTTTACTATCTTTGTACTTATGAGAAAGATTCTTTTTGTCTGCCACGGCAATATCTGCCGGTCGCCGATGGCCGAGTTCATCCTCAAGGCGCTGGTACGCTCCCGCGGGATTGAGCTCTTGTACCATATCGAGTCCGCGGCGGTCTCCACCGAGGAGATAGGCAATCCAATCTATCCTCCGGCAAAGCGGAGCCTGTCCCAGCACGGGGTCTGGTTCGACCCCTCAAAACGTGCACGGCAGGTCACCCCTGAGGATTATGGACGGTTTGACCGGATTGTCTGCATGGACTCGTCCAACCTCCGCCTGCTGCGCCGGATTATCCCGTCGGATCCTGAAGGCAAAGTTCACCTTCTGATGTCTTACACCGGCGCCCCGCGAGATGTCGCAGACCCCTGGTACACGGGTGACTTCGAGGAAGCCTTCCAGGATATCCTCGCCGGCTGCGAAGCCATGCTGGGGTAAGTTCTGAGGGTGTTCAGTGCCCGTTTGAGCCTGAAACAGACTACAGCCCCTTGTCATCTGTTTCGCGAGCCAAAATATCTCCTATTTTGCCCAAACTATTGTCTGAAACATATGTAGGAGTCCCTACTTCTGTTTCAGGTATTGCATAGCCTGGATTGAGAGGCCAATTTACCTCTGGGGAACCCAATCTTTCGAATAATCACCCCTTGCCGGTGTTGTATCAGAATAACATTCAGAAAAATAGCCCAGATTTATACGATTCCACAGATTTTCCGAAAATAATTACCATATTTTTGTAGTTCCAAAAACTATAAAACTATGGAACAAATCATTAAACCAACAAAGTACATCGACCCGATGGTCGATGTGGCGTTCAAGCTCATTTTCGGAACAGAAAAGAACAAGCATCTCACGACCACCAGTTACGGATTAGTGATGAATTATCGTAATAATTATGATAATTCAATTATTGTTGTTACATTTGCAAAAGGAGCCAAAATATGATTGTGAAGATGACAAAAGAGCTCCTGGACTTATATACACTAAGGCAAAGCAAAAAGTACAAGGATGTAGCACTGAATCCAGTACTGTTTAACGGCTTCATACGTGCTGTTAATACAATGATAAGTGTTAGCAGCGTCACTGAACTCCGCGCATACAGTTACCTACACTATGAGAAACTTAAGTACGAATACTCAGACTATTCTTCTGTAAGGTTATCAAACAGATTTGTACACCGGCTGTTATTTACTGAAACTCCTGATGGTTTTGAAGTTAAACTGATTGATATAGATAATACACACTATGGAAACAAATAATGAGAAGCTTTATACTCTATCCAGCAATGTAACCCCAGTTATGCCCATCCATCCTGGAGAAATACTTGGAGAAGAACTCAAAGCCAGGGGTATAAGCCAAAAAGAGTTCGCTGTGAAAGCAGGGATGCAGGCAACACATCTCAGCGCAATCATCCATGGTGTAAGGAACATTACTCCGGCAGTGGCTCAGAAGCTGGAAATGGCGCTTGACGGTATAAATGCAGCCAGTTGGACCAAATTGCAGGAACAATACAACAGAGACATCAATAGCAGAAAACGTAGATTGCCCGCCCTGATCTCAGGATATGAAAACGCCACGCCTAATGTAGCCATATTGGCTCAGGAAGAATCCCAGCCATATGCCGGCCATTACACAGTTACGGTTACTATTCCGGAAAAGGACAAGGCCTTACTATATCAAATGGCGGAAAGACTGGGCTGGATTATAGATTAACTCCCTACCTGTTCCCCTTAGCCCTGTTATGCGTCTTGCAGAGCATCTGACAGTTGTCTATGTCTGTTGAGCCACCCTTGGACCACGCGGTGACGTGGTCTGCATCCATGTCCTTGAGGTCCCATATCTTGGTATGGTTGGCATCGTGGCCAATTGCGCAAAGCGGGCAGTTGGATTCACCTTTTTCCTTTGCAAGCACCGTCTGGAGCGCGTAGACGGCCTTTTTGGTGGGCTCATCAAATACACGGACATTAAGCAGCCTCGTGTTCTGACAGCCATCAAGAATGTACTCGTAGATGCCTTTCTTCTCCTTCACATAGTAGCTCTCATAGAGCTCACGGACCCGGGCAGAAACGTCCTCCGGATTGTACGCCGTTTTGTGGAAGCGTTCATAGAGATCGCCCCAGCGGAGGCCGCACATTTCCCTTTCCGGCGTAAAGTCAAAGACAGACGTTATCCAGTCTATCACAGAAGTGAAATAAGCCTTTAACTGGTTTATATCCTCATCAAACCGATGGGCGGCCATATACTCTTCTACATGTCCTTTGCTTACCCAATCCAGCGCAGCGGCCAGGTAGTCCTGCCGCTTTGCCGTACCAGGGATAAAGTGGCACCACTTGTTGATATTGGTATTGTTGGAGTTTGAGAACTCTTCCTTGGCTTTGGTAACGAAAGGCCCGGAGTACACGGCATTCAAAGTCTCCTGCTCATTAAGAGGAATTCCCACGATGTTTATGGTACGGAACCAGTCCTTGATTTCTTTTTCAGTGCCTTCGCACACATAAATGAGCAACTTTGTGCCAAGGAACTTCTCCTGCTCATCCTTGTTTAGGGCTGTGAAATACCACGGCTTGCCATCCTGGTCTATCCACGCAAACTTCTCCGTGATGAACCGTCCCAGCGACGTAATGCGCTGCTGTCCGTCCAGCACCTCATAGCGGTCTTCACCCACTTTGGAGAAGTAGATGAGCCCCAGCGGATAGCCATTGCGTACCGACTGGATCACGTCCACTTCCTTCTTTCCGCCATTCTCTGCATACAGGTAATGCCTCTGGAATTCCGGCTGGATAGTCAGCTTTCCGGACAGGCCATATAGCCCCTTGCCTTCATATTCGTTGTACTGGAATCCTTTGCAGATGTCGCCGATGGTCCAGGTGGTTACGAGGGTTGCTATCATAGTTTTATTGTTTTTTGCGGATGAGGATGCGGGAGAATGGACAACTGGTTTTCCCAGTTATTGGGTCTGTAATGGATATATCAGTTCTACCGCGATAATTCTTTTTTACACCTATCTCCTTTGCTGTGTCACCAGTCCCAATGCCAATTATTCTAAACTGCTCTGGACAATACTTATCAAGAAAAGACACAGGAACACCCATAGTCCCTTCATAGTCATCAGGGATAGAGTCAGCATAAGGAACATCTATTGCATCATAATTGTCATATTTTATATAGCCCTTAAGCCTGAGATCTTGATGTCTGGAATACCTGAGATTATCTTTTAGAGACATAAGTTTCATCGGCTCATGACGGCGTCCATGCTCGAGGTTTGTGAACCAGCGTACTCCTTTTACCCTTATATACTTTTTCCCTTTATCATCAACTCTCCAGCCAGATGCCTCTATCGGATATGAATCCGGAACCATGAACTCTCGATCACCAGAAGTAATAGATGGCCCATACCAAAGTCTATTGTCCCTTAGTAATGGAAACACTTCTTTATAAGATGTTGCATTCATGTTTCCAACAATTAGGAGCTTCTTATCTTCTTCAAAACACCATGCCAAGAACTCCCGGAACAGACTAAACGGCGGATTAGTCACAATAATATCGGCCTGATCCCTGAGCGCGCAAACCTCAGGACTGCGGAAATCGCCGTCGCCGTCTAGGTAGTGCCACTCAAGGTCGTCAATATCTATCCTCCCGCTGCCGTTAGTATCGCGTGTGAGCTCGAAAATCTTGCCCTTGATGCGGGTTTTATCGGCATCAAACAGCGGACTTTCCGTCTCAAAGAGAGTGGGCTCATAGTCCTTGTACTTCTTGCTCTCAACAGCGTAGGAAGTGCTTATGAGCCGCTTCAGCCCCAGCCGCTCAAAGTTCTGGGCAAAGAAACGGGTGAAGTTACTCCACTCCGGGTCGTCGCACGGAAGGAGGACCGTCTTGTCACGGAAAGTGTCTGGGTTGTACTCCAGATAGGCATTGATCTCCTTCTGGATGTCGGCGTACTGAGTATAGAACTCATCATTCTTGGCAGCCTTAGCGGCGCCAAGATTGCTGTTGTTGGCCATAAGCTGCGCTCTTATGGCACTTGCGACTTATCTCGGGCGGGATTTCAGGGCACAAAAAAGGCATGGACTTTCGCATATCCATGCCCTGAGGCCCTGAGAAGCCCGCAACACTAGATAAGTCCAGTCCACGCCAAAGCGCAGACATTCACTGACTTATCCGGTGTATTGCTTTTTGAAATTTCTCAGGTTTCAGGGCAGCCGAATAAATAGCAAATGCTAAATTACATATGTACGCAATGCCCTAAGACATTGCAAAGGCAAATATAAACAATTTCATTGACAAGCGGAAATAAGATGAAGAATATTGCTGTTTTTACAAAACAGAAGTGCAGCGGGGCCAGTGATATGTAAATAACTTTGTTACGGGGGACGGAAAAGCCCGGCCGGGAGGGTCGGGCTTTGGCTATAATCTTAGAATCATATTTGGAACAATTCCTTTTATCATTCTTTCAGGAATGCCAACATTCCGCGCAATTTGTGGCCAAAGCGATGTCTTATATATGACTTTATCAATAATAGCATCAGCATCCTTTATGCTATTATTCTTAGCAAGGGTTAACAAGTCATTTCGGGTGATATTATCATATTTCCCACAAACCGACATCTGATGCATTGACGTCCAGCCCCCTTTGGGGTTGTAAGCATATCCCATATCATATGCCGGAGATAAACGCCAACGTCCGTCCCTATCCATCAGAAAAGATATATTTTTTGTATGGTCGTCCTGATTGCGCACAACGACATTGAAAACAATCCTGCGAAACATTTCCTGAGCCGCTGAATAAGGAAGTCTTAATGCCCGCATAACATTGAATGCTTGCTCGTAAGAATACCCTCTCAAGAGCCTGAAATCGTAATGAGCAATTGCACACAAAGTCTGCATATGCAGCTTTTCTCCATCTTTACGATCAAAGCGTTTAGTGAGGAAGTGGGCACGACCATTCTCTTCTATAAGAGAGCATTCTGTCATCTCAATACCACAATCCAAAGCTAACTGATAAAATGAATACTCAAGTCGGCCATAATTCTCAGTTTCCCGAAAACCCGTATTTGCAGATACCCCGTCAAGCTTGATTAAATAATATTCAAATCCTTCCGGGGCTTCCACCTGGCCGCTCCTGACTTCCTTAGTGGTTTTATTGAATGCGATTATTGCCTTGGCTCGCTGTCCACCGGCAGATGTCCCAAGCCGCAATATCTCTGCTATTGCTGCCTTTTTGTCATCAGACATATTGACTTCAAAAGCTTCCTTTCTTGACAATGCTTCTTTAGCAACGTTTACAAGAGACTCTATTTCAAAGCGCTGAGTTGAATTAAAAGGTGTATCCATCGCAGGCTCATATTCCAAAGCGCCCATACACCGCTTTCCAAGAAAGCACAATGATTCAACTGGATTCCCAGTTTTGCGGCCAGTCAAAGAAAGCCATTTGTCAAACAACGCACGACCATATGTGTCTGGCAATGAGTCGGCCAACATACCGGGCAAGCCCATGAAGGTTTCGCGATCAAGTCCAGAGAAAGAGTACTCGCGTCCTTCGCGCACAGGCATCATCAACGGGGACGGTTCCAAGCCAAGCCCGACGAAACTGTGATCATACTCAAAGCGAGCAAACTCATACCGCTCATCCCAACGAAACGCCCCTACAGGTATTCCAAACATATTTACCTTTGCAACAGTTACCATTCGGAATCCTCCTTCTTCGTTTTCACATTTGTCCCTCCAGAAGCACGTCTGCGCTTATGTTTAGTCAGGGCGTTCATTATCTCATAATACTCATTGGGACCAGGCTGCTCCTCTTCTGCCAATGGTATAAGAATATCAAGTTTTCCCAACGTACGCAATACCCTTATCCAGGAATCAAATGATCCAATATCCCCTTTTTCTATTTTCTTTACTGATGACAAAGATATTCCAGCTTCTCTTCCCAATTCAAGTTGAGAAATATTCTGCTTAAGCCTCATCTCCTTCAGATGTGATCCAATGGATTCTTGAATCATTCGGTCTGACATCATATAAATATCATCCATAATAGCTCAATATTAAACCTTTTCGACGCAAATATACAAATAAAAGTTTAATATTCAACTATTATAAAAAGAAATATGATCTTAACTAGAAAAGATGCTATTATTTTCAAGTAGCCGCAAATCGAGAGCGTGTTAGGGGGAGCTTTTTGGTACTCAAATAATTGCGAATAATGTTTTTTTAGTATATCTTTGTCATTGTCGTCGGCTATGAAGGGGACAGGGTTACAAGTAACCCCATTGTTGCGGGGACCCTGCCTTAAGTCTCACCTTTATGTACTGGACATAAAGAGTTATGCCAGGTTGCGGCAGTATCTTTCCAGAGCTGCATTTCCGGGGCATAATGCCTGTTCCCGAGCTGCCTCAAGGGTAACGTAACACCACTGTGGAAGTCCCACAGTGTGTAATGTGTTACGCATTAAACCTTGGGAGCCATGCCACCATGATTCTTTTCCTCAGAATGTATATAGAATAGTTGATCATCTGCATTATCGAATACGCTCTGTTTTGAGTTATTTCGTAACTATTTTACTATTCTTATTTGTAAATAATAGAAATATAGTTATCTTTGCAAAGTGGGGTGCACTATGAAGAAAAAGGTAAAAGAAGTAATACGAATCCTGGAATCAAATGGTTGGAGATATATAGGAACGCGCGGAGACCATCATAAATATTACAAGGATGGGGCAAGAAGACCCATTATTGTGCCAGGTAATGGAAACGATGACTTAGCAGAAGGAACCCTTCAATCGATCTTTCGGGAAGCAGGACTAAAGTAAACAAGAATATGAATACACTGAAAGCAATTATCGAAAGCGCAGAGCACAACTACTCTGCTTACATTGATGGTATCGACGGGGTTGTTGCAACCGGTAATTCAATCTCTGAGATCAAAGATAATCTTTTGGAGGCAATCAAAGTCTTTATCGAGACCTGCAATGAAATAGGTTGTGAAGTGCCGGCAGAACTCTCCGGAGAGTATTCTATTGAGTTCAAGATGGATGTCAAGAGCCTTCTGGCCATTTATAGCGGAATCTTCACCAAAGCCGGACTGGAAAGAATCACCGGTATAAACCAGAAGCAACTCTGGCACTATGCCAACGGAGTCTCCAAACCCAGAAAGACTCAAGTCCATAAAATTGAAACTGCCCTGCACAGATTAGGAAGCGAGTTGATGGCTGTGACGTTTTAGTTCGTGAACTGAGTTCGCCTCTTTATATCAGTATTACTTCTGTGCTTCAATCTTTCTCCCATTCTGAACACGCTCGCGTGCGGTTTAAATGGTACAAAAATCCCCGAACAAGCTCGCGAGCGTGTTCGGGGATTTCATTTACATCAAGGAGCTTAGGCCTCGCTGATGGCTTCGTTGGGGCAGGTGCCTTCACATGCACCGCAGTCGATGCACTCGTCGGCATTGATCTGATAGGCGGCCTCACCGGCGCTGATTGCGCCAACGGGGCAAACATCTGCGCAGGAACCGCAGGAGACACAAAGGTCGGGATTAATTACTCTAGGCATAGTTTGAATATTGTTGTTGTTACGTGTTTCGTGACTGCAAATGTAGGCATTAAATTTGATTTTAAAAAGAACTGTTCTAACTTTGTAGACATGAAGTATATGATTATGACACTTATCGTCCTCTCCGGTTTAATCCAGTGCGGACAAAGAAATACAGTGCAGGTTGAAGAAATAACTCTTGCAGAGACCACCCAGATTTCCTGGGACAAGACAGTGCACGATTTTGGAGACATAGCCGTCACGGACGGCGCGGTTTCCTGCACATTCACATTCACGAATGGCGGCGAGGAATCCATTTACATCTATGAAGTGGCATCCTCGTGCGGGTGCACCGGCGTAACCTTCAAAAGGGAAGCGGTGAAGCCGGGGGAGAGCGGAACAATATCGGCAACCTACAAGAACGAGGACGGTCCGGGAGCGTTTGACAAGACCCTTACCGTATATGTGTCCGGACTCCGGCGGCCGGTAATCCTCAGACTTAGAGGCGTCGTACATGAGAAAAAGAAATCCCTGAGCCAGATCTACACCGAGAGGCTCGGGGATTTAGGTCTGAAAAGCCTGGATATCAAGATGCCCGGCCTCAAACAGGGACTGGTTGTGAGCGAGTCTTTCCCCGCGGCAAACCTCGGTAAGGCGCCGCTTAATCTGGAGTTTACAGGTTTAAGCCCACAGATTTCTGCCTCGGTAAGTCCCAATCCCATCCCGGCAGGAACGGTGGGAAAGATTGTCTTCACGGTGAGTGCAGACAAGGAGCTCTGGGGAAAGAACGTGTACACGGCAACGCCGGTCGTGAACGGTCGCAAGGCTGCTCGTTCTTTAAAGTTGGAGGCCTTTACCCAGGAGAATTTTGCGCTGATGTCCGCCGCGGAGAGGGACTCCGCATCACTTCCCATGTTCAAGAGCAGCACCTTCGACTTTGGTACCGTGAGGAAAGGGGAGGAAGAGATAAAAGGCTACTTCGAGTTTGAGAACAAGGGAAAATCGGCCTTCCACGTGTATAAGGCGGAGGCGGAGAGCGGCGCGGTCTCATTCATCCCCATGCAGGATGTCCCGGCGGGTGGAAAAGGAACGCTGGGCTTCCAGCTGGATACCCAGATTCTGCCCGAAGGGGAGTGCGTAATTATGATTTCACTGGTAACAAATTCGCCTCTGAGGCCCGTTGTGAATCTGTTTGTGGCGGGAATTGTGAAATAATTTCATTATATTTGTAGGTTACAAGAAGTGTACTATGGCAGATAACACACCTATCGTTGGAAACAATACCTACAATGACGATTCCATCCAGACCCTGGAATGGAACGAGCACATCCGCCGCCGTGCGGGTATGTACATCGGCCGCCTTGGAAACGGAGACCGCCAGGGAGACGGAATCTATGTCCTCCTGCAGGGAATACTCGACAACTCCATTGACGAGCTCTCCATGGGATTCGGCACGAGGA
>JAEEGK010022740.1_pt1 | contig 13139 bp, 3 predicted proteins | sample 8958771 | NCBI WGS metagenome assembly JAEEGK01 (sample SAMN16246547, study PRJNA631951) | gut metagenome | biome: gut microbiome; feature: rumen; material: SC-attached | host: Bos | place: Iran: Karaj | collected 2018-10 | reverse complement strand
AATTGTCGAATTGTTTATTTTTTGGAATATAAAAGTGTTACCTTTGCAGTCAATAAACCATATCCTAACAAAAACTGCATGTTGAAAATAATTGATCGGGAAACACTCTGCCCCAGGATGGTTGAACTGTCGGGGGTAGACGAAAGTACCAAGAAAAAAGAATTGGAGGACATTTTTCTGGATAATATCAGTCATGAGCTTCGTACCCCTCTGAATGCCCTTATCGGACTCAACGACCTGCTGAACGGTGTGGCCGGGCAACACATGGAAGAGGAGGATCGACTTATCATGAAGGATCATATACACAGGAACGCAGACCGCCTGATGACGGTAATGGACGATATTCTTGACCTGTCGAGGATGCAGAAGGGCAGTCTGACGCTCCACAAGACGGTTGTCAGTCTGATGGAGATCTGCTGTAAGGCGCGTGACGCCGTGAGGGGGCAGGTACAGCCGGGTGTCAAGCTGCAGCACGAATATCCTGTGGTACTGAGGGACACCTTTATATATACAGACGGGAAACGGTTGGAACAGTTGCTGAGGAACTTCCTGTTGAACGCGTGTCATCACACGGAGGTGGGCAGCATCACTTTGAAGGTGAAGGCCTATCGTGACGAGGAGCGTGGGCGTAGGATGCTGCAGCTCAGGGTTGACGACACGGGCGAGGGTATTCCTCACGAGCATCGGAGCCTGTTGTTCAAGCCTTTCCGTAAGTTCGACGGTCAGATGGAGGGCCTCGGCTTGGGGCTGGCTATCTGTCGCCAGATTGCGAAGCTGCTTGGGGGTGTCGTCTACCTGAATACCCACTATGTGGGTGGCTCGAGTTTCGTGTTCGAAATGCCATTTGAAGAAATATAATCAGATATTTTGTTTTTTGTTTGGCAGTTTAAGCTAAAATTCTTAATTTTGCACACATAATTTGCAAATTTAATAGAATTATGGCTTATACACGTATGACTGCCGCAGAGGCTGCGGCGCTGATCAAGAATGGCGAGCATATCGCCATGAGTGGCTTCACACCCGCTGGTGTGGCCAAGGCAACCACTAAGGAACTGGCTAAGATTGCTGTTGCTGAGCATGAGGCTGGTCGTGAGTTTAAGGTAGCAATCTTCACAGGTGCGTCGACGGGACAGAGCACGGACGGTGACCTGGCAAACGCTCAGGCGATCCTCTATCGTGCCCCTTACACCACGAACCCCGACTTCCGTAAGCACGTGAACATGGGTGAGATTCCCTACAACGACCTGCATCTGAGCCACATGGCGCAGGAGTTGCGTTATGGTTTCTACGGCGATGTAGACTGGGCTATCCTTGAGGTGTGCGATATCGAAGAGGTGGGTAACGACTATCACGTCTATCTGACCGCTGCCGGTGGTATCTCTCCGACGGCTGCCAAATTGGCCAAGCACGTGATTCTGGAGCTGAACAGTTTCCACAACCCCAACGCGAAGTATATCCACGACGTCTATGAGCCGCTGGATCCCCCTTACCGTAAGGCGATTCCCATTGAGCACGTAGGTGATCGTATCGGTCAGCCTTTCGTTTCGATTCCCAAGGAGAAGGTGGTAGGTGTCGTGGAGTGTAACATCCCCGATGAGGCTCGTGCCTTCAAGGACAGCGACCCTGTAACGGATAAGATCGGATACCTGACTGCTGAGTTCCTCGTAGAGGAGATGCACAAGGGTCGTATCCCCAAGGAGTTCCTGCCCCTGCAGAGTGGTGTAGGCTCAACAGCCAACGCTATCCTGGGTGCACTGGGTGAGGACAAGCACGTACCCGACTTCAATATTTATACCGAGGTACTGCAGGATTCAGTAGTCGCTATGATGCTGAATGGTCGTGTGAAGGATGCTTCGGCTTGTTCGCTGACGGTATCGAACGAGTGTCTGATGCAGGTTTATGACCACATGGACTACTTCAAGGATCACCTGACGCTGCGTCAGAGTGAGATTTCGAACTCGCCTGAGATTATCCGTCGATTAGGTGTCATCGCCATCAATACCGCTATTGAGGCCGACCTCTATGGTAACGTGAACTCTACCCATATCAGTGGTGTTAAGATGATGAACGGTATCGGTGGTAGCGGCGACTTTATCCGCAACGCATACCTTTCTATATTTACTTGTCCTTCAGTGGCCAAGGGTGGTGTGATCAGCTCGATCGTACCGTTTGTTTCTCACCAGGACAGCTCAGAGCACGATGTGAACATCATCGTGACGGAGCAGGGTATCGCCGATCTGCGTGGTAAGGGTCCCATCCAGCGTGCAGAGTGCATTATCGAGAACTGTGCACATCCTGACTACAAGCAGTTGTTGTGGGATTACCTGAAGATCGCGAAGATGGGTCAGACACGCCATAATCTGCCTGCTGCGTTCGCTATGCACGACACGCTGGCTCGTAAGGGTGACATGAAGTTGACTGACTTCGCTGAGTACGTGAAGTAATAAACACAATGGGGCTGGCCTCGATGGTTTTGATAAAAACTTAACGAATATGAAAACGACATTAGAAGAACTAGAGAACAAGTATTGTGTGAATCTCGAAGGTGAACTGGACACTGCTGCTGCAGTAGAAGTGGATCGTATCCTGAAACCATTATACACGAGCAATGGTAAGGACGTAGAGATTGAGTGCAAGAAATTGGAGTATATCTCCTCCAGTGGTCTGCGTATCTTGAGCAGAATCCTGAAGGGTGTCAAGGCCAGTGGTAGTCAGGTGACAATCAGAAATGTCAACGGTGACATCATGAACGTGCTCAGACTGACAGGCCTGAGCGCGCTCTTTAACTTTGAATGAAAAGACGGAATAGTTATCTGATATCCAGGGCGCTCCATACTTTCATGTGGGCCTCAATATTGTCGTCAGTAGCTCAACTGCTGTCAACATTGATTGATGCCATCGTAGTGAGTAACCTGATTGGCCCTGATGCCATCTCGGCAGTCAATGTGTCAGTGCCAGTTCTGTCGCTTGTGAGTTGTCTCGCTATCCTGTTAGGTGTGGGTGGATCGATAGTGGCTGCCAAGGCAATGGGACTTCGGAATATGGAGGAGACCAATCGGGTCTTCTCCGTATCGTTAAAGGCCACGCTGATTTTTGGATTGTTTATTTCTGTGGTTGGCTATTTGCTGGCACCTGCGATTGTGGGACTCATATGTCCTACAGAGAGTCGTATCTATCCATTGGCTGCCAGCTATCTGCAAATCATTCTCACCGGTATGGTCTTTATGTTAGGAGGCTTTACCTTGCAATCTTTTGTCAAGACTGACGGGAATCCCAAACTGGTGATGAGGGCCGTTGTCTTAGGATGTATCGTCAATCTGGTTTTTGACATCATCTTCATCCAGGTCTTCGATATGGGTATTGCAGGTTCGGCATGGGCTTCTGTCTTGGCATATATAGTTGCTTTTGCTGTTTGCTTGCTACATTTCCGTATGCCTCGTTGTTCGTTGCGCTTTCAGCTCCATGCCAGAAGTACCCATGGATTAGGCACCATCGCCAAGGAGGGGGCTCCCTTAAGTGTCAATTCGCTATTGCTGGGTGTCTGCACCTATTTCATCAATACGATCGTCCTGCATGTTGCAGGTGATGACGGTATGTATGTGTGGTCACTCTGTCTGCAGTTGTTCTCCATCATGCAGTTGGTGCTTGGCGGCATCTCCACCAGTATCTTTGCGATTGGGGGCTTGTTGGCAGGTGAGCGTGACATGGAGGGACTGGGTATCCTGACACGAAGAGTGCTTATCTATGTCAGCGGTGTGCTGGCTGTTATCGTCGTTGTGATGCTGGTATTCCCTGAGTTGCTTCCCAGTCTGTTTGGTGGTAGTCATCTCTCTGGTCGCGCTACGTTGGACATTGCCTCTCCGATCCGTATTTACGCGTTGCTGCTTGTGCCCTATGGCATTGTCGCCGTTCTGCGTTCGCTTTATCAGATTATCGGGTTCCGTAGCATGAGTATGATTCTCAGCATCACCCAATTGGTGGCAATGGTGGCCTGTGTATGGTTGTTTGCCCTTGTCAGCTCCGATATGCTATGGTGGGGATTCCCCGTATCGGGCATCATCTTATTATTGGTAACTGCGGTTTTCAGTTGGCAAAAGCGTCTTCAGAAGCCACAATTGGCCATGATGACGCTGATTCCACAGACGATTGGTGGGAAGTCGCTTAATTTCTCCATCAGACTGACTCGTGAGGACGTGACCAGTGCATTGGATGATATCAAGACCTTCCTGAAAGACTATCAGGTGGCGGAAACAACGATCTTCAGAGTGCGTCTCTGTTGCGAAGAACTCTTATACAATATGACCGACTATGCCGTCGAGAAATATGCAGAGAAACACTTTGCTGATATCCATATCCTGTTGACTGATCCTCAGGTGAGCGTGTTGCTGAAAGATGACGGACGTCCCTTTAATCCGATTTTCAAGAATCGGGAACTGAGGGAGAAAAATGCTGATACAGATTATGAACACTTGGGCTTGTTGCTGGTTACAGGCGAAAGCTCCTCGATCAACTATAAATACATGTACGACCAGAATATGGTCTTCCTAACTTTCCAACGAAACTCATAAAAACAACAATATGAAGACTAACGAATACCTTCAACCATTTTGGGACGCTTTTGAGCGTTTTGCAGATCTGCCTGCTATCGTTGATAATGGTGGGCGAGTAACCACCTATCGCCAATTAGGTGAACTGACGCGTAGAATAGCGGGAGGACTGGCACGTCTGGATTTGCCGGAAAACTCCCTGATCCCTATCCTGCTGCCTACCTCGATGGAGTATATGGCTGCAGAGTTGGGTGTCTGGATGGCTGGTCATGCTGTTGTGCCGATGGGTACTACTTTCCCTGAAAGTCGTATCGAATACATCAAGGATCATTGTGAGGCGCCGCTCATTATCGATGCCCAGAGACTCCAGGAATTCTCAGAAGCTGAAGAGCTTCATGACGAGGTCACGCGCTTTGAACTCGATCAGAAGGCCATTCTGATCTATACCAGTGGATCGACGGGTGAGCCCAAGGGTATCCTGCATTGCTTTGACAGTCTATGCTCCCATGTACACACTGGTACCCTGCAGGAAGAGCATACTGATATGGTGTGGGCTACCTCGTCGCCATTCTATTTCGTGGTTGCTATGTCGAACTTCCCAGTGTTGAAGGGTGGTGGTCAGTTACATTTCTACACAGGCGACGTGCTGTTCGATGTCAGGAAACTGGAAGACTATATCGAAAAGTTTGGCGTGACGCATAGTTTTATCAGTCCTGCCGTATTGGCCAATTTCCATAACCGCTCGAAGTCGCTCAAGGTCGTATTCACGGGTAGTGAGAAACTCGTTAACCAGTGTTCGCGCGACGGTTATCTGCTCTACAATAATTACGGTATGACTGAAACGCTGGGCACGTTGCTGCACTACAAGGTGGATAAACCCTATGAGTCTACGCCAGTAGGCGTGCCCAACAATGCAGAAGTTCAGGAATTGATGCTCGTGGACGACGACGGTAAGCCTGTTGCCGAAGGCGAAGAGGGTGAGCTGGTGGTTAAGGGATGCTTCTGTAAATGTTACTACAAAGACCCTGAGCGTACAGCTCAGCTCTATCAGGATGGCTGGCTGCATACCAACGACATCATGCGCCAACTGCCAGATGGCAACCTCATCTATGTGAACCGTAAAGACTGGATGGTGAAGATCAATGGCCAGCGTGTAGAGCCGGGTGAGGTCGAACAGGCCATCCAGCGCATCGATGGTGTTACGAACGCCATTGTCAAAGGCTTCGATGGCAAGACAGGTAGTCAGTATCTTTGTGGCTATTACACCAGTGATGGAGATATCACCCCCGAAGCCATCAGGAATACGCTCGCAGAACGTCTGCCACCCTACATGGTGCCCCTGCACATTGTGAAGGTGGATGAGTTTTCCTACCTGCCTAATGGTAAGGTGAACCGTAAGGTTCTGCTGCCACCTGACACTTCAGAACTCCTTTCGAACTACGTAGCGCCTACCAACGAGATAGAGCGTACGCTTTGCGAAGCTTTTGCCCAGGTACTTGGGATGGAACAGGTGGGTATCGACGATGATTTCTTCATGCTTGGTGGCGACAGTATCAAAGTGATGCGCCTGCAACAGCAGTGCGAAAGCCTGAGTCTGACATCCAAGATGATCTATAAAGGTAAGACCCCACGCCATATCGCAGAACTCTGTGACGTGGTGGGCGGTGATGTCGCCTCGCCAGTCTTCCCCGTTGCCCTCTCACAGACTCAGATGGGTATCTATGCCGAGAGCATGGCCCGTCAGGGAGAGGCTGCCTATAACAATCCCATCCTGTTGAAGATTGATGCAGAGATCGATGAGCAGAAGTTGGCTCAGGCTATCGAACAGGTGGTCAGTGCCCATGCCTTTATCAAGACCCGTATCGAGGAAGACGCTGAGGGTAATCCTGTGATGGTGCCTTCAGATGCAACCTATAAGCAGACCATCGAACAGATGAGCGAGGCTGAGTTGGAGGCCTTGAAGCCCCAGCTCATTCAGCCCTTCAACCTGCAGAAAGACCAGTTGTTCCGTATTCGTATCATTCGTACGGAGGCTGGCTTGTATCTGTTCTCAGATTTCCACCATATTATATATGATGGCACCTCTATGCGTATCTTCATGGCCGATGTCGATCGTGCCTATGCAGGGGAGGCTATTGCCCCAGAGCAGTGGACTGGCTGGCACGTCGCCCAGGAAGAGGCTGCCCTGCGCCAGACAGAAGCCTATACTGAGGCAAAGGCATGGTACGAGGAGAACTTCAGCGGGTTGGATATCGAGAACAAACCTATTCCTGATGTGCTTGGTGAAAAGACCGTAACCTTTGGTAGTCAGGATTTGGCGCTTGGCATCACCAATGAAGCCATCAATATATTCTGCCGTCGTCAGGGTTTCACTGCCAATATCCTCGCGATAGCAGCATTCGCCAAGCTGATGGGAGCCTATACCAATCAGGAGGCTGCGCTCTTTACTACCATCTACAATGGTCGTAACAGTCTGCGCACAGCCCGTACTATGGACATGATGGTGAAGACACTGCCCGTGTATAGCCGTTGGACTGCCGATACACGTATCAAAGACTTCCTTTACGACGTGAAGCAGCAATTGCTTGGCGCGATGAACAACGACATCTACTCGTTTGCTGAGGTGGCAACCAACTTAGGTATCAATAGTGACGTGCTCTTTGTCTACCAAGGCGACTATCTGGCACTGGGTACTGTCTGTGGCCAGCCTTACCATGCCATTCCCTTGGAGAAGAATGCCACGGGCAGTCCGCTCGACTTTCAGATCTTCAACACAGCCGATGGCCCGTCGCTCCATGTGGAGTATCAGAAGAATATGTACTCTGATGCGCTCATCAGCCAGCTGATGCAGTGTTATGCCAATGTGCTTCGCTCGATGCTGACGGTAGAGCGTCTGTCGGATATTGAATTGCTCAATGCTGATCAGTTACAGCAGCTCGACAGTTTCAATGAGACTGATGTGGACTACGATGACACGCAGACCGTCGTCTCGTTGTTCCGTCGTCAGGCGAAGGCTACACCAGATGCCGAGGCCGTGGTGTTCAAGGACAAACGCTATACTTATAAGGAGGTGGATGAGATCAGTGATCGTATCGCAGGTTACATCGCCTCGAAGGGTTTGGGATTGGAGGATGCTGTTTCCATCATCATCCCTCGCAGTGAGTGGATGGTTATCGCCTCGTTTGGTGTGTTGAAGGCAGGTTGTACCTATCAGCCACTTGATCCCACCTATCCCAAAGAGCGTTTGAACTTCATGGTGAAAGATTCTGGTGCGAAGTTGCTTATTGCTGATGAGACATTGCGCGACCTCGTGGACGAATATCAGGGAGACGTGTTGCTGACCAAGGATCTGAAGCAGTTGCCTATACCAGAGACATTACCAGAAGGGCCGAAGCCAGAGAGTCGTTTCATCCTGCTCTATACCAGTGGCTCTACAGGTGTGCCCAAGGGTTGTCAGCTGACCCATGCTAATCTTGTCTGCTACTGTAACTGGTACTGGAAGTACTATGCCCTGAAGCCGGAACACCGTGTGGCTGAATACGCCAGTTATGGTTTTGACGTCCATCAAGAGGGCATCTATCCCCCGTTGACGGCTGGTGCTACCGTATACATTATTCCAGAAGAACTGCGTCTCGATCTTATCGCGCTCAATGAGTATTTCGAAACCAATCATATCACCCACGCGTTTATGACAACTCAGGTGGGCTACCAGTTCGCTACCAGTATCGAGAACCATTCGCTGCTGCATCTCAGTTGTGCTGGTGAGAAGCTGGCCAGTCTCAATCCACCGACCGCCTATCAGTTACACAATGGCTATGGTCCTACGGAGACCACCATCATCATCACCATCTTCCCAGTACATGAGAAACTGGTGGATATCCCCATTGGCAAAGCGATGGATAACGTGCGACTCTATGTTACTGACTTGCAAGGCCATCGTCTACCCATAGGAGCTATCGGCGAACTGTGGGCTGCAGGTCCTCAGGTGGCCCGTGGCTATCTGAACCGTCCTGAGAAGACGGCAGAAGTGTTTATCACCAATCCGTTCACTCGTGAGAAGAAATATGCTCCTGTCTATCGTACTGGTGACATTGTGCGCTATCTGCCTGATGGCAATATCCAGTTTGTGGGACGTCGCGACGGACAAGTGAAGATTCGTGGTTTCCGCGTTGAACTGAAAGAGGTGGAGGCTGTTATCCGTGAGTTCCCAGGTATCAAGGATGCCACCGTACAGGCCTTTGACGCTGAAGGTGGCGGCAAATTCATCGCAGCCTATATCGTCAGTGATGAGCAGATCAATATCGAGGCTCTGAACAACTTTATCTTGGAGCAGAAGCCTCCTTATATGGTGCCTGCTGTAACGATGCAGATTGATGTCATCCCTCTGAATCAGAACCAGAAGGTGAACAAACGCGCCCTGCCCAAGCCTGAGTTTAAGAAGATGGAAGTGGAGGAGAGTGGTAATAGACCGTTGAATGTGCTGGAGCAGGAACTGTTGGAAATAGCCGCTGGTGTGATAGGCAACAAGGAGTTCGGTGTTACCACACCTCTTATCTATGCAGGTCTGACCTCTATCCTCAGCATCAAACTCTCCGTACAGCTTTACAAGCGTTTTGGTATTGAGATTAAGTCGAATCAGCTCACTGGTGGTGCATCCATCGACACCATTGAGAATGTCATCCTCGATCGATGGATGAATGGAAGTGAAAAGGACGAAGTGGGTAGTGAAGAACTTGCTGAAGATGAAGGCTTGAAGGCCTCGCCACTGACCTTTGCCCAGACAGGCGTCTACTTCGAATGCGTCAAGAATCCATTGAACGTCACTTACAGCATGCCTTCTTTGTATCGGTTTGATAAGAATGTGGTCAGTGCTGAGCTCTTGGAAAAAGTCTTGTCGGAGTTTATCAGCATCCATCCAGCCCTGTCTACCCATTTCGATATGACTGAAGAGGGCGTGATGCAGGTTCCTAATGAGGATCAGACAGCTGTTATCGAACAGCTGACCATGACACCTTCAGAATTCGAGGCGTATAAGCAGCAGTTCCTGCAGCCTTTCCGTCTGTCGAGTGGTCCGCTTTATCGTATGGTCATCATCACGGTTGAGGATGAGGTCTACCTCTTGGCTGACTTCCACCATCTCGTGATGGACGGTGACTCGATGAACACCTTCACCATCCAGTTGGGAGAAGCCCTGCGTGGTGAGAAGTTGGAGGCAGAGACACTTAGCTATGCGAAGTTCGCAGTAGATGAAAAACGTTTCGAGACTTCCGAGGGCTTTGAGGCTAACAAGACTTACTTTGCCCAGATGCTGGCAGACTATGAGAGTGCCAGTGAGATAGCAGCGGATATCAAGGGACAGGAAGCCAACGGCTTGATGCAAACGGTGGCAAGCCCCTTCAATCTGGATGCTGTCGACGGTTTTGCCAAGCAACAGGGTGTGACCCCAGCCTCCGTGATGCTTGCAGCCACTTTCTACACCGTATCGCGATATATCAACAGCCGTAACGTCTATCTCTCTACCATCAGCAGTGGGCGTAGTGATGTACGTACGGCAGGTACAGTGGGTATGTTTGTTAATACCCTTCCATTGGGTATCACAGTGGCTGACACGACAGTAGCAGAGTTTATCAAGGCCAGTGCCGATGTGTTCAAGGGTGTCATCGAACATGAGAAATATCCGTTTGCGCGTATCGCTGCTGACTATGGCTATCAGCCACATATCGTCTTCGAGTATCAGATAGGTGTTATCGGAAAAGCCGATATCCCAGGACTGAAGTCGAGAGAAGCGCTGAATAATGAGAGTGCTAAGTTTAAGTTGGCTATTCATATAGAGTACAGGGACGGCAAACCTGCTGTTGTGCTGTATTACAACGATGCGCTTTACAGTCGTGCGCTGATGGAGGGTTTGTCAGGCAGTATTGTGACAGTGGCTGAACGGATGATGTCTTCGGCTGATGCCAAGGTACGCAAGGTATCCATCGTCAGTGAGGCTCAGGAAACAGAACTGTCAGGCTTGCGTCAGACTGCTACAGGCGAAGCACCATTTAAACTCTTCCATGAGTGCATTGGTCACTTTGCTGAGACACAACCCGACCACGAAGCCTTGGTAGCTATTGATGGTACGTTCACCTATCAGCAGATGGACGAAGTCACCAATCGCATCGCCAATGCCCTGCGACAAAAAGGTGTGCAGGAACGTGATCGTGTAGCCTTGTTGCTGCCACGTACCAGTCGACTTATCCTCTCACTCTTTGGTGTGCTGAAGGCAGGTGCTGCCTATATCCCCTGTGATCCTGAGTATCCTGCAGATCGCATCAAACTCATCCTGGAGGATAGTGAAGCGAGATACATCATCACTACTGCCGATCGTCTCGACTCCGTACCTGCAGACAAGGCCATTGATGTTGAGTCTCTTCTGGCTGATTCTGTTAGCTGCAGTGCCACAGCAGCTAGCATCACCCCCGACGATCTCGCGTACCTTATATATACAAGTGGTTCAACGGGTCGTCCGAAGGGTGTGATGCTGCGTCACGAGGGTATCTGTAATTACCTCTACGGCCATCCTGCCAATGTCTTTGCCAATGCGGTGAAGACAGATGCGGAGCGTATCCTCAGTGTTACCACGATTTCGTTCGATGCAGCCCTGCAGGATATCGGTATGGCCTACTTCAATGGTAAGACACTGATTCTTGCTACAGAGGAACAGGCTAATAACCCGCTCGACTTGGCAAAGCTCATAGCAGAGCAACATATCAATATGGTCAGTGGAACACCATCGCGCTGGGGCGCTTGGCTTATGAGTCCAGACTTCTGCAAGGCCATCGCCAACCTCGCCATCTGTCGTGCAGGTGGAGAGAAGTTCTCCGATCAGTTGCTTTCCCAGATGCGTAAGGCAACCAAGGCTCGTATCTTCAATTGCTACGGACCTACGGAGATAACGGTGGCCTCGAACAATGCCGAACTCACTCATGCTCAGTTCGTCACTGTGGGTAAGCCCCAGTTGAATGTCAAGGAGTTCATTGTCGACAGCGATGGTAACGAACTGCCTGTTGGTGTCGTTGGCGAACTTTACATTGGTGGTCGTGGTGTGGCTCGTGGTTACAATAACCTCGACGAGATGACCCGTGAGAGATTTGTGGACTACAAGGGTGAGCGCATTTATAAATCAGGCGACTACGCCAAGTGGTTACCCGATGGCAATGTGGTTATCCTTGGACGTACTGACCATCAGATCAAACTCCGTGGCCTGCGTATCGAACTCGGTGAGATTGAGAATGTGATGTTGAAGGTTGAGGGTATGAAGAAGGTGGTCATCATGATCCGTAAGATCAATGATCGCGAACACCTCTGTGCATACTATACCGCAGATCGTGAGATAGCAGCAGATGCCCTGAAGGCAGAAATATCAAAGAGTCTGACGCAGTACATGGTGCCCACAGCCTATCTGCAACTCGCAGAGATGCCTATGACGCCTAACGGGAAGACGGATGTGAAGGCTTTGCCTAACCCAGAACTGGCAGGCGTTGGCGAATATGTTGCTCCTGCCAATGACACAGAACGGATCTTCTGTGACATCTTTGCAGGCATCCTGAAGATCGACAAGGTTGGAGTTACTGATAGCTTCTTCGAACTTGGTGGTACGTCGTTGGCTGTGATGCAGATTGTGGTCCAGGCAGAGAAGGCAGGCTTGCATGTGGCTTATCGCGATGTGTTCGACAATCCCTCACCACGACAGTTGGCACGCTTAGTCACAGGTGAGGTGGTTGAAGATCGTCATGACGAGGTAAGCGACTTCGACTATACCGCCATCAACAACCTGTTGCAGCGTAACACGCTCAAGAATTTCCTCAGTGGCGAGCGTCGTCAACTTGGAAATGTCTTGTTGACGGGTGCTACAGGCTATTTGGGAATCCATATTCTGAACGAACTGGTTGAGTCAGATGCCCAGAACATCTACTGTCTGGTTCGAGGTAAGACGATTGAAGCGGCAGAGCACCGTCTTAACACCATGCTCTACTATTATTTCAACAAATCGTTTGCACCACTCTTTGGTACACGCCTCCATATCGTTTTGGGCGACGTCACCAGCGACTTCGCTGGCGATTTGAAGGTTGATACTGTCTTCAATTGTGCTGCTATTGTGAAGCATTTCAGCGAAGGCACAGAGATAGAGGACGTGAACATCGGTGGTGCCCAGCGTTGCGTGGAGTACTGTATCAAGACGGGGGCTTGTCTGATCCATATCTCTACTGCCAGCACCCGTGGCATCTGGACTGGTGAACCAAGGAATGATGTATTTACGGAGCAGAAACTCTATATTGGTCAGTATCTCAACAACAAGTATATCTACTCGAAGTTCATGGCCGAGCGTCTGGTCCTTGAGGCGATCGCTCTCCACGGACTTGATGGTAAGATCATGCGTGTGGGCAATCTGGCAGCACGCTCTACGGACGGTGAGTTCCAGGCCAACTTCTCCACCAACTCGTTCATGGGTCGTATCCGTGTCTTCAATATGCTTGGCTGCTGTTCTTATGCGATGGCTGCCAGCAAGGTGGAGTTCTCGCCTATCAACGAGGTGAGTCACGCCATTGT
>JAEEGK010022737.1_pt1 | contig 13141 bp, 14 predicted proteins | sample 8958771 | NCBI WGS metagenome assembly JAEEGK01 (sample SAMN16246547, study PRJNA631951) | gut metagenome | biome: gut microbiome; feature: rumen; material: SC-attached | host: Bos | place: Iran: Karaj | collected 2018-10 | reverse complement strand
TTCTTGGAGAAACGAAATTGCTGAGGACAACTGGGCATTCTGTTCAGAAGGCGGCGACGGTTCAAAGCCTGTTCACATGGTTCCTCTTACAACACAGGGATTCGGTATCTATACAAACAAAACTCTTCTTAAGAAAGCAGGTATCGATCCAGAAAAAGTTCCTGCAACAGCAGAAGAATTCATCGCTAACTGTAAGGCTCTTAAAGCTGCTGGAATCGCTCCTATCGTAGGCGGTTTCTCTGGCGGTCCTTACACAGTAGACTTCCTTTTCCGCTGCTTCATCGCTAACATCTACGGCGACAAAGTTGCAGACCTCGCAAAGAACGTTGACTTCGCTGGCAACGCCCAGTTCAAAGAAGCTTGCGAAATCATGAAAGAGCTTATGTCAAACTACGTTGATGACGAAGCAACATCAACAGTTTACTTCACAGACGCTGGTGACAACTTCGCTGCCGGAAAGGGTGCTATGTTCATCGGCCTTCTTTCAGACGTAAACAACTGGAAGAAATTCTGTGACGCACTCGGAAAGGACAACGTAGGTTACTATCCAACAGTTAACTTCACAAACGCTTCTTACAAGAACATTCAGGTTCTTCAGCCATGCGGAATCGGCTACTCAATCATGAAGTGGTCAAAGAATCCTGATGCAGCTGCTAAAGTTCTTCAGGCTTACGGTTCAGGCGAAGGTCCTGGAATCTTCATGGGCATTACAGGTGCTCTCGGTGTTAACAAGAAAGCTGACATCAACAGCCTTGGTTATCCTATCGTAGGCGAGATTCTTGCTAGAAACTCAGCTCTTGATGTTACGAACATTCTTACAAACGAAGATGCTAACAGCAACTTCGACAGATACTGTACAGAAGCTTTCGTAACAGGCGAGATTACGATTGACGAGTTCATCGCAAAGTGCCAGACGATGCTTGTTAACGCAAGAGAAGCAAGATAATTTGGTGAAATGATGGATGTCCGGTTTTGTGCCTCCGGGCATCCATTTTTTTAGCATTGGGTGCATTATAAATCAGGAAAAAAAATGAAAAGAAAACTTTCCAAAAAAAATACAGAATTGTTTGAGCCGTATATGCTTATTGCTCCGTTGCTCATTCTTCTTGCCGTATTCATTTTGTATCCGGTAATTGCAAACATAGTAATGAGTTTTTTCAAATGGAACGGAATTAAAAAACCGCAGTTCATTGGTCTTGAAAACTATGCAGAAATGTTCAAGGATGAAAAATTCTGGGGTTCCATCAAGAACACAGGCATTCTGCTTTTATATATTCCGCTTGGTGTTGTGCTTCCTCTTATCGTCTCCGCCGTTCTTAGGGAAGGCCTTAAGGGCTGGTCGTTCTTCCGTGCCGCGCTTTATCTTCCTAATATTCTTGGGTATGTAATTATGGGATCAATCTGCAACATCGTGTTCAGAAAAACTGGTCCTATCAACAATATACTGACAGCTGTGGGACTGGACAGCCTTGCAAAAGACTGGCTGATGACCCCCGACCTTGCTATAAACTCGCTAGGCTTTGTTTACGGCGTGTGGCTGCGCCTTGGCTTTGGATGTATCTTCTTCCTTGCCGCAATGAGTAGCATTGACGAGTCGCTTTACGACGCGGCTAAGATTGACGGCGCAAAATGGTGGAAGACGTTCTTTAACGTAACTCTTCCTTCAATCCGCTTCTCAATTGAGTTCTGGGTAGTTCTTTCGTTCATCGAGGTTCTTGCAAGAGCGTTCTCGTTTATCTATACGTTCACGAACGGCGGTCCTGGCTTTGCCACATTCACGCTTGAATACGGTATTTACACATCGGGATTCGTTGCTTTCAAGATGGGCTATGCGAGCGCGTGGGCGAGCGTTCTGTTCGTGTTCTGCGCAATCATAGCGATTTTCCAAGTAAAACTTATGAAGAAGGAAGCAGAATGAACAACCGTTACGAAAGATATATAAAGACAATGATGTATATATTCCTTGGTATTTGTGCGTTTATCGCGCTGTATCCGATTTTCTTCTGCGTGATGACGAGCATAAAGACACCGGAGGAATACGTTACGAATAAGCTTGGGCTTCCTGAGCATTTAACGTTCGATAATTACAAGTATGTTTGGGAAAACGGAAATATGCTCCGCTACTTCCTGAATACGCTTCTTGTTATTCCGTTAGGACTTGTTTTCTATCTGTTTATCTGTGTTTCTGCGGGATTCGCGTTCGGTCGCCTTCGCTTTAAGGGACGCTTACCGCTGTTTCTGACCGTTCTTTTCCTTATGATATTCCCGCAGATGCTGCTTTCCATGCAGATTTTCCAGATTTGCCGCACGCTTAAGCTTGTGAACAATTATCTGGGGCTTATCCTTGTTTGGGTAGCTTATTTCAGCCCGTTCGGCACTTACATAATGACGACGTACTATTCGACCGTTCCGATGTCGCTTGTAGAGTCGGCAAGGCTTGATGGCGCCAAACTTTACCAGATGCTTATCCGGATTATGGTTCCGATTGCACAGCCGATGATTGTCGTTATCACGATAATAGGAACGCAGTCGATGTGGAATGAGCTTCCGTTCTCCATGCTGCTTTTGCAGAACGCCGATATGCGTACGATTACGCACTCGCTCGGAATGCTCAAAGGTCAGTACGGCTTGAAAGACCCGATTCTTATGTCTGCGATTTTGTGCGCGGCATCCGTTCCGATTTTGTTGTTCCTGTTCTTCCAAAAACAGATAACGATGGGCTCGTACAGTGGAGCAGTGAAGGGCTGATTATGAAACAGACTAACAGATTTGTTTTCGATATGCTCGATCAGGACGCGCCTGATGCCGGAAAAGACAAGATTTTCCGCGCGGGAAAGCCAGAGTCGGCTGCTGTGGTCGCGGACTTGTCTGCTGGCGGAAGTAGCTCGGCAGGTGCGGCAAACTCGGCAGGCTCCGCTTGTGGCGCGGTTGCCGTGAAGGTTCCGTTCGTGCACCAGGTTCTTAAGAACATGTTCCTGTTTCCCGACACGGACGAAGCTCCTGCTGTAAAAGACGTTGTTTTCCGCGCTTACGGCGATGAGATAATGCGCGTAACTTGTGTTGGCGCGGGCTCTGCGGGTGTCGTTTCGTGCGCAGGAGCCACGGCAACCGCGCTTCCAGACGATTCTGCGAATCCTATGCTTTCTTTTGCGGCGGACTTAGTGCAAACTCCGCTTACGGTGGAGCGCGTAAATGCGGGCGACGCGTCAGGCTTTGCGGAAAGTGCGGGCGTTTGTGGCTCTGGCGCGGGCAGCGCGTATAAGACGGAAGAAGGCTGGGCGATAAAAGACGCGACCGGAAAAAGACGCGCGTTTATAAGCACAAAGCAAGAAAAACGCGAGATTTGGAGCACTTTGCAGCCCGAACCGCCCGCTGTCTTTGAGGCGGTTGTTTATCCGGACGGAAAGACAGAAGTTCCTTTTGCGGGCTACGACACTTTCTTTCCGCACCAGAACGAATCTTTCAGTTTGGGCTATGTGGAACGCGGCGACAAAACAGACAGATGGCTTTGCTCGCTGAAGTCGCTCCCCGGCGAAAAATATGCCGGTACTGGAGAGCGGTTCGCTGGCATGAACCTTGCGGGAAAGACATTCGTTCTGGAAAACACCGACGGTCTTGGAAACAACAGCCGTCGCGCATACAAGAACGTTCCTTTTTATATTTCAAGCCGCGGTTATGGCGTTCTTATAATGACTTCCGCGCATGTAAGGCTTTCGCTCGCGGACATTTCTACACGCGCCGCGCAAGCACTTGTAGAGGATGATTCGCTTGACATCTTCATTATAGGCGGCGGCAGTGTCGAGAAGATTGTCAGAAATTACCGCCGTCTTACAGGCTTCCCGGCTGATGTTCCGCTGTGGTCTTACGGAACTTGGATGGCGAAAATGACGTATTTTTCTGCCGACGAGACACGCACTGTCGTTAAGAAAATGCGCGACGGCCACTTTCCGCTCGACGTGCTTCACCTTGATACAGGGTGGTTCAAGACGGACTGGAAATGCGAATGGACATTCAGCGACGAGCGTTTCCCAGATCCGGACGGATACCTTGCGGAGATGAAGAAAAACGGCGTGAAAATCTGTCTGTGGCAGCTTCCTAGCATCGCCCGCGACACGAAATATTACGAAGTCGCTAAGAAAAACAGGTATTTTGCGCCGCCAAAAGAAAAGCTGGAGGCGTTAGGGTCGAATTTCAGCGACGTTGAGTTTGACGGAAATATCGATTTTACGAACCCAGCCGCTGTTGAATGGTATCAGGGGCTTTTGAAAGGGCTTTTGGAACGCGGAGTTTCTGCAATAAAAACTGATTTTGGCGAGGTTATCGACCCGAATGCCGACTACATGGGGCTTCCGTACAAGAAACTTCACAACATGTATTCGCTGCTTTACCAAAAGGCGGCGTTCGAGGTTAGTAAGCGCGTAAAAGGGCGCGACGCTCTTATTTGGGCACGTGCCGGCTGGATTGGCTGTCAGCGGTACCCTGTTCACTGGAGTGGCGACTGCGCGAGCACTTGGGACGGAATGGCCGGTGCCCTGCGCGGCGGACTTCACGCCGGTGTTTCGGGCTTTGGCTTTTGGAGCCACGATGTTCCGGGCTTCCACGGTTTACCAAGCTTTATGAACAGCAAGCCCGCTGACGACCTTTATGTGCGGTGGACGCAGTTCGGCGTTTTTACGTCGCATTTGCGCTACCACGGTTCTTATGCACGCGAGCCGTATGAATATCCGGCTGTAGCGGACATCGTGCGCGAGTGGCTTAAGCTTCGTTATGCGCTTATTCCGTATATCGCCGCGCAGGGAAAAGCAGCTACGGAGACAGGCTTTCCTGTTATCCGTGCGCTTATCTTCCATAACGCGGACGACCCGATGTGCTGGAACATAGACGACGAGTATTACTTTGGCGATGCGTTCCTCGTCGCGCCCGTAATGAACAGCGAAGGCGTTCGGGATGTTTATCTGCCGGCTGGCAGCTGGGTTGATTTTTGGACAGGCGAAAAACTGGAGTCAGAAGGTCGCTGGCTTAAGAACGTAAAAAGTCCGCTTGAGCGTCTGCCGCTTTTCGTGCGGCGCGACAGTGTTATCAGCGTTTATCCAGAGGCTGTTGAGTGCACGGATAACATGGATTTGAGCAAATCTGTTCAAATTAAGTTCGACAGCGCGTATAAGGGGCTTGGCGCTACGTGCCTCGGTAAGTTTATTAGACTGTGAGAGGGGGTAGCGGAAGCCACCGCAGACCGCCGCTTGCGACGGGCGAGGAGGCTGGAGCGAGGGGGAGACTTCCCCCTACTGACTTCCCCCTGTCTATAAAGGGATGAAAAATGAAAAGTATAAATTTTGACAAGAAAATGGAGTTCGGGATTCCCGCCGTTGGATTCGGAACATTCGGCAGCGACCACGCCGATGCGGAGCTTGTTTCTGCGTCTGTGGAGCTTGCGCTTAAGGCCGGTTACCGCCACATCGACTGTGCGGCAGTTTACGGCAATGAAAAAGAAATCGGGCAGGTTTTGAACCGCGCGATGACTGGCAAAATCGAAGGGCTTCCTGCGTTGAAGCGCGAAGAACTTTGGATTACGAGCAAACTTTGGAACGACAAGCACGCGCCCGGCGTTTGTACCGAGACTTTCAAAAAGTCGCTTTCGGATTTGGGGCTTGATTACCTTGACTTGTACCTTGTTCACTGGCCATTCCCGAACGCGCACGAAGCACACTGTGACGTAACGAGCCGCGCCGCATCCGCACGCCCGTACATCCACGAAGAATTCATGACACTGTGGCATGAGCTTGAAAAGCTTGTGGACGCAGGGCTTGTTAAGCATTTGGGCGTGAGCAACATGACAAAACCTAAGCTGGAGCTCGTTTTGCGCGACTGCCGCATAAAGCCTTCCTTCAACGAGATGGAGCTTCATCCATCGTTCCAGCAAAAAGAGTTTTACGATTACGTTAAATCGCAGGGAATTGGCATTATCGGGTATTGTCCGCTCGGTTCTCCGAACCGCCCGGAACGCGACACCACAGCCGACGACGTTGTCGATATGGAGATGCCGTCAATAAAAGCTGCGGCAGCCGCACACGGTTGCCATCCGGCTGCAATCTGCTTGAAATGGGCGAATCAGCGCGGCCATGTGCCGATTCCGTTCTCCACAAAAGAGCGCAATATCGTTTCGAACTTGGAGTGCCTTATGGAAGATCCGCTTACGGACGCGGAGATGAAGGCAATAGCGGACGACGACAGAAACTGCCGCCTTATAAAAGGGCAGGTTTTCCTGTGGGAAGGCTGCGGCGACAACTGGCACAAGCTCTGGGACGAAAACGGCGTAATAGAGAAATAATAACTATATATAGGAGAAACAAATATGGAAGGAAAAATGAAAGGTGCGATGCTGCCAGGCGACAGCACCGTAAAAATGATGGAATACGATATCCCAAAACCGGGATACGGACAGGTTCTTGTTAAGACAAAGTGCTGCACAATCTGCGGTTCCGATATCCGCTGTATTTACCGCGAGCACGTCGGCAAAGGCCCGGAAGGCTATCAGAACAAGATTGCCGGACACGAGCCATGCGGACAGATTGTCGAGGAAGGCCCGGGACTCCGCCGCTTCAAGAAAGGCGACCGCGTAATTGTTTATCATATTTCAGGATGCGGCGTTTGCCACGAGTGCCGCCAGGGCTTTATGATTTCCTGCACAAGCAAACTCCGCGCGGCTTATGGCTGGCAGCGTGACGGCGGCATGGCAGAATACATGCTCTGTGACGAAAAAGACCTTGTAGCCCTCCCAGATTCAATGTCTTACGCGGACGGCGCACAGGTAGCCTGCGGCTTCGGTACGGTTTACGAGGCAATCGAAAAAATCGGCATTTCCGGTAACGACGCTGTTCTTGTTACAGGCCTTGGCCCTGTAGGACTTGCCGCACTCATGCTCTGCCGCGCGATGGGCGCGACAATGCTCATCGGTATGGACACGAACGAGGAGAGAATCCGCATCGCAAAAGAAAAAGGACTCGTTGACCACGCGTTTACGCCGTCCGACGATGTTGTGGACAAAATCAAGGCACTTACAGGCGGAAACGGCGTAGAAAAAGCGATTGACGCATCAGCCGCAGATCCGGCACGTCAGGTAGCAATCCGCGCGACACGCAAGTGGGGAAAAATCGCGTTCGTAGGCGAGGGCGGAACAGTACACTTCAACCCGTCTCCGGACATGCTCCACGACCAAAAATCAATCTACGGCTCATGGGTAACATCTATCTGGAAGATGGAAGACCTTGTTGAGCATCTTGTACGCTGGAACATCCATCCGGCAGACCTTATAACGCACCGCTTCCCGCTCGACAAAGCCGATGAAGCATACGCGCTCATGGCAAGCGGAAACTGCGGAAAAGTCGCCGTCTGCTTTGACGAGGAGCTTAAATAATGCTTAAGGGAATACCTTCTATCATAAGCCCGGAGCTTCTTAAAATCCTTATGGAGATGGGACACGGCGATGAGATTATCATTGCCGACGGAAATTTCCCGGGCGCGAGCCTTGCGAACAAGCTCGTGCGCCTTGACGGTCACACCGGGCCGGAAGTTCTTCAGGCTGTGCTCAAACTGCTTCCGCTCGACACGTACGCTGACAACTTCGTGCTCATGCAGAAAATGGAGTGCGACAAGAACATGGAAATTCCTGTGTGGAAAGACTATGAGCGCATTGCGGCTGCGGGCGACAAAGGCTTCTCAAAACTGACTTTTATTGACCGCTTCGAGTTCTACGAGCGTGCCAAAAAAGCATACGCAATTATCGCGACAAGCGAGACTGCTCAATATGCGAACATCCTCCTGAAGAAGGGCTTGGTTCTGGAAAAGTAATTTCAGCACCGTCCTTTGATGTTAAAACGGCTTCATTTGGCCGCCTGTTGCGTCCGTTCTTGTACGGTGCGCGCGGCGGACTTTGATGCCGTGTAGTTTCTTTCTTCCTCTCTGGCTGCCGGATTCAGTTTGTCTTCGGCAGCCGCTTTTTTTGTGGGCATAAGGGCGGTTAATGTGGGCGGTTGCGCCGTTTTGCTCCGCACCAAAGTGTGCTCCGCAAAACCGCGCACCGGGCTTTGCAGGGTTCCGCGCTAACCGCGCTCCATTCGCAGTCAGCACGCTGACCGCGAACAGCCCTGGCGGGCTGCCCCTACAATCCCTCCCGCAAGTTTTCTGTTTTGTGCGAAAACAGAAATGATATGTGATATGTGATATGTGATATGTGATATGTGATATGTGATATGTGATATGTGATATGTGATATGTGATATGCTCCAAAAAAAGGTGATTACAGGGACAATATATGACCCTGTAAATGTGGTATGCTACATATACAAAAACATTTGTCAGAATCAACTATTGTTTTTTATAATTGATACTGTTAGGAGGATTCTATGGATAAAACCTATACTCTCGAAGAACTTGCACAGTTACCAGATGGAACAACAATTGTCTGCGATTCGATTCCCTTTGTTATGAACAGTTTTTTTTTACTTACGAAAACTGGGAAGTTCAGATAATACGTAACGCAATTGATTTTAAGAAAAAATATAATAAATGGCCGAACTTTATGACTGCCAATCCTGTAACATATGATAATTGTATAGCCGAAATCGATAGAATCATTGAAGAAAGCATGAACAGACCTTGCACTGATGAAACACCTATAAAAGAATTTGATTGGAAAACTTTTGATATAAATAAACCAATAGAAAATTATCCTCTTCAAAGAATGCCTGTAAAAATAGATGACGGTATGTTTATAACACCATTATTTTCAATGCTCTGGCTTGATACTAAATCATATAAAGAAGGTGCATACAAATTATCTTTAGGAACAAATCCTGGTCCAGATGATGGTGAAGATATTGATGAATCTGAAGATGCAGAGCCTTTACAATTACGACAAGTAGCTTAAATAATTAAGGAGATGTTTATGTTTAGAGAAGAAATAACTATTACTTACTATAAAAAAAGGTTTTATAATACAACATTAAATCCTGGAGAACATCATTTTTGTAGTGTTTATTTGTTAAATAAATTCAACCGGTTACCAGATTATATAAATCCTGACGGAACAAAGAGAGTTTCTGGAGACATTGTTTTTTATAGACGCTCAGGACCTTCTATTAATACTTCTACAGTTTATATGCCTGGTTTTAATGATTCCATTAAAAATAATGAAAAATTTTCAATAGAAGTAAAATATAAAGAAATCTTTTTTACAAAAACTCAATTTAATATGTGGTTTGTTGATGAACTCGATAAGCCTGATTTTTTAATTGCTTTGACAGATGATTATTTATTTATAATCGAATGGCCAGTTTTCCATAAAATATATCTTGAAAAAAAATATCCTAAAGAAAAATATCCTACGCTAAAATACATTGATGATTATAGCAAAAGAGTTTCAGTAAAAGATTTAATTAATTCAACAGAAATAAAAGTTGATTTACACTATTTTGATTTAAATGAAAAAAGTGTAAAAAAACTTGAAAACAAAATAGATAATCGATTTATTTCTTTAAATAATCAAATTGATGAACGTGTAAGAAGTCATAGCATATATCACTCTGGTCCTGCAAGTTACAGAATGCATACTACAGCTAAATTGTTTAAAATTTCTAAAAAAATGATAACAGAGGAGTTATACCAAAAATATAAAAAGAAAATCGATTCATCAAGTTTATATGATAAGACATATGATCTGTTCATCGACCTAAAAGGCGAATTATACATAAAGACTGACGTTGCTTCGTACTATCAATTACAGATAAGAATTCCAGAATTAGTCAAGGATGATTAATATTAAAACCCCTTTCACATACTATGACACTTGTGCGAGTTTTAAAATAGCTTCTGTCTTCTGCACTTTCCTTGACAATTAAATGTTATTACATAATAATTACATTTGGGTAGTGCGACGTAGCTCAAGGCATTACATGAGCTTTTAAGGAGATTATTGTATGGTTGTTCCTGTTGTTCCAATTGGTAATTCACGTGGAATACGATTCCCCAAGTTCATTTTGGATAAATTTTCCGTAAAGGATAAAGTCGATATGGAGTTTACTGAGAATGGCATACTTATTACTCCTGTTCAAGAATCGCCGCGCTCTGGTTGGGCAGATGCGTTCTGTAAAATGCATGAAAACAATGAAGATAAGCTGGAAGATATTCCTGATTCCGGAGATTTTGAATGGGAATGGTAGTCAATCAGTATAATGTTTATCTGGTGAACCTTGACCCAACTATCGGGCATGAAATCAAAAAGACCCGACCTTGCCTTGTCATTTCTCCTGATGAGATGAACCATAATATCGACACAGCGATTATCGCGCCCATGACGACAAAATCTCATCCTTATCCGACACGGATTCCGCTTAAGTTTGATGGTAAAGATGGTTGGATAGTTCTGGATCAGATACGGACGGTAGATAATATTAGGCTTGTAAAGCATCTTGGTAAAATTTCTAATAAAGAGATTTCGGAAGTTAAGAAAGTCATCAAAGAAATGCTAGTTGACTAGTTCTTCAGTGTCGTTTTTGCGTGTTTTCTGCCTGAATGTGAGTTGTTTTTGCGTATTCTTCGCAGTAATATAAATGTCAGCAAGGGCACTGATTATAATATTGTTTATATGGAGGTTATTATTATGCGTGTAGCGTGTAAAATGCAGCTTAAAAAAGGATACGAGGCGGAATACAAACGCCGCCACGATGCAATATGGCCAGAGCTTAAGGAGCTTCTGAGCAAAGCAGGAATCTCGGATTACACGATTTTCCTTGACCCGGAGACGCTTGCACTGTTTGCAGTACAGCTTCAGGAAGACGGAAAGAAAGCCACCGACATCGCGTCCGACCCGATAATGCGCAAATGGTGGGATTATATGGCTGACATTATGGATGTTAATCCAGATAACTCCCCAGTTTGTAAGGATTTGAACGAAGTCTTCCACATGGACTAATTTGTTCTGGAACTTAATGCGGTTTTGAATCGCAGAATTGGCGCGCCGGGCTCAAATAAAACCCGGCGTTTTTTGTTTTAAATTGGCTTAATCCTATTGGCGTGTTAATTGAATGCTACCATAGTTGAATCTGCCGTTCGTAATTGTAACTGATGTTGTGGTTTCAGTAATCGATTCAAGCGGCCATTCCGTGTTCGTAATCGTTGTTGATGTAAAGCTGCTGTTAGAAGTATTTGCTTGTTTTTTCGCTGTAATGCTAACTGCTCCGTTTGCTTTTGGATTACCAGAATATGTTCCGGAATACCAAATGTAATTGAAAGTAAGTGCTATGCCGCTGCTGTTATCAGTATGATTCACTTTCAATGTCCAAGTATTATCCTTGTTGAACGTGAAAAATACATCCTGATTTGCACTGTTTCTACCTTTAAAAACAGTTCCTGTCTCTTTTTCACCGCATGCGGTGAAAACCAACGCTATCAATACAAAGATAGCGCACACGCTTAGTACTTTTTTCATAATGAACTCCTTATTCATTGAAAAAATAGAATGTCAAAGCTTTTTAATGGATGTTGGAGAAAAGAAAGAAAAACGGTATGTAAAAACTTTGTTTAATAAATTAATGTTATGGCATAAAATAAAATCTGTAAAGAAAAAAATGACATTTTTTCAATTTTTGTTATTTTGTCCATATGCACAATATGTGCGCGCGCTTCTTGTGTCATAGTTCGCACATTGGTTATAATGGCCGCATGGAAAGAAAAGTCATTCGCGCGTCTGTGCTCGGGTTTTGCATGGGAGTGCGCCGCGCCGTCGAAATCGCGCGGAAAAGTCTTGTAGATTTCAAGGATACATCTGTCTATACATACGGTCCTCTTATTCATAACGAGAAAGCGCTTGAAAAGCTTGAAAAAAGCGGATTGCGCTGTTTATACACCGAAGAAGAGCTTGAGGAAGTTAAGAAAAACGCGGTCGAAAGCAAAAAGCCGCCTGTCATAATAATACGGGCGCACGGCATTCCGCCGGAAAAACGTCTTTCCATAGAAAAAAGCGGGTGCATCGTTGTGGATGCTACTTGTCCCCGTGTGCTCGCGAATCAGAAAAAAGCAGCGTCATACGCTGCCGACGGCTATACGGTGATTGTCGCCGGTGACAGGAACCACGGGGAAGTCGCTGCGCTTGCCGGATGCGTCAAGTTTTCCGGGGCGCAGTGCATACTCGTCGCAGACCGGAACGATGCGGAGAATGTGGCGGTGCCGTGCGCCGGAACAGATACTAGCGAAACACGCGCCGTCCTTATCGGGCAGACGACTATCAGCCGCTCCGAGTACGATGCTGTTGCTGCTGTCTTGCGCCGGAAAATTCCGGATCTTGTTGTGCTTGACACGATATGCCCTGCGACAATGGAGCGGCAGAAAGCGTTGGCAGAATTGTGCGGTTCGGTTGATGGCGTTATCGTCATTGGCGGCAAGAACTCCGCGAACACAAGACGGCTTTACATGACGGCGCAGGAAAAGTGCGCTCATGCGGTTCATATCGAGGCGGCTTCAGAAATCCCGCCGGAGTTCTTTTCGCTAGAGACGGTGGGCATCGCGGCTGGCGCATCCACCCCCGACGACATCATCGACGAAGTAGAGTCCTCGTTAAACAACGGCAATGCGTAGGACTCAGTAAGTTTTTTCGTTCGCGTCTGGCTGAATTGAAAATATTACAATGACGCTTACGGAAGTCAAGTTGTTTGGCGAGGGCGTAGCCCAACCGTGCCTGGAAAAGGTGGGGTGCGGGGCGGGAAAACCTTCGCTTCGGAAGTAGGAGGTTGTCCTGCCCCGCCTGGGTTCTAGGGATGAAATCCCTAGTTAACCACAATAAGGCATATCCACCTGAATCACGCAGTTTATGTCTTTTCTGTCATTTTTCATCAGGTTGGAAATCTTCTCTTTCACTTCGCCGTCAGAAAGCTTGCAGTCGAACGGCTTGACGACATCGAAAATCAGGTTCGTGTGATCTTTTCCAGGAACAAGCCGCACATCATGCACCGTAATATTCGGATGAACGTAAGTCGCTTTTTTAGCAAGGATTTCCTTAAGTTCAGCGAGCTCTTTATTCTCCGTATCAACCGGATCAAGGTGAATCGTAACGTGGCAGTCGAACTTCGCTGCTAAATCGAGCTCGGTC
>JAEEGK010022736.1_pt1 | contig 13142 bp, 7 predicted proteins | sample 8958771 | NCBI WGS metagenome assembly JAEEGK01 (sample SAMN16246547, study PRJNA631951) | gut metagenome | biome: gut microbiome; feature: rumen; material: SC-attached | host: Bos | place: Iran: Karaj | collected 2018-10 | reverse complement strand
ATAACACTAAAAAAAATAATTTGACAGCAGAAAATGATTATATATCGTATTCAAAAATAATAAAATTAAATTTAAAGAAACATAATATAACACCTCAAAAATTTGAAAAAAAAATAATAAACGGATTAATTTTTGATGGAAAATCTCATGTAATAAGTTTATTTAAAGATCTTTTATTCTGGAATGATGATGTAGAATGTTTTAAAAGAGTTTACAAAAAAAAAGAAAGTTTAAATAAAATAAAAAAATTTGAAGAATTTTATAGATTAAATTATAATTCTTTAAAAATTTTTCCTATTTTTTTCCATTTAGGTGATTGTTCAAAAGTTATATTTAAATATTATCAAATTAAATATAAATTACAAAAAGAAATAATTAAAGAAAAAAAACGGAGAAAAAATAAAATATTAAATTTTCTTCTTGATAAAAAAAAAGAAAAGTTTTCTAAAATTATTAATATTCAAAGTCAAAGTCATTGTAAAGTAACTTCTTTATCTTTAAATTTATCAAAAGAAAATTTAAATGAGATTAATAAATATAATGAAATTTATTCTATGAAAAAAGAAAATAATTTATCAAATAAAAAAATAACAACTCGAAATTTAGAAAAAAATAATTTAAGTTTTTCATATGATGATGACACTGTTAAATCAATTTTAAAAAATTTAACAAAAAATTTTTCACAAACAAATAATAATAATAATAATATTTTAATTAATAATATTAATAATTTAAATAATAGAAATAAAAAACATTATAAATTTTATAATAAAGAAATATTAAAAAATTATTTTAATGAAAATGAAAAAAATTATACTAATAATTGTTTTATTAATACAATATCAAATAAAAAAAAAAGAAATAATCAAAAATTTGTTCTTAAAGTGTTATCAACAAATAATTCTTTTTCAAAATTACCAATTTTAACAAATACTAATAAAAAAAAAGAAGAAAGTATTTTTAGAAAATTAAAAATTCCTTTAAATAAAAAAAAAAATAATTTCTGCTTTACTGATAGAGGAAATTTTTTGAAAGAAAAAAAAACTATTAAAATTATAAATACTAATGAAAATATTAATAGATATAAACTTAAATTTAAAACTACTAATGTTTCTCCTGTTAGATTAAATAAAAATGTTTTAATATTTCCATATCAAAAAAAGAAAAAAAATTAATATTTATTTATGATAATTTATTCTCTTTTTTTAAAGAAATTTCAATAAATAATAATTTCTTTTTTACTTATTTGTATAATAGATTAGCTAAGATAATAATTTAAAAAAATTATTAATTACATTAGGAAATTTTTTAATTCTTTTGATTGATTATCATCCTTTAAATATTAATTAAATTTTTTTTAATATAAAAAAATATTTAATATTAACAATTATTTTTTTTTTAAATAATGGAAAGTTATCGAGGAATATATTACAATAATAAAAAAGAAGAAAAAATTAAATTTTATGAAGGAGGAGCACATTTTAAATATATTGATTTATATAATCATTTAGAAATATTATCAAATAAATTAAATAAGGAAAATAAAATACATTCAAAAGAAGAAACTTTTTTTAAAAAAATAAATGTAAACGAAAATAGTAGAAATATTAAATCTATCATTGTTTCATTATCTCAAAAAAATAATAAAAAAAATATGAAAAGTCCTTTTAAAAAATTATTTTCTTCAAGAAATAATGATAATAATATTAATTTAAATAATAAAAGTAATTCAATAAAATCTAATAAAAATAAAAGTCAAAAAAACAATTTAAATTCAATATTTGAAAAAATAAAATTAAATTCAACTTATATTTCTAAATCTAATAGTAGAAATAAAAAATATAAATATATAAATATAAATAACATTACTCAAATGAAAACTCTTTTATCTACTTCAATGTTAAATTTTTTGAATAATTCTAAATTAGAAAAAAAATCAAGAAATTATCAAAAAAATAAAAAAAGTAATTCTTGTTGTATTAAATATGATAAAAAAGAAAATTTAAATGAAATTGAAAATTTAAAAGATATATTTATCACAAAAAAATCTCCAAGTTTATATAATAAAATGAAAATAAATACAAAATTTAAACTTATTAATTTAAGTAACTTTTATACTAAAAATAAGTCAATTAAGTCAATAATATTTAATGAAAAAAATCATTCAGAATTAATAGGAAATTCAAAAAATAATTTTAATATTAAAAACTTTAATTTATTTGATGATTGGAAAAAAAGGAAAAATAATATTTTATATTTAAATGGAACTATTGCTCCAACAAATAAATATTTCTCAAATAAAAATATTAAGTATTCTAATAATAATATATAAAAATTATAGTAAAAAATTCTTATTAATCATTTATTATTTCAAAAAATAAATGAAATAAAGTTAAAAAAATTAATCAAAATAAAAAGTAAAAAGCATAAAATTTATGTTTCAAAAAATGGAAATTCAAGAAAAAAAACTTGTATATTGTAAAAATAATAAAACATATTTTTTGTAATAATAACAAAGAGATTAATTTAATGGAAATAAAGTGAGAAGAATTATTTTAATTATTGTTAATATATAATAATATTTTTTGAAAATGAAATTACAATTAATAATAAAACTGATTAATTATTTTTATTTTATTTAGTTTTTGAAGTTTAATTAATTTAATTTTAAGATATATTATTTATTATAAATAAATTAAATAATACTTGATTTACATAAAATACATTTATTATTTTGATTTTTTATAATTTGTTTTTCCAAACAAGATTTATGAAAAAAATGATTACAAGATAAAATAATAATATTACTTTTATTCTTAAATTTTTTTCCACATAAACTACAATCATATAATTGAAAAGAAGAATGATTATCATCTAAAATAAAAGAAGGTAATAAATTTATTTTTTTTAATAAGTTTTCATTTATAATTTTTTTATTTGTTCTTTCATTATTAACTTCATCAACTTTAAGAGTATTATTATTTATTGAATTTAATCCTGTTGAATTCATTTCACTTTGTTGTTTTAAATGATTATATTTTCTTCCTAAAATTTGGGTTTTTTGTTTTTGATTTCTTGAATTTTTATTAAAGTTTTTATCACATTTTTTATATACTAAAATTATTAATGATAAAATTAAAAATATAGAAATTATACAAGAACCTATAATAATTATTATTTGGAAAAAATTTATATGCTCTGTTTTTTTCATTTTTATTATTAAAGAATCATTTTCATATTCTAAAAATAAATATGAAATTTTTAAACATAAATTAACTGTTTTTTCTTTTATTGAAATATTGCTTTTATTATTTTTTAAATTTTTATTTTCATCGTTTAAATTATTATAATAAGATAAATTTAATATTCCTTTATCATTTAATATTTCAATATTAATATTAATTTTAATAACTTTTGAATATTCAAAGCAAATAATTTTATATAAAATTTCGAAATTTTCATTTTCTTTTTTTTTAAGAGAATAATCTAATTTATTTTCATTATAATAAATCTCAATATCTGATTCTTTATTAATACATTGATATTGTTCAGTTAAAAATTTATAATTATTTTTATTTATTAATTCATCAATAAATGACATATTACAATTATTTTTAAACTTTATGTTTGTACAAGAATTTAAATTTGAACACCAAACACAATTTTCATTTAAAAAACAATAATAACAAGAATTAATTTCGTTACAATTTGAATCTAATATTCTTTCACTTTTTATATAATTAAAGATAAAATAAAAGTAAAATAGATTAATAATATATTTCATTATTTTTTATTTTTTTTTAATTTAAATTCCTTATTATCATTAATAAAATAATAATTTTTTTTTTTTTGATTAATAAAATGAATTCATATTTTCAAAATGGACCTTGTATAGAATTATATAGTACAAGTAATTAAAATATATATAATTAATTTAAAATTAGATGAAGATTTAATAAAAAAATGGAAATTTACAGGAAAAAAAGAAAAAGGATTTGAACCACATTCAAAAAGTAATTATTTAACTTTAATGAATGTAAATTCGAAAATGCAATGTCCACATAATGAAAAGAATTCAATAAAAATTTATAATAATGTTATTATATTTCAATTTCTTTTATTAAATTCAAAATCTTTTTCTATTGAAATTAAAGCAACTGATAATTCAGATACAAAAAGGCGTTTTACTTTTTTAACTTCATTAAAAGAAAATATTATTAATCAATTTAATTGTCAAATCTCAATTAATAATTTAATAATTAATAATTGGATTAATCTTTATATTGATATTGGAAATTTATTAAATCAATGCTTTCAATTTCAATCTTTTAAATGCATTGATTATATTCATATTTGTGGAAATTGTAAAATTAGAAAAATTTATTCTATTAAAAATATGAAAGAACCTGTAAATAAAGGAATTATTATTATTAAGAATAATATTATTAATTTAAAAATTGAAAATCTTAATAAAGGAATTGAAGAAAATAATTATTGTCCTGTTTTAAATTTAGGAATTAATTTTATATCATTAGTAGATAATTTAAACGGGGAAAATATATATCATAATAATTTAAGAAATAATATTAAATATAATAATAAAGAAAAATTTTTATATAAAATAAATAGGAAAAGTGAAAGTACAAAAGATATTTTTATTAATGATAATTCACCTTCAAAAATTCAAACAAATTATTTATTAAATTTTAAAAATAATAATATTAATAATATTAATAATAACAATAATAATAATATTAACAAAAGTAGTAGTTTAAATATGAGTAACTCTAAAAAAAATACTTTAGCTCAAAGAACAAAAGACAATGTTAAATTTGGAAGAAAACTTCCTGGGTTTAATATTTTAAAAAGTCAAATTCATTATAATGCAAAGATTAATAATTCAAATAAAACTAATAATAATAAAATTACTGGATTTATTGAAATTAATGATGATATTATAAATAATAATAATAATAATAGATATTCTATTTCTCCTAATAAGTTAAATAATAGTAATAATTCTTCTAAAAAAAATTTATCTCATAATTATTCCAAAGAAAAATTAAAAAAAGAAAAAAAAGTAAAATCTTCATATGGAAATAAACTATCAATTCAAGAAAAAAAAAAAGAAGATTTAATAAAAAATCAAAATGATTATTCAAATATAAAAGTAATAAGAAATAAAAACGAAGAAGTAAATTTTAAAAATTTTAATAATAAAGAATTATTTAATAAATTTAATAATTATCATGAAAATATAAATAAAAATTTAGATAAAAAAAATTCAAATGAAAGTATAGAAGAAATATATGATTTAAATGATAATATAACATTACTATCAACTTTTAATAAAAAAGAAGAAAAATCAAAAATAATAAACATAGATAAAAAAAAAATCAAATCAAATGATAATAAAAACAATTTAAATTTAACAAATAATAAAATAAAAGAAAAAGAAAAAAAAAACTTTTTTGATATTGATAATAATTTAGAAGATTTAAAAATTAATTTTAAATTAGATAGTAATAGACCATATTCACCTCCAATAGGAAAAATGATTCCAGTTTCTTTTGATTCTTATGGAAATAAAAAAGAAATTATTAAAAATAATTTAATTAATGAAGAAGATATAAATCCACTTTTAAATTCTAGAATAAGTACTAATTCTAATAATAATTATAAAGTTATTAAAAATTATGAAAATTTAATTTATGATGAAGAAGAAGGAATTTATTTTGATCCTAATACTAAAATTTATTATGATATTAAAAATAAATAATCATTATTATATATATTTTTTGTATTTGGTTTTCCTATTTTTAGCATAAATAATACAATAATTTTATAAATTTTACTTAACTTAATGTTAAACAATTTATATAAATTTATTTATTCAATCATTTCAAACATTTAAATTATTGATAAAGTATGTTTAAATAAAACAAATAATAATTTATTTAAATAAAAATTATTAAGATGATTAATCAAACACTTAAGAAAAAATAATGATTTTTCTCGATTAGAATTAATAAATATATTGAAACTAAAATAAAATTAATTATGATTTATCTTTTATAATATTTAATTGTTTTTTTACTAAAAATAATATAATAATTATATTAAAAAATATATATTAATAGAAAATAATTATTTTGGTATTTCATTATCATTTTCAATTTCTTGTAAAATATTTTCAATTTCATCTTCAATTCTAGAATAAATATTTTTAATTTTATTTTTTAAATTATCTTTTTTATTTAATAAAATAGAATCATGAAATAATTTTGAAATTTCTTTTTCATTTTTATTAATTTCTAAAAATAAATCAAGAGGATCTTTAATATTATTATAATTAACATTATCTAATTTATTTTTAACAAAATAATACACATCATCAATATTATTTCCGGTATTAATTTTTTCATTTTTAAAATTTTTATTCACAGTATTTTGAATTTGTAAAGAAACTTCATTTATATTATCAATTTTCTCAGTAAAAATTTTTCCCCATTTTTCAATATCAATTTCTTTTTCTTTTATTAAATCTATTCTTTCATAAATATTTAAATTTTCTCTTAATTCTTTTAATAATTTGTCTTTATAAAATATTAAACATAATCTATCATCATTAAATAAATCAATTGTTAAATGATTTAAATGATTTTTTTTATGACATTTTTCACATAAAAATTTATTACAATTTCTACAAAAAATAAAAGAAATTGCTTTAAAACATTCATAACAAGAAATTTTATTTGAATCTTTTATATTTGGACTTTTAGATCTTAGTTTAATATTAATAGGAGGTAATTTTTTTTTTTCATACAATTTATTATTAAAAAAAATGGTAGATTGACTATTTTTTAAATTTTTATTTTGTTTAAAAATAATTTTCTCATTTTTAATTATATCTAATTTAACCGTTGATTGTCCTGGAAAAAGTAAACCTAAAGGTTTATCTAATTCTTTGTTTAAATTTTTATTATTATATAATATTGTTATTTCTCCTGATATTGGATAATAAATATTAAATATTTTATCCTTTATATATGAAAGATTTTTATGAATTGGAGTTATTAGTGTTTGATTATTATGATAATATGATAATATTATTTTTATTTTTTGATTTTGAACATTCATATTTAAATTCTTAAATAATCAAATATTAATTTTGAAAATTAATTTTATTTTATTTTTATTTTTAATTTACTATTTAGAAATGATTTTAAATAAATATAATTATTAAAGAATTAAGAAAATATTTTATATTTATTTTATAAAATTAATGAATATGAAAAAAGAACTTCTTCCTTTTCTTAAAATAGATCATAAAACAAATTTCGAATTAACAGACGAACAATTTCAAAAGAATGAAACTTTAAATTTATTTACTACACTTTCTTTAGTTTCTGATGATGATATTGGAAAAGAAATAAATAAATTTTTTGATAAAATTCTTCCTGAAAATTCTTTAAAAGATGTTTTTAAAATTAATATAGCAATATCAGAAAAAATAAAAGATGGAAAAAATAAAAAATTAGTTCTTAAAACATTAAATAGTATATTAAATAAAAAAGAAGAAGTAACATTGAATTTAACAAGTAATGAATTATATGATTTATCAATAATAATATCAGTAATATATAATAAATTATCAAAAAGTAAAATAGTAAACAATTATGAAACATTTTTAAATGAAATAAAAAAATTTAAAAAAAGTAATTTTGATATATTGAAAAGATATATAAATGAAAAGGTTATAAATAATTTTCATTTAAGTACAAGTATGTCTCCTCCTTCAAGTACAAATAATTCAATGAGTGAAGGTTTAAATAGAACAAATATATCAAATTCTCCAAAAAAAATAAGAACTTTAAAGAATTTAAATTTAATTAATCAAAATAATTTAAATTATAAATTCCAAGAATTTAAAGATGATAAATATTATATTATTCCAATTGAATGTATGATTCTTATTAGAAAATTTGAAAAAGTTAAAAAAATAAAATTAAAAATTGAAAATGATATTGATGAAGAAATAATAAGAAATAATATTTTTATTTTATTAAATCATGAATGGTTATTTCAAAATTTAATGGAAATAGAAATTGATTTATCAAATGAAGAAATATATAAAGATTATTATAATTTATATAACGAAGAATTAATAAATTTAGGAAATTCAAGTAAAAAACTTATTAAAAATACAAATTATTCTGGTTATTATAATAATAAAAGAATATTTGATCCAATTCATGAATTAAATTTTAAAGAAGAAGAAGATGAAAATAATAATAGTGATTCTTTTGAAGATATTTTTAGTTTAACTATTGATGAAGAACCATTTTTAAATATAGTAAATGATAAAAAATATAATTTGACTTATGATGAATTTTTGAAAAAATATGATAAAACTTTCCAATTAATTATTATTTATTCATTTTTTATTTCTAAAATTAAAAATTTATATAACGCTAATTTTATTATTCCTGATGAAATGGAAAAAGATATTTTAAATTATTTAAATAAAAATAATGTTATATTAATGAATTTTCAATTTTTAAATTTTTTCACTTTTAATTCAAATTTAATTGGATTTACTTATGATTTTAATAGTTTAGATTCAAATTCTTTTGAAAAATTAATAGGATTTATTTATAAAAATGAAAATTTAAAAAGTTTAAGATTAAGTTTTTTTCCTCCAGAAGAATATTTTTCTCCTCAAATGTTATTAAAATTATTATTTACATTAAATTATAATTTTAAATCTATTTTCCCAAAAATTGAAAATTTTTCAAATTTTGAAGGAGGAGTTCATACAGAAATTGATTCTTTAATATTGAATAAATTAATAAATTCTTTTGAAACTAATTTAAGTAAATTTTTTCTTTTATTGACAAAAAAAAATGAAATTAAAGAATTGAGTTTATTATTTGATATTCCTTCTGTTCTTAGAAATAGTGAAAATTATTTATTAGTTTTATTAAAATTCTTTATCAATTTATTTGTTTTACTTGAAAAAAACTTTAATAATTATGAAACTTTAATTATTCAAGCTGAATATTCTTTTATTGATAATAGAAAAAATCCTTTTTTAAATAATTTTTTGAGTAAAAGAAATTTATTTCAAGATAAATTATCAAAGTTAAAAAATTTAACTTTTCATTCAAATTTTTTTAATATTACTCATATTTATAATATTATTTCACCAAATTTAAATTATTTATCAATTGGTTATTTAGATAAAGATACTTTTGAAAATTTAATTTTATATATAACTTCAAGTGAATTTTCTTCAAATTCTAATTTATTTACTTTACAAATTAGTTTAAATAATACTATTAATAATTATAATTTAATAAGTGATTTATTTTATCTTCTTTTTTCAGAATATCCAAAAAGTTTAAAAGAAATTATCATTATTTCTTCTATTGAAATTAATTTTTATGATTTAAAAAAACTAATTGATTTGAATAATTATAATACTTTAGAAAAAATTTTACTTCAATTTAGTAAAAGAAGTTTAAGAGATAGAGAAGATTTTTTTTCTGAAAGTAAAAGTAATAAATCTAATAGTTTTATTATAGAAAAAGAAAGTTTTCAAAGTTTTTATATTGTTAGAAATAAAAAAAAAACTAATTTGCTTTTATTTTTAATGGATTCTTTATCTAAAAAATTTAATAAAAATTTCATGAGTTATAATATTTTTCATGGAATTGAAAAATTTATATTTAAAAAGAAAGATAAAGAGGTATTTATAAAATATAAATAATAATTTTTGTTTTGTCAATAAACAATTTTTTTAATTATTTACATATATTTTAAATGACTATTTATTCCACATATTTAAAAGAAATTAAAACTTTTTTAATCAAAAGTATTTTGATAGAAGTATTATTTAGTAATCTAAATATAATATTGAAAAAGAAAATAATAATAATAAAAATTATCTTTAATAAATGAAGTAATATATTTTTAAAAGGAATATAATTTTTTTTTTGAGAATTAAATATTCTTCAAATTTTTTTTCTTTTTAATTTTAAGCACTTAACTTATGATTTTTTAAAATAAAAAAAATTTATTTTTTTTAATTGTTGAATAATTTAAATATAATTTATGATTTTTAAATTATTTTTTTTATTTAAAAATAATGATTAATAATTATTAATAATATTAATAAATAATTATTAATAATATTAATAAATTAAATTTATAAAATTAAAGACTGAACTGTCATCCACAAAAAATAATTGAAATTATATTTTAATCACAAAAATTGATCTTATGCAAAAAAATATCTTAAAAAAAAAAATATTCGAAAAATGGAAATAAAAACGTAAAATTAACGTATTTAAAAAAACTAAAACATATTTAACTAAAATATTCATGAATAATTGCATTAATCATTTAATAAATCAAACTTGTGAATAAACATCATTTTGAAAGTCCAAAATTAAAAAAAACATTTTTTTTCTATGTTCTCATCTTTTTATATCTCACGAAATATTTCGTGAAGTAAAAAAACTTTTATTCCAATTTTTTTAATCTAATTTTCAAACTTTAAATTTTTAAAAGAAATAAAACAAATAAAACAAATTATATATTAGAAAAAGAAAATCAAATATTTTCTTCTTATTTCCTTATTAAAAGATAAAAAAAGAAAAAATCCATTCAGGAAATAATTCTAAAATACATCATTAAAGATTTAAAGATTTTTAAAATAAACTATAATAAAATAAACACTATTATATGGAAGTTTATCAAAAAAAAGAAAATAAAATACTTTCAAAAGTTTTAGAAAAAGAAAATTATTCTCTTAATTCTGAAAAAATTTATTTATTTCCTTCTTGTAAAGAATGTAATAATAGTTATTTAGAAGATGAAACTTATTTTATTAATAACATTAATGTTTCAAATTCTCAAAAAGAATCAAAAACAAATTTAATTGATTTATCTGTTAAAAGTGAAGGAGAAAAGAAAAAAAATAACAAAAAACGAAAAAGAATTTATAAGAAGAGAACATATTCTCATAAAAAAAAAGTCAAAAAACAAAAAAGTAAAATTCTTAATGAACTTAATGAAAATAATATGAATAGTATTGATAATATTAAAGAAAATGATTCCCGCGAAAAAAAGATTAATGATTATGAAAAAGATTTAAAAAATATTATTGAAAAAAAAAGTGAAATAATAGATGAAAAAAATAATGTTATTGAGTTATGCGGTCAAAAAAATAATTTTCTAGAAGAAAAAAAAAATTCAGAAATAATAAACAATAAAATTCTTGAATTTGAAAAAATTCTTTTAAACGATGATTTTGTTTTAAATGAAAACATGATAAAGAAATACAAACAAAAAAAAAATATAAATCAGAAATTAAACAAAAAAAATGAAAATTCAAAAGAACAAAGTTTAATAATTAACAATATTAATAATTATATTAGAATTAATAACCCAGAAATAAATTATATTAACAATAATAATAATATCCAAAACTTTTATAATAATAATGATGAAATTAATAAAATAAACGAATTTCCAAAAGAAAATTATTTTTTATCAAACCAACAATATTTTATAAATTATATTCAAAATCCTATAAACAATTATTTTTTTATAAATGATTTAGTTAATCAAAATAATAATTATAATAATATTATAAAAACTCATAATAATTATTTTTTAGATAATGATGTAAATAATCAAAATAAAGAAAAATATAATTTATATGATAATAAAAATTTCAATATTATAAACGAACAAAAAGTAAATAATTATTATTTTTTCAATTCTTCAAATAATAATAAAGAAGAAAAAGTAATAAATAAAATTATAAAGAAAAATCAATTAAAAAAGGAAAAAAAAAATATGTATGAAGAAAATAAAGAAAATTCAGAAAAAAAATATATTTTAATGTCAGAATTTTTATCAAGAGCTCCAATAAGAATAAATCCAAAAATAGGAAAACCTTATTTAATAAAAAATAAAGAAGAAAAAAAGATTTTATTAAATGTAAAAATAAAAATTCCAAATGAAAAAGAAGAAATTATTCTTTCTTTAAAAGAAGGAGAAAATATAAATAAGAAAATAAAAGAATTAATAAAAGACGAAAAATTTATTCCAAAAGTAATAGAACAAATCTATAAAACTTTAAATTATCTTAATTTATTCAACTCATATTATTTGAGTGTTGATTCAAAGCAAAATTTAAATATTATAAATAATTTTATAAATAATAAAATAAACTTTAATAATAATAATTCTTTCTATGAAAAGAAGAAAATAATACTTTTGGGTTGAAAAATTATTAAGAATAATTTAAATAAAGCAAAATAAATTTAAAAATAAATATTCTGGAAAATGATTCAGATATTTATTTATTTTATGAATATAATCTTTTATGTAATAAAACTTTTATTCTTTAAGTATAAAATAAAATCTCATATTATTATTATAGAAAGTATTATTAAACAATTAAAAAATTTTTTTTATTAAATTAAAATATTTAATATTTAATCATGGTGAGTGAAATTTAAATTTATTAATATAACTTGAATATAATTTTAAAAATAATGTTATAATTAATTTTCCATTTATATCTCCTTTATGTTTATTTTTTCCATTATTGAGAAAATATTATTAATTAAATTTAAATAAATAAATCCCAAAGTTTAATAAGTAATTCATATTTTAAAAATAAACTTTCAATCTAAAAAAGAAATAAAAATTTATTTCAAGTTCATTTAAATCCTCTTCTACTCTTGTTAAGATAAATTTTCATCTTTTTCATTTTTTTTCTTTTTTTCTTCTATTTTAACATTAATTCATTCAGTAATTTTTTTTCAAAAAGAGAATTAAATTTATTAAACCTTTTAAAAATTTTATTTAAATTTTTCTTTTTAGAATTTTTTGAATTTTTATTAATATATATCAAATTTTTATAGAATTTTTATTTTTTATTATGAATATTATTACAAAAAATATTTAAAATATTAATATTAAATATATTCACTTCTATAATTTGGAGTTTTACTTCTTAATTTATTATTTTTTCTTTTTGAAGAATATCCTCTTTTTAAATCTGATATTTCATTTGAAAAACTTGTTTTATTTTCTTTTTTATAAGGATTTGAAATAAATAA
>JAEEGK010022735.1_pt1 | contig 13142 bp, 10 predicted proteins | sample 8958771 | NCBI WGS metagenome assembly JAEEGK01 (sample SAMN16246547, study PRJNA631951) | gut metagenome | biome: gut microbiome; feature: rumen; material: SC-attached | host: Bos | place: Iran: Karaj | collected 2018-10 | reverse complement strand
CCTATGTATATGCCTTTGATCAGACCCCCTCTGTCTCCCCCTACTCAGGGGGAGAATTGGTTACATATGTCCCATTAATAATGTATGTGGTAGGAAGCCTTGGCGGACGAGGGTGGCGATGAGGGTTTTCGACATCGCCTCGTTGTCCTTGCGGGTGTAGCGGATATCGGTGAAGACCTGCGCGAGTGTCTCCTTGTGGTTGATGCGCACAAAGTGGCGGTTCTCTTCGAGTTCCTCTTTATATTGATAATAGGTATCGATGTCCTTGCCCAGATAGTCGTGGTAGGTCTCCTGATGCATGAAACTCTCCAAGGGCAGACGGTCGGAGAGGGGAGGCTCCTCATCGGGCCAACCCACAGTAAGCGTGGCCACAGGCATGACGAGCTTCGGTAACTGGAGGATATCGATGATCTGCTGGGGCTGATAGACCGTCGTGCCGAGGTAACAGTAGCCGAGTCCTTCCTCGTCCATGAGGTTGCAGAGCGTCTGCGTGTAGAGCAGGGCATCGGTGGCAGCATTGATATACGACAGAAAATTGTCGTAGCCAGGTACGGCGTTGCGGCATTGAGCCCAGAAACTGGTGCGGTTGAAGTCGGCACAGATGGTCAACACCACGGGCGCCTCCTTCACCATCGGTTGGTTGAAATGGGCGGATGCCAGTTTCTCTTTCATCTCCTTACTGCGGGTGACGATGACACTGTAGAGCTGCAGATTGCCCATGGTCTGGGTACGGGCTGCCTCTGTCATCAGACGGTTGAGCAGTTCCTCACTCACATCCTGATCGGTGTACTTGCGGATGGTTCTTCTTGTCAGTAATGTCTTCATATTTATACAAATTATGGCACAAAGGTACTGAAAGTTTTCCAAAACGGAACACTTTTCTTCAAAAAATCAGGGAAAGTTTCCCAAAATAGAAAAGATATGTGTACCTTTGCACCCAGAATATTAAGCTTGATATGCAAACAGAAACGAAAAAAGAAATGCTCAGACACATTGCCAATGCATTGGTGTCTGTAGCTGCCAAGACAGGGAGTGATCTCTCGGAGGAAAAGATCGCCATACTGTTGGAACAGAGTCTGAAAGCCCTGCAACCGGATGATGCCGATAAGTTCGCCGATCTGATAGACCATGCACTGACAGACACCGCCTTGTACCGTCGTCCCGATGTGACGGAGGTTCGTCCGCAGCAGTTGGAGTGTGACGTGGTACGTTTCCAGAACAACAAGGAGAAATGGGTGGCCCTCGTCGGCCTGCTCGACGGTTATCCTTATGAGATCTTCACGGGTCTCCAGGACGATGAGGAGGGTATCATCCTGCCCAAGACCGTGACACACGGTAAAATCATCAAGCAGATAAACCCCGACGGCACGAAGCGCTATGACTTCCAGTTTGAGAACAAACGTGGTTACAAGACCACCGTGGAAGGTCTTTCGGAGAAGTTCAATCCCGAATACTGGAACTATGCCAAGCTGATTTCCGGTGTGCTGCGTTATCGTATGCCACTCGAGCATGTGGTCAGACTGGTGGGTTCACTTTCGCTGAAGGACGAGAGCATCAACACCTGGAAGACCGGTGTGGAGCGTGCCCTGAAGAAGTATATACCCGGTGTGCATGACGAGGAGGAAGAAGTCGAGGAGTGAAGAGTAGTGAAAAGGTAAAAAGGTAAAAAAGTAAATAAGGTGAAGGTCGAGTCGTCATTTGTGTTCCTAAAGAACGTTCGTTTCTATGCGTTTCATGGGGTGATGGCCCAGGAACGGCAGGTGGGCGGTGAATTCCTGCTCAGTCTGAAGGTGGGTTATCCGCTCGACAAGGCCATGGAGAGTGACGATGTGAAGGATACCCTCAACTATGCGACGCTCTTCAATCTCGCCAAACGGGAGATGGACATCCCGTCGCAGTTGTTGGAACATGTGGCAGGACGTATCGTGAAGGCCATCACGACCGCTTTTCCAGAGGTGACCTCCATCGACCTGGAACTGACGAAGCTGAATCCCCCGATGGATGCCGACTGCGAGGGAGCGGGAGTCGTGGTAAAGGTAAAAAGGTAAAAGGGTAAAAAAGTAAAAAGGTAAAAAGGTAAAAAGGTGAAATATATATATATAAATAAGGTGTGGGTGCTGGTGAAGGTGTTTTTACTTTTTCACCTTATCACCTTATCACCTTTAACATTGGATGCTAAGGACTTCACGCTGGTGATTGATGCCGGTCATGGCGGACGTGACACGGGTGCCGTTGGCAAGGGGAAGGTGAAGGAGAAGAACCTGACGCTGCGGTATGCCCTCGCCTTCGGAAAGATGGTTGAGCAGAACTGTCCCGACGTGAAGGTCATCTATACCCGCAAGACAGATACCTTCGTGGAACTCTACCGAAGGGCGGAGATCGCCAACAAGAACAAGGCCGACCTCTTCATCTCCATCCATATCAATGCCCTGCCGAAGGGTAGGGTGGCGCGGGGCTTCCAGACCTATACTTTGGGAACGAGCAAGAGGACCGGTAAGAAGACCGGTGTGCTGGAGAACCTCGAGGTCGCTAAGCGTGAGAACTCCGTGATCCTGTTGGAGAAGAACTATAAGCAGACCTACCAGGGATACGACCCGAACTCGCCCGAGAGCAATATCATGTTCGAGTTTATTCAGGACAAGAATATGGAGAACTCGGTGGAGTTGGCCAAGTATATGCAGAAATATGTCTGTCAGGCTACGGGGCGTCAGAATATGGGTGCCCAGCAGGATAACCTGGCGGTGCTCCGTCTGTCGTCGATGCCGGGTTGTCTGGTGGAGTGTGGTTTTATCTCTACTAGCGACGAGGAGAGTTTTATGAACTCCCAGTCAGCAGCAGAGAAGTATGCCAGAGGTTTTTTCAATGCCTTTCAGGCTTACCGCAGGAATCATGGAGGCGGTGCAACTATCTCGGTCCAGCCTCAGGAGAGACCTGTGCCCGTGGTAGAGAAGAAACCCGAACCCGTGGTAGAGAAGAAGGATTCCAAAGCAGAGAAGAAAAAGGCCAAGGCAGAGAAAAAAGCTAAGGAGAAAAAGTCTAAGGAAGAGGAGAAACCTGCTGCTGATGCTATTTTGACTGTTGCTCCTGTGCCTGTCGTACAGGAACCACAATCCGAGATGAGGCCTGAACCACAGTTGGAGGTCAAGCCCGAGCCTCTGCAGGAGGTGAAACCAGAACCACAGCAGGAGGTGAAAACAGAAGTGAAACCGGAAGTTGTGCCAGAGGTTAAGCCAGAAGTTAAACCTGAGGCCAAGCCTGAGGTCAGACCAGAAGTCGTGCCTGAACCCCAGCCAGTGGCTCAACCCGTGGTGTCCCAACCTCAACCTCAGCCCCAACCCCAGGGTCCTGTCTTTAAAGTTCAGATCTTTGCCAGTTCCGCCCTGATCAAAGCCGGTGACACCCGATTCAAAGGTCTCTCTGGTGTTGGACACTATCAGGATGGTGGCCTGTATAAGTACACTGTCGGCAATTCAACCGACTACAACTCCATCAACCGTCTGCGTCGTGAGATCTCCGACAAGTTCCCCCAGGCATTTGTCATCGCCTTTAAGGATGGTGTTCGTATGGATGTCAATGAGGCCATACGGGAATTTAAAAAGGTGAAAAGGTAAAAAAGTGAAAAGGTGAAAAAGTATAAAGATTATAGAGATGAAGAAGTTTAATAAGGAAATACAGATAGCAGCGGTGGCCATCTTAGGCGTCATCGTGCTCTATTATGGTATGCAGTTCCTCAAGGGATTGACCATCTCTTCCGGTAGTAACTACTACGTGAAGTTCAATGACATCAGTGGCCTGTCGAATTCCTGTCCCGTCTATGCCAACGGCTATAAAGTCGGTGTGGTTGAGGATATCATCTACGACTATGACAATCAGGAGAATATTGTGGCTGTCCTGGGTGTCAACAACGAGCTGCACATGCCACAGGGGACCAAGGCAGACATCGTCAGTGACTTCCTGGGCAATATCAAACTGGTGCTGAAACTGGGTGACAGGGCTGCCGGTTTCCTGACACCTGGCGACACCCTTGCTGGCGGACAGGACCAGGGGGCTTTGGCCAAGGCGGCAGAGATCATCCCTCAGGTACAGTCGCTGCTGCCCAAGCTCGACTCCATCCTCATGAGCGTCAATGCGCTGTTGGCCGATCCTGCCATCGCCAACTCCCTGCATAACATCGACCAGATTACTGGTAGTCTGACCAGTACGTCGCGGGAGTTGAACCGTCTGACAGTCAGTCTGAACCAGCAGATGCCCCATATGCTGGAAAATGCCGACGGTGCGCTGGCCAATGCCAACACCCTGACACGGAATCTGAGCGAGTTGGACCTCGCTGCCACCATGCAGAAGGTGGACAACACCTTGCGGAATGTGGAGCAGATGACGGCCAAGCTGAACAGCAACGAGGGTACCCTCGGACTGCTTATGCGTGACCCTGGACTCTATAACAATCTGAATGCGACGATGATACATGCCGACTCTTTGATGATTGATCTCAGACAGCATCCAAAACGCTACGTACACTTCTCGGTTTTCGGCAAAAAAGACAAATAATTAGAATTCGTCTAAATAGCAAAGTTTTTGCATTGATTTGGGATGGGATGGCCGAAACCCCTTTGTTTTCTTAGATTTCAGACAGGTCTGCATCGGGGGAAATTAGGTGCGTGTCAGAATGGACAAGATGGTTAAGGTGTTGATAATCAGTATGTTTAAAATTTGCAATACCCTGTTCTGAATAAAAAAAGTGTGAAACACTCTAACCCCTCAATTTCTAAGGAGTTACGCGATTTTGTACACACGATTTCTCCTTTTGGGGATTTGCACAATTCAAAAAAAAGTGCGAACTTTGCATCGCAATTATAAACACAAGCCTAAGTCTTGTATTAAAGCAAATTTAAGAAAAAATAAGTGATCGCCTAATGAATAACAGTCACAAGGCGCTTTGGGAAGAATGCCTCCATCTGATTGAGGCCAATGTCTCTGAGCAGCAGTATAAAACGTGGTTCGCGCCAATCGTCTTCGAGTCGTACTCCGAGACGGAGCAGACGCTCTTGGTGCAGGTTCCGAGTCCGTACGTGTACGAGTACTTGGAGCAGTACTACGTGGGACTGTTAAGTAAGGTACTCGCACGTGTGTTCGGAACCAACGTGAAACTGAGCTACCGTATCGTTACGGTCAAGGCCCAGCACAACGTGACCACCACCGTGGAGAGCGATGGTCCTTCGGATATCCAGCAGCCTCAGGGCACCAATAAGGCGCCTACGACACTCGATGCCGCCACGCCTCAGCAGCTGAATCCCCAGCTCGACGCGAAGAAGACCTTCCAGAACTTCATCGAGGGCGATTCCAACAAGTTGCCACGTACCGTCGGTCTCTCCATAGCAGAGCATCCGGGCAAGAGCACGTTCAATCCCTTCTTTGTCTATGGTCCCTCCGGCTGTGGCAAGACCCACCTGATCAACGCCATCGGTGTGCGCTGCAAGGAGACCTATCCCCAGAAGCGGGTGCTCTACGTCTCTGCCCGTCTGTTCCAGGTGCAGTTCACCGACTCGGTGCGTCATAACACCACCAACGACTTCATCAACTTCTACCAGTCCATCGACGTGCTGATTGTCGATGACATCCAGGAGTGGATGAACTCCCCCAAGACGCTCGACACGTTCTTCCATATTTTCAACCATCTGTTCCGTATGGGACGCCAGATCATTCTGGCATCCGACAGACCCCCTGTGGACCTCCAGAGTATGAAGGACCGTCTGCTCACCCGTTTCGCCTGTGGACTGATTGCCGAACTGGAGAAGCCGAATGTGCAACTTTGTAAAGATATTCTCAATGCCAAGTGCCGTCGCGACGGTCTGAAGATTCCTGCCGATGTTATCCAGTATATCGCTGAAACCGCCAATGGCAGTGTGCGTGACCTGGAGGGTGTGGTCAATTCGCTGATGGCTTATTCCATTGTCTATAATACGAATGTCGATATGCGTCTCGCCGAGCGCATCATCAAGCGTGCTGTCAAGGTGGACAACCATCCGCTCACCATCGACGAGATTCTCGAGAAGGTATGTCGCCACTACAATGTCGAGCAGCGTCAGGTGTTCAGCAAGAGCCGCAGGCGCGACTACGTACAGGTGCGTCAGGTGTCGATGTATCTGGCTCAGAAATATACGAAGATGCCTGCCGGTCGTATCGGACAGCTCATCGGCAACCGCGATCACTCGACGGTCATCCACAGCTGCAACGCCATCGAGCAGCGCCTGAAAGTGGATCTGGCTTTCCAGGCTGAGCTCTCCAGCATCGAGAATTCCTTCAAACTAAAAAAGTAAAATTATTTCCCTTTCTTAGTAATATGGTTTAACAAGGTATTTGTTTCCCCTCCTGAGTAGGAGGGGTTAGGGGTGGTCTGATCGGCCTCAAACACCTACTGTCAATATTAATAAAATTTAAGGGGGAGGTAAATGGCTTCGCCCCACTTTTTAAGAAGCTTTTCTCCATATACTTAGTATATTTTGCCTTGTTTTTACACATATTTGTTTAATTTGTGTTAAATATAGGCAATATGTCGGTGAATCCCTTTGTAGTTTGATATAAAATCCTTAATTTTGCAATATGGTTATGAAACAAAATATACGACATATTGCATTTTGGCGCGTATGGACAATAGCTTTGCTATTGACTTTTACAGCGCAACAGGTTGCTCTGGCCCAGTCACCTCTAGGTGAAGAAACTAAACAGCCTAGAATGGCGTTGCGTACCAATTTGCTTTACGATGCGACGCTGTCGCCAAACCTTGGCGTCGATGTCCGGGTGGATTCTCTCTGGACGGTTGGTCTGTTGGTAGGCATCAATGCCTGGGATATCGACAAGGAGAAAAACAAGAAGTGGCGCCATGCGCTTTTTTCTTTTCGCGCGCGTAAATACCGCGATTTCCTTTTCCACAAAGGTTATTACGAGGCTGATTTCATCTACAGCCACTATAATGTAGGTAACACCAAAATTCCCTTCGGCCTCTACTCGGCCGTCAAGGATCGCCGCCTGCAGGGTGACCTCTTCGCCCTCGGTGGCAAATATGGTTACTCCTGGATTCTCTCCCGCACTTGGCGCATCGAGGCTGAGGCCGGCGTTGCCGTCGGATATGCCTGGTTCAAGGAATACGACTGTCCGCACTGCGGCACCTTCCTCGGCAATGGTGACCGCATCTTCCTCCTGCCTCAGTTAGGCATTAACGTCGTGTATATCATCAACTGAATAAAATACAAAAGAGATTAGATATGAAGAATCGTTTCAAGTATGCCATGATGAGTGTAACGGCACTTGTGGGCGCAACGGCATTTTGGGCTTGTTCCTCGAACGAAGAGGTGGTCAACAACCCGAATTACGATCCCGAGACGGGACGAGTAAAGACGGAGTTCGTCTTTAACGTGACGCAACCCGACGAACGGACGCGTCAGGTCAGTGAAGTGGTAGGCAACGGCGTCTTCCAGGGCATCAACGAGATGTATCTGTTCTGTTTCGAAGGTGCCCCCAAGAGCAGTAGCACATTGGATGCCAACCACACGTTTGCCCTCGACACCTATGCGAAACCTGACCCAGTCCATTCCGGAGGAACAACCAATTCCAGCCAGGTCTATACCCTGTATATCCCGACGGGCACGAGTGATTTCCTGTTCTATGCCACCGTCAACGATGCGGATAAGAACACTCAGCCGGGCTATTATGGCAGGTTGAGCAGGAACTATAGCGCTGTCAGCAGTGTGAAAGATATCACCTTCCAACTGGTGAACCGTGTGGAGAAGGCAGCTGACTTTACCGCTCCCCAGACGACATTGGCCGGCATCCTCAATGGTATCCTCGGCGTGGGCATCACATCGCCGGAAGCCGTGAAGTGGGCTGCCACGAGCGGTACGGCCAACAAGGAACTGGCGTCGCTGGGTCAGACCTATGACAAGTTCGTCAGTACAACCAGCGACGGTGACATCCGTCAGGGCTCGGCCACAGCCGTGAAGAACATGGTGGGCGACCTCTTCGGCGTCATCTATGATATCTATTCCAAGACCTCGAATGCGACGGCCAAGGCACTGTCTGAGGCCATTCTCAATAAGATTGCTGAGAACTTCACCGTGACAGTCTCCGGCAACACCTACAAATGGGAAGACAGCTATGCCACAGGAACCTCTTCGGCTGTTGTCAACTACCCGTCATCCCTCGGTGTTCCCGACGGCTGTGCCATCCTCGAGTTCAACAAGGCAACCGGAGAGTTCGCCTTTAAGAACAGCAGCACGACCGTGTCGAAGGTGTCTGTCGAATATAACGATGTCACCTATCCCGCCGAGTTGACCTATTATTGCAACTCTGGCCTGTGGCAGTCCTCTGTTGCCAAGGAAGCCGCCTCTTATCCTAATACCGCTGCAGATTGGATGAAGGCTTCCACTTGGACTGCCGTCGGTTGGGACAGTAATCCTGTCTCTTCTTCGACGAAAGCCGTGGCCATGAAGGAGAATATCACCTACGGCGTCTCCCAACTGAAGGCCACCATCCAGCGTAATTTGGATAACTCCTTTACCGACAATGCCGCTGCCATCAGTGGTGGTGCGACACCGAACAGTGTCTTCAGCGGCACCGGTGACAATGGTATCTCGTTCACCGTCAATGGTATCCTGATCGGTGGTCAGCCTGATGCGGCCCAATATGAGTACTTGCCCAAGAGTACCGCATTTAATAAGGTGATCTACGATCCGTTCCCCGATCTGTCTGTCAGTAAGCTGCCTGCCTCGGATAACGCCAAGACGGTGACGAACTACACGCTCGCGTTGGATAACTATACCGTCAGCGAGACTCAGGCAAAGGTCTATATCGCCCTTGAGATGATGGCCGACAAGAGTTTCTATGGCCTGAGCGGATATATCAATGCCGGACAGAAGTTCTACCTCATCGGCGAACTCGATCCGATGTCGACGTCACTCGATCCTGTCGACTGGACAAAGCAGATCAGCTTCCAGGAAGGTGATACTGGTTATGGTAAGGACCGTGTGTTCATCCGCGACGCCGTCACCACCGCCACCTTCACCATCGGCAAGGATGCCCTGCAACGGGCTTATTCGACCATTCCCGACCTGCGCTCCACGCAGATGTTCTTCGGTCTGTCCGTTGACCTGGAGTGGAAGTCCGGCCTGAACTTTAATGTGATTATTGAGTGATCATGAGAGAAAGAAACATAGTCAGTATCCTGTTGGGGATGGTGATGGCGGTCGTGTTTGCAGGCTGCTCAGTCATCGATGAAGACCTGAGCGACTGCGACGAGGCACTGAAGCTCGACTACGACCTCCATCTGGTGACCAACATGTCTATCGAGCTCCAGCATGAGTTCGACAGACTGTCTGATGCCAACCTCCTGAAGGCCCTGCAGAACTATCTGGACCCCATCTTCACTGACTATGGCCGCGACCTGGACCTCTCGTTCTATGATGTAGACGGTGACCATGCCCGTCTGCACCACGAACAGCATCAGATGGATGCCAACGAGATGAGCTACACCCTCTATATCCCCCGTCGTCCCTACAACCACTTGGCTCTGGCCAATTTGGAGGGCAACGGGGTGGTCACACTTGAAGGCAGTGAATTCTCACATACGTCAGGACTCCTGCAGTCTCGTGGCGATACCGTCCGTACCCATAAGACCGGCCTGTTCTCCGCCCGGAAGAAGATACTGGCGGATCAAGATGATACCAAGTCGATAGATGTACATCTTTATATGGTAAACTGTGCCGCCGGTCTGGTTATCGACACCAGTGAGGCTGACCTCAAGGACCTGAAGGTGTTCGCCAGGGGCTTTGCCTCGGGCTTCAACATTGCCGACAGTTCGTTTGTCTTCTCTGCCAAGCCACAGACGGTCATCACCGACGAGATCAATACCGGCAACCCCGGCCAGAAGTGCTTCTGCACGGTTAACTTCCCATCGCGGGAAACTCCGGAGAAGACCCGTGTCATCTTTGTGACGGAAGACCCGTTTAAGGCTAAAAACGCCTCTGATGCGGTTTGGGAGTTCATTGTTCATGCGACGCTTCCCGACGGTACGGTGACGCAGAGCATCTTAGGTGTCTGGAGTTGGTTGCGTTCTGGACAGTTGAAGATGCTCCATGGCAAGATGAATCCCGACGGCAGTCTGTCTGCTTACGAGACGAATGTGGGCGTGAGTGTCACCCTCGACTGGAGTCCGGCAGGACATCATGAGGTACCGTTGTAAAGGTAAAAAAGTAAAAAGGTGAAAAGGTAAGAAATGAAGATAGAGAAGCTCATATTACTGATGGCGATGTTGGCAGTCCTGACGGGATGTGCCGACCATGAGACCACGGAACCGCCTCCGCCGGTGTCTGGAACCGTCGATGCGCCTGTCAATGTGAGCCTTGCCTTCTCCATGCCTGACCTCACCACTGCCAAGACACGACAGGCTGATGCTGTCGTACAGACCTCCCAGGACCTCTTCCGGGGCCTGAAGGATGTGCGCATCATCCCGTTCAAGGTGGCAGGAACGATCACCAAAGACCATCTCCCCTTCGTCTATGCAGAATCTGGTGGTGATGAGATGGGGCGTGTGACGGGCAAGCCGTCAGAACTGACGCCCTCGGCATTCTACTATTATCCCGACTGTGCCTTCTGGTCTGGTACGTCCTCCGTGCTCTTTTATGGCCGGGGTGCCAACTCTGTCCAGGTAAGTGGAGAGACCATTCCCGCAACAGACAAGGCCTATTACGGTTCGACAGCCTCCACGTATCTTGATGCCAACAGTCCTGTGCAGATCCAGTTCAGTCCAGAACCGATCTACCAGTCTGCGACACCTGGCGACCGTGCCAAGGCCCTGGCAGAATACATGACTGCCGTCGCTAATACGTCTGGCTGGGCCAATACCGAAGACCCCAAGTTGAAAGCCCTCTATCTGAACTTCCTCCAACAGAATGCCGGTGAATATGCCGTGATTGGCGGTTCCTCGGCTAATGTCAGGGCCTTCATGGAGGAACTCTATGAGGAGGCAGGGAAGAACGAGACGACGGCTGCCGATGCCTTGGCTACAGCCATCCGCGACAACATCAAGGCTGGTGCGGAGGTGGATGCAAATGGTCATCTGACGCTGACGAAGTGGGATGATACGCCTCTTACGGACTATCCCGCCCATATCGGCCTGCCCGACGGTGCCGCCGCCATGAAATGGAACGGCCAGGCCTTCACTGCCCAGACGCAGACCACCGTCGAGACGGCCATCACCAGCATCGACCGTTTCGCCTATCCGCCAGAACTCTGCTATTATGGCAACAGCACCATCGTGACCTCTGGCGAGAAGGTGGAGGGCAACGTCTATCAGAAGGCGAAGACCTGGGACGAGGTACTCGAGCACTACACCACCGGCCCGATGGTCGTCTCCTCCACGAAGTCTACGGCGATGGTTTTGCCGGTGCAGTACGGCGTGGCCCGCCTGAGTATCCGGCTGAAGGGCATCTCCGTCACTCCCTTCGAGGATGCCGAGAGCAAGCTCGTCGCTTTCGACGATACTTATTATCCCCTGACGGCAGTCATCGTGGGAGGCCAGTATCCCGTTGGCTTCGACTTCAGGCCAGAGACCGTACAGCCTTGGCCGTCGGACAATCCGCAGTCTGAGGAATCGAAAGAGATGACTAACCAGCAGTATTTCATCTACGACAGTCAGGTCAAGACGAAGCAGGGTGCTAACGGCTATGACTATTACTGTCTGAGTAACGCCGACACGGAGGATGGTACCAATACCCTTGTGCTGCAGAGCTATGAGAAGAATAACGTGACAATCGTCCTGGAGTTCGAAAACCGGAGCAACAAGAAGTTCGCAGGTATTGACGGCATCGTCTATCCCGGTACGAAGTTCTACCTCATCGGTGCGGTGAACCCCATGTATCCCTCGGATGCAGAGCATAAGAACGACGAGAATAAGAACCGTGTGTTCACCCAGGACTACACCACGACGTTTGACGTCGAAGTGAGGGATTTCAAGTCCGCCTATAACGTGATGCCCGATCTGCTGTCGCCGCGCATGGAGATTGGCGTGAAGGTTGAAAACTGGTCTACCATCCGTCCCACGACCGTGGAATTGTTGAAGAATTGAAAAAGTGAAGATGAAGATTGAAATGAGATATAGAAGATTTTGGCTGAGAGCCCTGCTCCTGTTGCCGGTGCTGCTGATGCTGTTGTGCGTCGGCTGTAGCCGTGATGAGGAGGTGGAGCCCACCATCAATATCTATGTCTATGCCCCGGACCGTGCCTCGGTGACCCGTGGTGAGGTCGTACCCACTTTAGAGGAGGGCAGGATCTACAACCTCCAGATCTGGGTGTTCCGCAGCAGCGATCCCACGCAGAAGGTGGCTAGTCTCACCATCACCAAGGAGTCCGAACTGCAGGGGCTGAACGAGGAAAAGAGTGCTTCCTTCAGCCTCAAGTTATCCGACCGCAGCTTTGCCGACAGGCCAGAGCCGGTGGATATCTATGTGATGGCGAATGTTCTCGACAACAACGGCACGAACTATCTGGAAGATGTTACCAGTGGCGCCGAAATTGAGGAGGCTGTCTTCAATGGCGGTCATTTCTTTAGTTTCAAGACCGGTCCCACTTATCAGGCGGCAACCTCCGTTCCTCAGGGCTTGGGCATCCCTTTGTCGGGCGTGGCCCGTGGCAAGAGTGTCATCGACAGGAACAACGTCCTCCACGTCAACGATGCCAACCTGAGGCTGGTGCGTACTGTGTCGAAGATCCGCTTCGTGTTCTCTTCACTCGAAGGTCTCGACCCCATCTTCATCGAAAACATTACCTTGAACAAGAATATGTTGTACCGTAAGGAACGGTTCTTCCTCGATGGCGACCATCCCAACTATTGGGTGGAGGAACCCTTTGACCCGTCGGTACAGGTGCGGTTGGTGAAGGGTGACAATAATATTCCCGTTGTGCAGAACGCGGATCCAACCGTCTATGCCCATAACAGTAAATACTCGGATGAGGAATATGAGACACTGGTGAATAATGGCGTCGAGGATAGGATGCTGACAGAGTATGGACCGGTCTATCTGCCGGAGAGCGACAAACGGTTGTCGGGTACCATCTCCTTCCGTATAGGCTATTACAGTAATATTACTCTG
>JAEEGK010022733.1_pt1 | contig 13143 bp, 14 predicted proteins | sample 8958771 | NCBI WGS metagenome assembly JAEEGK01 (sample SAMN16246547, study PRJNA631951) | gut metagenome | biome: gut microbiome; feature: rumen; material: SC-attached | host: Bos | place: Iran: Karaj | collected 2018-10 | reverse complement strand
TATACCTATGCATCTCGCCATATACCTCTATATTCTTGACGACCTCGTTGCGGTATGCCTTGATACCGCAATTCATGTCATGAAGCTTGATGCCGGTGATACGCCTCGCAGTCGCATTGTATAGCTTGGAAGGAAGGTTCTTCGTAAGCTTGTTGTCCTGACGATGCTGTTTCCAGCCCGAAACTACGTCATATCCGTCTTCCACCACCATCCGGTACATCTCCGGAATCTCGTCAGGAGAATCCTGCAGGTCAGCATCCATAGTCACGACAACCCTGCCGGAGGCCTCCTTGAATCCACAGAAAAGTGCGGCAGACTTGCCGTAATTCCTGCGGAAAGAGATGCCATGGATATCCGGATCTTCAGCAGCGAGTTTCCTGATCGTATCCCATGAACCGTCACGGCTGCCGTCATCGACCATTATGATCTCATAACTCCAGCCATGCTCCAGCATGACCCTTCGGATCCATGCGGCAAGCTCCGGGAGGGACTCCCTCTCATTGAGTAGAGGAACGATTACGGATATGTCTTTCTTGAAATCCATGCTATTTTGCGAAAGGATCCTTTGCCGGGATGTTTCTGGACCAGATATATGAGACTATCACTCCGAAAATGAAGCAATAGATGAGAGACGAGAAAAACGTGATCGTCGGCATGTTGTCGGATATCTTCTCGATCATGGCCATCGTATTGGAATCGAGCGGAGCTCCATATTTGCCCATTGAGGAAGTGAGCTCGGAAATGAAAATGTCCTTGTCCATCCTGACGCTCTGCAAAAGTCCGACTGCGGACACGATGAGGGCGGAAAGGAAAGAAGAAGCCATGCCGAAATTGAAGGTCGAAGTGTTGTCAACTTCGTCATATTTCTTCACGAGCTTGAGCATGAAATACCTGACGAGCCATATACATCCGGCAAATTTTGCGAGCCAAAGCGCAAACTTCACTATGGAGAAAAGAAGGCTTAGCATAGCGTTGCTCGATGATGGAATGACGCTTGAAATCAAAGGAAGGATTACGGCGACACCGCCAAGCACGAGTCCGGCAATTCCGGCTTCGCGCCACAGACTTTTGGATGTAATGATCTCTGACATATTTGTGGTTGTTTATTATCTGCAAATATACATAATTTTTGCTATCTTTGCAGAATGTATAATAACTAATAATATGGCTGGCCAAGTTCAAGTACTTGGTATGTAACTACTGGTCAGTCCAATTGATTTTAGTAAAGTAAAGATATGATCAAAATCACATTCCCAGACGGTAGCACAAGGTCCTATGAAAGTGGAGTGACCAGCTACGAAATTGCACAGAGCATCAGCCCCAGACTTGCAGCCGACGTTTTGGCCGCAAAGGTTAATGACACGGTAATGGACCTCACCAGGCCTATTACAGAGGACGCCACTGTGCAGCTGCTCAAGTGGGAGGACGAAGATGGCAAGAGGGTATTCTGGCACTCGTCTTCGCATCTTATGGCAGAGGCTCTCGAAGCCCTTTATCCTGGCGTCAAATTCGGTATCGGTCCGGCTGTGGAGAACGGATTCTACTATGACGTGGATCTTGCAGGCGCTCAGATCTCAGACAGCGACCTCCCGAAAATCGAAAAGAAAATGCTCGAACTCGCGCGCGAGAAACAGGCCTTCAAGAGAATCGACGTCTCAAAGGCCGAGGCGATGAAGCATTTTGAAGAGAAGGGCGACCAGTACAAATGCGAGCTTATCAGCGAGCTCGAAGACGGTACGATCACATATTACGAGAACGGCGCATTCACCGATCTCTGCCGTGGTCCGCACCTCATGAACACAGAAGTTATCAAGGCTGTCAAGCTTACCGCCATTGCCGGTGCATACTGGAGAGGCGACGAAAAGCGTGGCCAGCTTACCCGTATATATGGTATCACCTTCCCTAAGAAGTCGATGCTCGACGAATATCTCGTAGTCCTCGAAGAGGCCAAGAAGAGAGACCACCGCAAGCTCGGAAAGGAGATGGAACTTTTCATGTTCTCCCAGAGAGTCGGCGCAGGCCTTCCATTGTGGCTCCCACGCGGCGCCGTCATGAGATATCAGCTTGAGTCATTCCTCCGCAGGAAGCTCGACGAGTACGGATACCTCCCTGTAGTGACCCCTCACATCGGAAGCAAGAATCTTTATGTGACATCTGGCCACTATGCAAAATACGGCAAGGATTCATTCCAGCCGATCCACACCCCGCAGGAAGGCGAGGAGTACATGCTCAAGCCGATGAACTGCCCTCACCACTGCGAAATCTTCCGTTCTTCTCCGAGGTCATACAAGGATCTTCCTATCCGCTTCGCTGAGTTCGGTACCGTTTACCGTTATGAGCAGAGCGGCGAGCTCCACGGACTTACCCGTGTCCGCAGCTTCACTCAGGACGATGCCCATATGTTCGTGCGTCCTGACCAGCTCAAGGATGAATTCAAGAAAGTGATCGACCTGATCCTCTATGTATTCAGGATCTTCGGTTTCGACAACTATACAGCCCAGATTTCCCTCCGCGACAAAGTCAACAGAGAGAAATACATCGGAAGTGAAGAGAACTGGGACAAGGCAGAGGCAGCCATCATCGAATCAGCCGCAGAGAAGGGACTTCCTACAGTTACCGAATACGGCGAGGCTGCATTCTATGGTCCTAAGCTTGATTTCATGGTGAAAGATGCCATCGGAAGAAAGTGGCAGCTCGGTACAATCCAGGTAGACTATAACCTTCCTGAGAGGTTCCAGCTTGAATATACGGATGCTGACGGATCGAAGAAACGTCCGGTCATGATCCACAGGGCTCCGTTCGGTTCCATCGAAAGATTTACCGCCGTCCTGCTCGAACATACTGCCGGTCATCTGCCTCTCTGGCTCGCTCCGGATCAGGTCAAAGTGCTGCCAGTCAGCGAAAAATATGCGGATTATGCAAAAAAAGTTTGTGATTTGCTGAATAATTCCGATATTCGCGTTTCCGTAGATGATCGGAATGAGACTCTCGGCAAGAGGATCCGCGAAATTGCTCTGCTCAGGGTCCCTGTAATCGTGATTGTGGGTGAGAAGGAAATGAACGAGGGCACAGTCTCAGTCCGCATGGAAGGAGAAGACAAGGGGTCAATGAAGCTCGAGGAGTTCGGCGCTTGGCTCCATGATACTATGAAAAAAGAGCTTGAGTAGCTCGCATTATATTTTATTAACTAACTTATAGGAGGATAATTTTATCGCAGCACCTTACAAACCACACTTCAACGGTCCGAGACCGGGAGGTGGACAAAGACCCGCAGGTCCAAGAACTCCAAACAGACCTGTCCAGAGAACCAAAGGGGAGAATGAACTCAACATCAATGATGAGATAACAGCTTCCCAGGTACGCCTTGTCGGGGACAATATCCCTAATCCTGGCGTCTTCTCAATCGCCGATGCCATAAAGCTGGCTGACGAACTTGAACTGGATCTTGTTGAGATAAGCGACAAGGCTGATCCTCCTGTATGTAAGATTCTGGATTACCAGAAGTATCTCTATCAGCAGAGGAAGAAAGCCAAGGAGATGAAGCAGAACTCCTCCAAGATAGTTATAAAGGAGATACGTTTCGGTCCTAACACCGACGAACATGACTTCCAGTTCAAGCTGAAGCATGCGAAAGAGTTCCTTTCTGAAGGCTCGAAGGTCAAATCTTCGGTATTCTTCAGAGGCCGCTCTATCCAGTTCGCCGATCAGGGAGAGAAGCTTCTTCTCCGTTTCGCCGTTGAGCTTGAGGAGTTCGGACGCGCCGAGCACATGCCTAAGCTCGAAGGCAAGAGGATGATCATGATGATCGCCCCTGTGAAAAAGAAATAATCCGGTGACGGATAATTATATTATTAACATTTAAAGTTTAAAGGTTATGCCAAAGCTTAAAACCAACTCCGGTGCCAAAAAGCGCTTTACGCTTACCGGAACGGGAAAAATCAAGAGAAGACACGCTTATCACAGCCACATTCTCACCAAGAAGACCAAGAAGCAGAAGAGAAATCTCGACCACTTCGCAATCCTCAACAAGAGGGACGAAGTAAGGGTAAAAGAGCTCCTTGTTCTCTAATCATTGTTTATTAATGTTTAATTGGAAAGCAGTTGCAAAAGCATCTTAATGATCACTGCCTCCGAAAAAATGTAAATTATGCCAAGATCAGTAAACTCAGTTGCCTCAAGGGCACGCCGCAAGAAGATTCTTAAGAAGACCCGCGGTAATTTCCTTTCAAGGAAGAACGTTTGGACGGTAGCAAAGAACACCTACGAAAAAGGTCTCACCTACGCTTACCGTGACCGTAAAGCTAAAAAGCGCGAGTTCCGCGCTCTCTGGATACAGAGAATCAATGCAGCCGCACGCCAGTACGGAATGTCATATTCTCAGTTTATGGGCAAGCTTGCTAAGCAGAATGTCGGTCTGAACCGTAAGGTTCTCGCAGACCTTGCCATGAATAACCCACAGGCATTTGAAGCAATCATCAATTCTGTAAAATAGTGAATGATGAGCTGGAAGGATCTTTACCATAACAAATGGACAAGGGTGGGATTCTGGTCCCTTCTCTACCTTTTGTGGGTAATCTGGCTCGGAAACTATTGGTGGCTCTTCGGCCTTGTCATAATCTTCGACCTCCATATCACCAAGAAGGTAAAATGGCTGTTCTGGAAGAAAGAGTACAAGGAAGGAGAAAAGCACAATTCCCTGCTCGACTGGCTGGATGCAGTCATCTTTGCAGTTGTATTCGTGACTTTCATCAATATTTTCTTTTTCCAGGCCTTCAAGATTCCTTCATCCTCGATGGAAAGTTCGCTTCTGACAGGAGACCATCTCTTCGTAAGCAAACTGACCTTCGGCCCGAAGATCCCTCAGACTCCGCTGACGGTTCCTTTTACGCACAACAGCATATTCGGAAAAGAGTCCTATTCGACCCTGATCCAGAATAAGTACAGAAGGCTCAAAGGATTCAGAAACGTAAGAAGAGGCGATTATGTAGTCTTCAATTTCCCTAACGGGGATACAGTCCTCGCCAAGGCCCCTGCAAGCGATTATTATGAGCTTTGCAGAACAGCCGGAAAGGAATATACCCAGTCTCTCTACGGCCCTGTAAAGGTCCGTCCTGCTGACAAGAAAGACCATTATGTCAAAAGATGCGTCGCCCTCCCGGGAGACACCCTTGCGATCGTAGACGGTCAGGTATATGTCAATTCCGAAGCTCAGGAGGTATGGCCTGGAGTACAGACTACATATTCGGTAAAGACTGCGGGCGGCCGTATAAACTACAAGACGCTGGAAAAACTCGGCTTGAACGTCTCGGAACTGTGGTACAGTCCGGATTTCCCGGGATATCCTGCAATGCCTCTGACGGCAGCGATGCTCGAAGAGGTCAAGGGAATAGCCAACGTCGAGTCTGTCGAACCGAATATCGATGTATACCCGCCGGATTATCCGGACTCATATCTGAAGATATTCCCGTTCGTTGAAGAGTTCAGATGGACCAGAGACAACTTCGGTCCGCTCTGGATCCCTGAAAAGGGCGCTACGGTCAGTCTGGATATCCATAACCTTCCTCTCTATGAGAGAATCATCAGAGATTACGAGGGTAATGAGCTCCAGGTAAAGGATGGAAAGATATTCATCAATGGTGAAGAATCAGCCAGCTACACATTTGCTCAGGATTATTACTTCATGATGGGGGACAATCGGCACAATTCGCTCGATTCCCGATACTGGGGCTTCGTACCTGAAGACCATATAGTCGGAAGACCTGCAGTAATATGGCTCTCTACAGACGCCACGAAACGTTTTCCTAAGAGTATCAGATGGAAACGGTTCCTGAAGTTTGTATAGCTTTATTTGGAATTGCGAAATAAAAACCCGATATTTGCACCCCGCGAAAAATGTTTTGTTCTGAATAATAATAAAAAAATAATAATATGGCAAAGGTTTGTCAAATCACTGGTAGGAAGAGAATGAAAGGCAACAACGTTGCCCATTCCAAGCTTCGCACAAAGCGCGATTTCTCTCTCAACCTCAAGACTAAGAGATTCTGGTCAGAGGAAGAGCAGAGGTTTATCACCCTCAAGGTTTCTTGCAAGGGTATGAGAATCATCGAGAAGAACGGTCTTGCCGCTACCCTCAAGGATGCTCAGAACAAAGGATATATTAACCTTGTTTAAACGAATGAGTCATGGCAAAGAAAGCTAAAGGAAACAGGGTCCAGGTAATTCTGGAGTGCACTGAGCAGAAAGAGAGCGGTGTACCGGGAATGTCAAGGTACATTACCACCAAGAACAAAAAGAATACTACAGAGCGTCTGGAGCGTAAGAAATACAATCCATACCTCCACAAGGTGACACTTCACCGTGAAATCAAGTAATATAGGAGATTTAGAATATGGCAAAGAAAGCAGTCGCTACATTCGCAGCTAAAGCTGGATCAAGGAGCATGGTTAAGTGCATCCGCATGGACAAGTCTCAAAAGACTGGAGCATACGTCTTCACGGAGCAGCTCATCGAATCTGGTAAGGAGAAGGACTTCTTCGCAAAGAAGTAATTTTCCCCATAATATAGGATTTAGGCCTGACCATTTTGGTCGGGCCTTATTTTTTGTTATCTTTGTAAGATTAAACGGATTTGAAAATGGGACTGTTCAGTAAAGGGGTCAAGAAGACCAACGAAAGTTTTTTCCAGAAGATTTCAAGAGCCATCGTCGGCAAGACGAGGGTCAGCGAGGACGTACTGGACGCCATTGAAGAAGCGCTCGTCTCTTCCGACATGGGCGTTGACACTACCCTGAAGATCATCGACAATCTCGAAGACAGGGTGGAGAAAGACAAATACATGTCCATGGAAGAGCTCGCCGACATCCTCCGGGATGAGATAGGCAAGCTCCTGAATGTGGACAACAGCGAAAAAGTCGTTCCTTTCGATTTCTCAAAGAAACCATATGTGATGCTCGTAGTCGGTGTCAACGGCGTTGGCAAGACCACTACGATTGGAAAGCTCGCCTCAAGCCTGAAGGCTCAGGGCAAGAAAGTCGTTCTCGGCGCCGCCGATACCTTTAGGGCCGCCGCAGTGGAGCAGCTCCAGATCTGGGCCGACAGGGCCGGAGTCGATATCGTACGCCAGGAGATGGGCTCGGATCCTGCGTCGGTCGCATATGACACCGTGAAATCAGCCGTGGCGAAAGATGCCGACGTAGTGCTGATCGATACCGCCGGCAGGCTCCATAACCGTGTCGATCTCATGAACGAGCTGACCAAGATCCGCAACGTCATTCGCAAGGTCGTGCCGGACGGACCTCATGAAGTCCTTCTCGTCCTCGACAGCACTACCGGTCAGAATGCTTTCCAGCAGGCTCGCGAGTTCTCCAGGGCGACCGACGTCACAGCGCTCGCGGTTACCAAGCTCGACGGTTCTGCCAAAGGCGGTGTAGTGATCGGAGTTTCGGACCAGTTCCACATTCCTGTAAAGTTCATCGGAATCGGAGAAGGAATCGACGACCTCAAGGTGTTCGACCGCAAGGAATTCGTATCCTCGCTTTTCACGCTCGAAGATTTAGAAAAATAAAATAACATAATATATCATGAAACTTTCATACAGTTGGCTTAAAGAGTATATAGATTGCGATCTTACTCCTGTGCAGATTGCGGATGCCATGACATCCATTGGAATCGAGGTTGACGGTGTGTCCGAGCAGGAAGAGATTCCTGGCGGGCTTGCCGGCGTAGTCGTTGCCAAAGTGCTCGAGTGCGAGGCTCATCCTGATTCAGACCATCTCCATGTAACCAAAGTCGATGACGGTTCACCGGAGCCGGTACAGGTTGTCTGCGGCGCCCCGAACGTGGCAGCAGGCCAGAAGGTCCTCTTCGCCAGGATCGGCACCGTACTCCCGGGCGACTTCAAGATAAAGAAATCCAAGATCCGCGGAGTAGAGTCATTCGGAATGATCTGCGCCGAGGACGAGCTCGGAATCGGTACTGCCCATGACGGAATCATGGTACTCCCTGAGGATGCGGTAGTCGGCACTGACGCCAAGGACTTCCTCCACCTCAAGACCGACGCGGTGATCGAATATGAGATCACGGCCAACCGTGTGGACGCCGCCTCTCATGTAGGCGTCGCAAGGGATATATACGCATATCTCAAGCTTAACGGCATCCCTTGCAAATACAACTATCCTGACGTCTCTGCCTTCAAGGCAGGCGAAGGCCAGGCCATCCCTGTAGAGGTGAAAGAGAACGCCGGCACTCCGAGATATTCCGGAATCACCATCCGCGGAGTCAAAGTCGCTCCGTCTCCGGAGTGGCTCCAGAAGGACCTCCGCGCAATCGGACTCAACCCGGTCAACAACATCGTGGACATATCCAACTTCGTCCTCTTCGAGCTCGGACAGCCTCTCCATATCTTTGACGCCGACAAGATCGACGGCGGAAAGGTGATCGTAAGACGCGCTGAGGCAGGGGAGAAGATAAAGACTCTCGACGGTATCGAGAGAGAGCTCAAGGCTGAAGACATAGTAATCGCTGATTCGCGCAGGCCTATGTGCATCGCCGGAGTATTCGGCGGCGAGGATTCCGGAGTCACCGATTCTACCGTGAACATCTTCATCGAGGGCGCATATTTCGACCCGGGTTCGATCCGCAAGACTTCCAAGGTCCATGGTCTCCAGACCGACGCCTCATTCCGCTATGAAAGAGGCGCTGATCCTGCCGTGGCTGCCCTTGCCGGACGCAGGGCTGCCCTTCTCGTCCTCGAGATCGCAGGCGGCAAGGTCTGTGGCGACCAGCTCGACATCTATCCGCAGCCGATCGCAAAGGCAGTGATCGACCTCGACTATGACAGGATCGAGAACTTCATCGGAAAGAAAATCGGCCACGACACTATCGAGACCATACTGACCAATCTCCAGTATGAATTCCTCGAGAAGACTCCGTCAGGAGCCAAGGTCGCAGCCCCTTCATACATGATCGACGTATACCGCGAGTGCGACGTTGTGGAGGAAATCCTCAGAATCTACGGATACAACAACATCGAGCTGCCTCATGGCATGAAGATGTCCGTATCTCCGACCCCTAGCCCGGATCCGGAGGCAGTACGCAACTACATCTCCAACTTCCTCGCAGCTAACGGTTTCGTGGAGACCATGAACAACTCCCTGACCAAGAGCGCCTACTACGCCAACCTCAAGACCTGGCCGGAAGAGCACTGCGTCAGGATAGTCAACCCGCTCAGCTCCGATCTCAACGTTATGAGACAGAGCCTCGTTCCGGGCGGACTCGAGGTCGTAGCGTACAACGCCAACCGTCAGATCACCAACATCAAGACATTCGAATACGGTTCAGTATATCAGAAACTCGAGGAAGGCGACGGCACTACTCTCGCTTCATACGAGGAGCATCAGTGCTTCTGCCTCATGATGAGCGGCTCCAGCGAGAAATCATGGCGCCAGGAGTCACGCAAGGGCAGCTACTTCCAGCTCAAGGGTTATCTCGAGCTTCTTCTCAAGCGCTATGGCGCTGATATCTATACTCTCGAGACAGCGCCGGCTCCGGCCGACATCTATTCCGAGGGGCTTGTATACATGCTCCCGGGCACCAAGAAAGAGCTTGCAGTCATGGGTACGGTCAATCCGGCTTTCGCCCGCAAGTTCGACGTCAAGCAGCCTGTATTCGCAGCCGAGATCAACTGGCAGATGCTCCTTACTCTCGTCAAGAGGGTGAAGGTGAAATTCACCGAACTGCCTAAGTTCCCTGAGGTCCGCAGAGACCTTGCGCTTCTCCTCGACGAGAGCGTTACCTATGCCGATATGCGCCGCAGCGCATTGCGTGCCGCAAAGAAACTGCTCAAGCAGGTTACTCTCTTCGACGTCTACAGAGGCGACAAGATCCCTGAAGGCAAGAAACAGTATGCTCTCAATTTCGTGCTCCAGGACGAGGAGAAGACCCTTACCGACGTAGAAGTGGAGAAGGTGATGGGCAAGATCCTTGCAGTATTCCAGAACGAATTCGGCGCTACCCTCAGATAATGAAGATAAGGAAGGCTCATATTGCTGTCGCCCTGGCAATCCTGCTGGTTCTGCTTTCGTGCTCGCGTAAGCATCCCCGCATCATTCCGCCTTCTACCATGTCGAAGATATATGCCGAGATGGTAGTCGCCGACCAGTGGATAAGATCAGGTCAAAGTAATTATCTCCGTGCCGATACCAGCCTTGTATATGACCCTATTTTTGAGAAATACGGATATACGATGGAAGATTACCGGGCAAGCGCAGGGAAGTATCTCCGCAAGCCTGGCGAATTCGCCGACATCTTCGAGGATGCCCGCTCTATCCTTCAGAAGCAGATTGTCGAAATGGTCGCTCTCGAAAAGATAGAGAAGCAGAACGACAGCGTCCGTATTAACCTTGAGAGAATAATTGCCAATATGCAGAAGCCGGAACTCTTTGATGCCGTACCGCTTTACGACAGCATCAGGGTTGTGATCGACTCCATGGACATGATTTCCGTCCTGCATACGCGCATAGACTCAACTGATTTGAAAGATGAAAAGAATAGCAGCGAAATACCTGTTCCCGCTGGAGAATAGCGAACCGGTCCTCAATGGATTTGTCGAAGTCGAGGATGACGGCACGGTTATCCGCACCGGGGTCTGCGACGATCCGTCGGCTGAAGAGAACTTCCTTGACGGAGTCCTTGCTCCCGGGCTCGTCAATACGCACTGCCATATCGAACTTTCCTATATGTGGAAACTCTTCCGCAAAGGGACCGGAATGGCAGGGTTCATTGACCAGATCAACGCCCTCAGGGATACCAGCCCGCTCGAAGAGAAACTCGCCGATATCCAGCACTGGATGGACCATCTCTGGCAGCAGGGAGTCTCCGCGATGGGAGATATCAGCAACTGCGACGATTCGTTCGCAATCAAGGCCGCGTCACCGATGTACACAAGGACTTTTCTGGAAGTATTCGGTACCGAGCCCGAGGATTGCGCTTCGGTCATCGAGGGCGTGCTGAAACTTAAGGAAAAGGCTGACGCCTGCGGGCTCGATGCCGCTCCTACTCCTCATTCATGCTATACCATGAGCCCGGAACTCGTGACTGCGTCAAGTGCAGAGGGCCTCAAATCCGGCTTCCTGTCGTTCCATAGCGAGGAGACGGACGAGGAGGAAGAGATGCTGAAGTCCGGCAGCGGCCGCATGTGGGAGAACCGCAAGGCAGCAGGCATGAGCACTCCGCCGGTTACCGGAAAGTCTTCGCTTCTGTATTTCATAGACAGGCTTGAAAAGGCGCATCCGGCCCCGTTCGACGAGCATATCCTGCTTGTCCACGAAGTCTGCATGGACCAGGAAGGAATGGATGCAGTCAAGAAAGTCATGAAAAATGCTTATATTGCACTCTGTCCGTTGTCTAACCTTTTCATCCACAACGCTCTTCCGCCTGTCGGCCTGATGCGCGAGAATGGAATGAAACTTACGGTCGGCACCGATTCTCTGTCCAGCAATGATGACCTGGATATGATTGCCGAACTGCGCTGCCTCCAGGAAAACTTCGCTGATCTCAAGCTTGGAGAACTGCTTACCTGGGCAAGCCGCAACGGCGCTGAATTCCTCTCTGTAGAGGACCGTTATGGACGTATCGCCCCTGGCATGAAACCGGGCCTCGTATATATCGACAATATCGGAGAAGGCCTGAGACTTACCCCTCAGAGCCGTTCATATAGGGTAATCTAAAGCCTATGATGCGGGAAGAACTGGTCTTCGGACCGATACATAGCCGTCGTCTCGGATCGTCCCTGGGAATCAATCTTCTTCCCAGAAACGGCAAGATATGCAATTTCGACTGCATATACTGCGAGTGCGGCTGGAACAAGGACGGCAGGGGAGACCATACTCTTCCTACCGCGGCCGAGCTTCATGATGCGCTTGAGGTTAAGCTTAAGGAATGTGCCGCTGCAGGCACTCTGATCGACTCGATCACATTCTCCGGAGACGGCGAACCGACGCTCAATCCTGAATTCCCCGAGATCATAGATATAACAATCGCTCTTCGCGACCGTTATTATCCGTCCGCGAAGGTATCGGTGCTTACCAATGCGACCCGTATCGGCCGTGATTCGGTCTTCAATGCGTTGAGAAAGGTGGACAATCCAATACTCAAGCTGGATGCCCCTTCGGATGCTCTTGTCGCCAGAATCAACCAGCCTACGGGAGATTACAGCGTGCGTCAGGTCGTCGAGGACATGAAGAAGTTCAAAGGGGATTTCATACTCCAGACGATTTTCCTGAAAAGTTCCGATTTCGATTCATCTTCTCCAGAGGTGGTAGAGGGATGGATGGATATCGTCAGGGAACTCAGGCCTCGCGAAATCATGGTCTATACAATAGACAGGGAGACTCCCGCAAAGGATTTGAAGAAATTTACCGTCGGCCAGATGCGCGGACTTGTCCAGCCGCTGATTGACGAAGGATTTGTAATACAGATAAATGGCTAAATAATTATGAAAAATTTATTCACCAAGTACGGCTATACTCCTGACAAGGAAGCCGTCGACAGAAGTCTGAATCTTATAGCACAGAACCTTGAAAAGGTTGTCTCAAATGATGTGCTGAAGGAGTGCTTCTCCATTATGGACCTCACTTCTCTCAGTACAACCGATACAGTTGCATCAATAACTGCACTTACAGAAAAAGTCAATTCCTTTGCGAAGGATTATCAGCAGTACCCGCTTCCTGCGTCAATCTGCGTCTATCCTAACTTTGCCGGAACCGTAAAATCTGTAAAGAAGGTCGAAGGGGTCCATGTGACCACCGTCGCCGGCTGTTTCCCTACATCCCAGAGCTTCCTTGAGGTGAAGCTCCACGAGTGTGAAATGGCTGTCAAGAATGGCGCTGACGAGATAGATATCGTGCTCGCGCTCAATACTTTCATGGCCGGGGACTATGCTGCTGCAGGGGAGGAGATTCGCAAGACTCGCGAATGCATCGATGCGGCCGCTGCCTCCCAGGGACGCAAGGTTGTCCTCAAGGTAATCATCGAGACCGGACTTCTCGTTACTCCTGAGCTGATCGCAGATGCTTCCTTCCTTGCCATGGAAGAGGGCGCCGATTTCATCAAGACCTCTACCGGAAAGGTATCTGTCAATGCTACT
>JAEEGK010022732.1_pt1 | contig 13143 bp, 12 predicted proteins | sample 8958771 | NCBI WGS metagenome assembly JAEEGK01 (sample SAMN16246547, study PRJNA631951) | gut metagenome | biome: gut microbiome; feature: rumen; material: SC-attached | host: Bos | place: Iran: Karaj | collected 2018-10 | reverse complement strand
TTGTACTTCTTCCCGATACAGGAGACAGATACTTAAGTACCGATCTCTTCGCTAAATAAAATAAGACTGTTATAATCCCCCTAAAATATGTTGTTGTGTCATCAGACGGAAGATCGTCGGATAGCGGCGATTTTTCCGTCTGCGCTTTTTATACGCGCTTTTGCGCATTACCTTAAAAGAATTAACAGGAGAAAATATTGATATGAAGAAAAGCAGAAAATTAATTGCTGCGGTATTGCTTTTGGCTGTTACCGCTTTGGCACTTCCCGCATTCACAAAGGCTGAGAGAGTGGCTGCGGCTGATATTTCAAGCGTTTTAAAGGATTATCTCAACGGAAACGGCACCAATGCAGGCACCTTCCCCGACGGAACATCACGTTACGTTGGTGCGGCAGATGTAAACAAGGGTTTCTCGGGCTACACATTTGTTGACATCAGAACCGATGCCCTTTACAACGCAGGTCACATTGCAGGTTCCTATCACATTGTTTACGGTGAGGCTCTGGGAAAGAATTTTAAGTTTGTTCCTCTTGACAAGCCCATCATCATCGTCAGCAATGACGGACAGCTGGGATGGCAGGTTACCGGAGCTCTCAATACCATTTTTGCAGCAGACGGTATTGACACAAAGGTCATCAGCTGGCAAGGCGGTTACACCACAGACGGAATCGATGCGGAGAAGATCTCCAAGGACGCAACTGCCCTTCCTTCTTCTCAGAACGCGCTTTCCGATGCGGCAAACAAAGTGATCGCAGATTATGTAGGCGGCTTAAAGAACGCAAAATACGACAATTTTATTGTAAGTGAAGAGGAAACATGGAAGGTCGTAAACGGCATCAACAAGAAAAAGAAGGATTTTACAAAAGAATTTATCGTAGTTTTCCTTCCCGCTTTCAAGGGAACCTATGTAGGTGATTTTAACGACAGCATTTTCAGAAGCGATTACGGCGGAAAAGACGGCAGTGTCACACTTTCAGGTCTTGATAAGTCAAAGACGATCCTTGTTGCCTGCGGAAGCGGTCAGACCTCTGACAACGTCGTAGGTGCATTGAGAGTTGCAGGCTATGATGCTTACTCTGTTAACAAAGGCTGGGGCGGAAACAAGGGTGATGTTTCCGGAGACAAGAAGAACGGAGGAGTTCAGGCATATGATGCTGCTCAGGTCGCAGCAGGAAACAGAGCCCTGTTCGCAGAGAATGATGACGGTTCCATCAGAAACAAGAAGAACTGGATCCCCGTTGTGATCTCTGTAGGCGGCGTCGTTCTTGCAGGTGTGGCTGTCTTCATAGTACTTAAAAGCAGAAAAAAGAAAGCAGAACAATAATGAAGCCTTCTCAAAAAAAGTGGATCACAACTATTATAAAGATTTTGATCTCGGCAGCTCTCCTCTCCATTCTCGTTTTGTCTACAGACATTAAGGAGATCGGAGAGGCCCTGTCGGGCTTTAAAGCACCCTGGGCTGCAGCAGTGCTTTTTGCCATTGCGCTTTCGGTCCTGGTAAGTGCCCTCAAGTGGGGCGAGCTTTTAAAAGCTCAGGGCGTCAGGATCTCACCCTTAAAGCTCTTCGGTTACTACACCTGCGGATTGTTCTTCAACAATTTTCTCCCTTCCAGTATCGGAGGTGACGGAGCCAGAGCCATTCTTGCGGGACAGGAAGGCGGAACCGTCGGAGGTGCTGCTTCTGTCATCATGGAGAGGATACTTGCAACCGTAACCCTTTCCCTTTTGGGACTTATTGGTGCAGTTTTCTCTCAGCACACTCCCGGGATAGTTCTTGTCCTTATGGGAGCGATCCTTGCAGTGGGTGTGGCTCTCGCAGCAGTACAGCTCACAGGCTGGGTTCCGAGAAAACTTAAAACAAGTGAAAAAAAGGCTGCAGGCATATGGAGAACTTTTGCTGAGAAATCAGCGGACATCAGAAAGCATCCCAAGGCTATCGTGATCTGTCTTGCGGAATCCCTTGTATTCCAGTTCCTTGTGGCCGTTGTTGTGGGCACAGTGATCGCAGGTCTCGGACTTGAGATGCTGCCTGTCCCGGATCTTTGCATGGTGGTCAGCGCGTCCTCGGTCCTTGCCATGGTTCCGGTGGGACTTAACGGTTACGGGCTAAGGGAGGGAAGCTATGCATTCCTGCTTGCTCCCTACGGCTTCAGTACGGCACAGGCTCTCACCATCTCGGTGCTGTATGCCCTTTTTGTTACCCTGTTCAGTCTGGCGGGCGGTCCTTTGTGGCTGATCTTAAAAAAAGGAAAGAAAGAAGTAACGGAGAATGAAGGAACAGGAACAGCAGAAAACTGAAAAAGGTCGTAAAAGCAAAATACCGGCGATGATCGTAACAGCGGTGATCATTGCCGCTCTTTTAATTATCCCCGCAAGCAGAAATGCCGTCTTTTCGGTGGTAAAGATGCTTGGTGGTGCAGATGTGGAAGCGGTGAAGGAGTACATCAGATCCTACGGAGCCTTTGCGATAGCCGTGTCTGTGGGACTCATGGTGCTACAGTCGGTGGCGGCTCCGATCCCGGCTTTTCTCATCACCTTTGCAAACGCTGCGGTGTTCGGCTGGGCCAAAGGTGCCATCATATCCTGGTCGGGAGCAATGCTGGGAGCCCTTGTCTGTTTCGGACTGGCAAGGATCTTCGGGCGTGATGTGGTGGTGAAGCTTACGGGAAAAGGCGTGCTGTCATCCCTTGACAGGTTTTTCACGGAAAACGGTGCAAAATCCGTCTTTATAGCAAGGCTCTTGCCTTTTGTGCCCTTTGACCCCATCAGTTACGCTGCGGGTCTTACGGGAATGGGGCCGGTTCCCTTTCTTCTTGCCACGGGACTGGGACAGCTTCCCGCGACGATAGTCTATTCCTATGCAGGGTCGACACTACTCAGCGGAGACATCAAGCTTTTCCTTTACGGACTCAGCGCAGTCTTCGGAATAGGGACCCTTTCCATGATACTTAAGAACGTCTTCGGCAAAAGAAAAAACAGGGATAAGGAGTAAAAAGTATGCTGGATACACATGCAAGAAAATATGCAGACAAGCTGATCGACCCCGGGGCAAAACTCTTCAGAAAACTGAGATGGAAACCGACCCATGTGACGATACTGGCACTAATCGTCGGAGAAGCGGCTGCGGCGTCATTTTGGCTTAAAACTCCCCTGTTTGTGCCCATCATCCTTCTCTGGATCTCGGGCTACCTTGACACGGTGGACGGTGCCCTGGCGCGGCTCACTCATGCATCATCGCCTGTGGGAACACTTCTTGACATCTTTTTTGACAGGATCGTGGAGCTTTCCTTCATTTTGAGTTTCGCTTTAAGATGCCCGGATTCCACCTTTGCCCAGCTCCTTTCGGTGAGTGCCATCGTGCTTTCCATGACTGTTTTCCTTACAAGCGGAGCGCTTCTTGAAAACAACGGGGTAAAGACTTTCCGTTATCAGACGGGATTAATGGAGAGGACTGAAGGGTTTTTGTTCTTTACGGTACAGATAGTGTTTTGGGAGTATATGAAGATCCTGTCCTTTGTATATGCGGGGCTGATCCTTTTTACCGCTTTGCAGAGACTGGTTCTTACAATAAATGAATTAAGAAAAGGAAGAAAAAAACAATGAGGAAGATCTACAGATTTGCTGCACTTACATTGATAGCCTTTACCCTGCTTGCGGCAGCGGGCTGCGGTAAAAAGAAGGCTGAGACCGTAACGCTTTACGCCTGGGGAGGAGACGACAGGACCAACGCATACATTAGCGATGTGCTGGCACCCTATGTTCTGGACACCACAGGGGTTGAACTAAAGCACGTGAAAATGGATGCGGCAGATTTTCTTGTGAAACTTTCAAACGAAACAAAGGCCGGAACAAAAAGTGACATCGATCTTTTGTGGATAAACGGCGAGAATTTCTATTCCGCTAAGGAAAACGGCCTGCTTTACGGACCCTTCACCGACAAGGTGGAAAATCTTTCCAAGTACGTTGACCAAAGTGCCGCTCTCACGGACTTCGGTTACGAGACGAAGGGCTACGAAGCACCCTGGGGCAAAGCCCAGTTTGTACTCTTTTACGATTCCGCAAAGGTTTCGGATGCTCCCGAAAATGCAGAGGAATTAAAGGCTTTTGTGAAAGCAAATCCCGGAACCTTTACCTATCCCGTAGCAAGTGATTTTACGGCTTCTGCTTTCATCAGAACCCTGCTTTACGAGCTTGTGGGCTTTGAAAAGCTCAACGGTCTGACCAATGATTACAACACCGTAAAAGAAGCCATCAAGCCCGTTATCGACTACCTGAATGAGATAGAACCCTACCTTTGGAAGGAGGGAAAGACCTATCCTTCCGATTCCACCCAGCTTGAGGGACTTTACAGGGACGGAGAGATCCTCTTTGCCATGGATTACAGTGCCAACAAGGCGCTCAGCATGGTATCCTCGGGACTCTGGCCCAACACTACAAGAACTCTTGTCTTTGAAAAGGGAACTCCCTTTAACACCCATTTCCTTGCCATCGCAGGGATCTCGGCTCACAAGGAAGCTGCAGTAAAGGTGATAAATGCGGCCCTTTCTCCCGAGATGCAGATCAAAAAAGCAGATCTTACGGGCTGGGCAGATCTTCCCGTCCTTGACTATTCAAAGCTTTCAGATGCCGACAAGGCTGCCCTTGACAAGGCAATGACACCTGAAAGTGCTTACGAAAAAAATCTTCTGACCTATTCGGAGCTTGATCTTCACAAGCAGCCGGAGCTCAAAGCCGACCTTGTGGATGTGATAGAGCAGATCTGGAGTGATTCGGTACTTAATGACAGATAAGAGTGAACAGGCAAAAAGAATACTGTTTCTTGTCCCTGCGGTGTTTACCGCCGCAGGGATCTCTCTTTTTGTGATGGTGAACACCTTTCTGGAAGGATTGGGATTTGTGCCGGAGCTTTCTATGTACGACATCGATCTTACGACCTTTTTGGGGCTGTTTAAGGACAGAGGCTTTCTGGAGGGACTGTGGCTGAGTTTCAGAGTCGCATTTATTTCGACCCTTCTTTCCACGATCCTGGGAGTCCTGCTGGCAGGTACTGTCTGCAGATCGGGATCGAAGATCCTTTCCCTCGGTGCAAGACTGCCCCTGATCCTTTCCTACATTGCCGCAGGTATCCTTGTTTACAACCTTGTGAGCGATCACGGGCTGATCTGGCATGTTTTGAAACTTTTTGGATCGGACATAGGGGGACTCAACGTTCTTTACACCGATTCCGCCGCGGGAGTCATCATCCTCTATTGCTTTAAGGGGGCGCCTTTCGTAGCCATCAGCGTTCTGCCGGTGCTCACGAGGGTAACGGACAGATTTGAAGGGACAGCCGCAAATCTCGGAGCGACGGACTTAAGAACCCGCTTCCTCGTGATCTTCCCTCTGATCAGGCATTCTGTGGCTGTGGCGGCCCTTGTTATTTTTGATTATCAGATGTTCACTTACGAGAGTTATCACTATCTCGGGGCTTCGAAGCCGGTGGCTCTGGGAGTATATGCCTACAATTTCGGGAGACTCTCGGACCTTAAAATGAGGGCTGCAGGCATGACCGTGAATTCGGTGATGATCCTGATCGCTCTTGTGAGCCTCATGCTTTACATGGCTGCGGCGGGAAAGGAGATGAAGCGGGATGATGAAGAATAGACGGTTCGTAAACGCATTATGGAGCCTGTTCTTCGGGATCCTTCTCTTTGCACCCTTGGCGGGGATGCTCCTTTACTCGTTTTTTGCCAGATGGAGCATGGATGCCCTTCTTCCCGAAACCTTCACTCTTAAAGGCTTTGCGGTGTTTTTTAAAAGGGATGCGAAAACAGCTCTTGATTCTGCATTGTTTTCGGCCTTTGTGGCGTTTGTGACTCTTCTTATCGGGATACCGGCTGCAAAGGGGCTTGCGGGCATCAGGTCGAGGTTCGGTAAGGTCATGGAAAGTCTGCTGATACTTCCCATGCTCCTTCCCGTGGTCACAGTCTCCATCGGAAGCCACAAGCTGTTTCTGGCATTGGGATTTACGGGATCGGCAGCGGTGTTTGTGATGCACCTGTATTTTGCTCTTCCCTATGCCTTTAAGATCCTTTACTCGGCCTACAGGGCGCTGGGGGAAAGCGGGACTGTCACTGCAAAGAATCTGGGAGCCACGGAGGGAAGAGCATTTCTTCTGGTAGAAGTCCCCATGTTTTTACCGGCCTACACATCGGCCTTTGTCATGGGTTTTGTGGTTTCCTATTCCCAGTACTTTGTGAACCTCTACCTTGGAGGGGCGAAGGGCGTTAATTTCTCGGTGGTTCTGAGCCAGCTCCTTACGGGCTCCGACAGAAACACCGCATCGGTCTATTCACTGATGTATCTGCTTTACGGCGCTTTTGTCATCGGTTTTTCCGAGATCCTGCAAAGGCTGCTGCTTAAAAGAAGGACTGAACATGGCTGAACTTGAGATAAAAGGCGTGGATCTTACCATCAGCAAAAAAAGAATAATAAAAGATGTGAGCTTTAAGGTCCCGGACCGGGAACTTTTTGTGCTCTGCGGGCCCAGCGGCGCGGGAAAGACCACGATATTAAAGCTCATTACGGGAGAATGGACTCCGGAAAGCGGAGACATCCTTCTGGACGGAAGGTCACTCCTTGGAACACCTATGAGAAAAAGAGGTGTGATCCTGGTCTCTCAGGAAAATGACCTCTTTCCTCATATGACAGTAAGAAAAAATGCGGCTTTCGGACTTGGAGCAAGGCACATTAAAGGAAAGGAAGCCGATGAGATCATCGGCAGATTTGCAGAAATGTGCGGGATCGCTCAGCTTCTGGACCGCTACCCGGCAGAGCTTTCCGGTGGACAGCAGAAGCTGGCTGCCATACTCAGAGCCCTTGTCTTACAGCCCTCGGTGCTCCTCCTTGACGAGCCCTTTACGGGACTTGACGGAGAGCTCAGCAGAAGGATGAGGGATTTCATCCTGGATCTTCAAAAAGAGAACGGCATTACAATTGTCATGATCACCCACAGCAAAGAGGACGCTTTTTACATGGGACAGCACATAGGTTTCCTGTTTGACGGGAAAATGGAACTTGTAAAAGAGGTTTCCGAACTGTTTGAAAAAACCGGTAATACAGCGGTGGACAGCTTTCTGGGTGAGACCATAAGAACGGAAAACGGCGGCTTTGTCTTTGCGGACAAGGTCTTAAGAAAAATATAAATGCCGGTAGAACCGGCCGGAGGAACGAAATGAAAATTGCAAATGATCTGACTGAACTTGTGGGAAATACACCCATGGTGAAGCTGAACAAGGTAAATCACGGAGTGGCTGAAGTGGTGGCAAAGCTGGAGATGTTCAATCCCCTTTCCAGTGTAAAGGACCGCGTGGGCTTTAACATGATCGATGAGGCCGAGAAAGCCGGAAGGATCAAACCCGGTGACACGCTGATCGAACCCACCAGCGGAAACACAGGCATAGGACTGGCTTTCGTCAGTGCCATCAGAGGCTACAAGCTGATCCTCACTATGCCCGAGACCATGAGCGTAGAAAGAAGAAAGATCCTTAAATCCCTGGGAGCGGAGATCGTGCTGACTGAAGCATATGACGGAATGGAGGGCTCCGTGAGAAAGGCAGAGGAGCTTGCAAAGACCATCCCCAATGCTTTCATCCCTCAGCAGTTTGCAAACCCCAGTAACCCGGAGATCCACAGAAAGACCACGGCAGAGGAGATCTGGCGTGATACGGATGGCAAAGTGGACATTTTTGTTGCCGGTGTGGGAACCGGCGGAACCATCACGGGTGTAGGCGAGATCCTGAAACAGCGTAATCCCGACGTGAAGATCGTGGCTGTGGAACCCTTTAAATCTGCCGTACTTTCGGGAGGCATAGCAGCTCCCCACAGACTGCAGGGCATCGGAGCGGGCTTCATTCCAGATGTTCTGAACATGAGCATAATAGATGAGATCATTACGGTCATAGATGAGGACGCAAGCGCCACGGCTCATGCTCTTGCACAGCAGGAGGGACTTCTTGTCGGGATTTCGTCAGCTGCTGCCTGCTGGGCCGCACTGGAACTTGCAAAGCGCCCCGAGAACGCAGGAAAGAGGATCGTGACTCTTTTTCCCGACTCCGGAGAAAGGTATCTTACCACATGGTTGTTTGATGACTTTGTGGACAATGAATCATTTAAAAACGTGCCCATTGAGGAAAACGCTTCGGATTACGAAGGACTTCCCGAGGCAAGCGCATTGGCTCTCAGATACTTCAGAAACGGTCTCTATTGCAGTGAAGCCGTTCTCAGAGCCTTCAATGAAGTCTATGAGCTGGGCTTTTCACCTGACGACTATAAGATCTCCACAGGCTTCGGTTCGGGTCTTGGAGAGTCCGGCTGCTGCTGCGGTGCTGTTACGGGATGCATGATGGTGCTGGGACTTGTTGCGGGAAGAAATAAGAATTACGAATCGGAGCGCATTGCCTTCTCGGCCACAAGAGAATTGCATGACCGCTTCAGGGCCGCACACAAAGCCATGTGCTGCAGAGTATTGACCAAAAACGTAAAGTGGAATTCCGCAGAACACAAGATACAGTGCGAACAATACGTACTGGATGCGACAAAGATAACGGATGAGATCCTGAACACCACATTAAGAGAGTATCTTCCCGGAGAGGGCAGGAAAAAGCTTGCCACCAAGAAGAATCCTCTTGCGATCTTCAGAAAACTCACAGACAGATAAAGGACTGAGAGGGAAAAAAATGGGCTATTCACTTGAAACACGATGTATACACGGCGAGGATCACAGGGTAGTGGATGAGTACAGAGCCATAAGTACTCCCATCTACCAGACCTCGTCCTTCAGCCACATTAAACCGGGACACAATCTTTCCGGTTTTGATTACTCCAGGGAATCCAATCCCACCAGAGCTCATCTGGAAGAGACCATGGCAAGCCTTGAAAATGCCGCGGACTGCGTGGCTTTTGCTTCGGGAATGGCTGCGATAACAGCCTGTTTTGAGCTGTTTTCGCAGGGAGATCACATCCTCATGTCCGATGATCTTTACGGAGGAGTTGTGCGCCTTGTGCACAACATAGAAGAAAAAAACGGGCTTAAGATCACCTTTACGGACACTTCGGACACTGATAATCTTAAAAATATGATGACTTCGAAGACAAAAGCTCTGTATGTGGAAAGTCCTTCCAATCCCATGATGCATGTTGCGGATCTTAAGAAATGCGGAAGGATCGCCCATGAGGCGGGAGCTCTGTTCATTGTGGACAACACGTTCCTTTCGCCCTACTTCATGACACCCATGGACCTTGGGGCAGACATCGTGCTCCACAGCGGAAGCAAGTTCATCAGCGGTCACAACGACACCATATGCGGATTTTTGAGCTCAAAGGATCCCGAGATCGCAAAGAAGGTGAGGCTCATTGCAAAAACTTTGGGCAGCACTTTGGGTCCTTTGGAATGCTGGCTTGCGGAAAGAGGATTAAAGACTCTTCATGTGCGGATGGAAAGACATCAGGAGAATGCCTGTGCCATTGCTGAGTGGTTAAAAACCAGAACCTGGGTTAAAAAAGTGTTTTATGTTGGTGATCCGGAGCATCCCGGACACAACAAGGTGAAGGAGCAGGGAAGAGGCTTCGGAAGCATGATCTCCTTTGAAACAGACACGAAGGAGAGGGCTCTCGCCATCCTCCAAAACGTGAAGCTCATTACTTTTGCGGAAAGTCTGGGAGGAACTGAGACTCTGATCACCTATCCCGACGTGCAGACCCATGCGGATGTGCCTCAAAGCGTCAAGGATGCTCTGGGGATCAATGACAGACTGCTGAGGCTGTCTGTGGGACTTGAAAATGTAAAGGATCTTATAGAAGATCTTGAAAGAAGCGTAAGCATAGCAGAAAGTTGATGAAATGAACGAGGAGGAGCTTGTATGACCGACTTTGACCGTTACATAGAGCGGCGTGGAACCATGAGCCTTAAATATGATTTTATGAAGGAAAGAGGAAAGCCGGAGGGGGCCCTCCCACTCTGGGTAGCCGATATGGATTTCGAGGGCCCTGACTGTGTGAGAGATGCTCTGCATTATGCCGTAAAGGACGGTATCTTCGGCTACAGCGAGGCAAAGGAGGACTACTTCAATGCGGTCGCAGGCTGGTTTGACAGACATTATGGCTGGAAACCGTCTTCAGAGTGGCTTGTAAAGACTCCGGGCGTAGTGTTCGCCATCGCTGCCGCCATTAGAGCTCTGACAAAAGAAGGGGATGCGGTGATCATCCAGACACCTGTGTACTATCCTTTTTTCGAGGCCATAAGAGATAACGGCAGAAAAGTGGTGAGAAACAGGCTGGTTCTTGAGAACGGTAGATACAGCATAGATTTCGAGGATTTTGAGAACAGGATAGTGAAGGAGAACGTAAAGCTCTTTGTGCTCTGCAGTCCCCACAACCCTGTTGGCAGGGTCTGGACACCGGAAGAACTGCAAAAGCTCTGGGAAATCTGTAAGAAACACGGGGTCTTCGTGGTTTCCGACGAGATCCACGGAGACATGATCAGGGATGGATTTGTCTTCACCACTTTTCTGAAAGCAAATCCCGATGCAAAAGAACAGTCCGTGATCTGTACTGCTCCCAGTAAGACCTTTAATCTGGCGGGACTCCAGGTCTCAAACATCTTTATTCCCTCGGATAATATACGAAAACTTGTAAAAAAAGAAATAGACAAAACAGGTTACTCCCAGCTGAACCTTGCAGGGCTTGTTGCCTGCAAGGCAGCCTATGAAGGCGGAGAAGAATGGCACAGGGAATGCCTTGCCTATCTTGAAGGAAATCTTTCACTGATCAGGGATTTCCTTAAAGAACGCCTTCCTGAGATCCATCTCATCGAGCCGGAAGGAACCTACTTTGCATGGATCGATTTCAGATCTCTTTCCCTTTCGGACATCGAACTTGATTCGCTGATCCTGGAACGCGCCGGGCTGTGGCTTGACGCAGGTCACATTTTCGGAGCGGGAGGCAGCGGCTTTCAGCGGATCGCCTATGCCTGCAGGAGGGAAATGCTTAAGGAAGCGCTGGAAAGACTGGAAAAAGCTATAAAAAGATGAACGATCCGCCAATTAAGGCACATCGTTCATCTGACGGGCTGCTTCAATGAGGTTATGAATGCAGAGCCTGTTTATCTGAAAAAGTGCTCCGTTTTTTTCTGTAGTAAATGATCACTCCGACTACTTCCGCAACATAGAGGCGTGTGAACAGTAACAATCGAGTGTGTGATCACTTAAGTTGTCTGTATGGTTAGTTTTCGTTATTACAAAATTTTCAGTTGACAACTCTTTAAAGGAATTCGCCGTTGAGGCGCAGAAATTATTGTCGATAACCCTGGAAGGCAGCGTTGGATAAAACAATTAAACGACCAACATTCAACAAATGATAGGAACCCGTTCAAATAACACCCCCTTTTGGTTGCTCTTCATCGGATTGTTCCTCATTCTGGTGAGCAAGAGCCTATTGACCGAAGGCATGTTTCTCGACGGAGTGACCTATGCTTGCATTTCGCGCAACATGGCCATTGGTTTGGGTACGTTTTGGAATCCGCATTACACCCAAACGATTGGCAATGTGTTCCACTCCCATCCGCCTTTGGCATTTGGACTTGAATCCCTGTTTTTCAAGGCTTTCGGCGACCATTGGTGGGTCGAGAAACTTTATTCTGCACTCACTTTCGTCGTTTCGGGCGTCCTCATCGCAGCCATTTGGAAACGCACGACCAACCGCCCGTGCATGGCTTGGTTGCCGCTATTGTTTTGGTCGGTCATACCGATTGTTTTTTGGTGTGCTACCAACAATATGCTTGAAAACACTATGACAGTCTTCGTCTTGTTGTCGGTCTGGTTGATGATTCTCAGTTATCTGAAAAACAATAAGATCTGGCTGCTTTTTTCGGCTTTCACCCTGTTATTAGCCTTCCTCTCCAAAGGATTCACGGGATTGTTTCCCTTGGTGTTTCCTATCCTGTATTGCGCCTTCGACCAAAAACGCAAGTGGATACAAGGTCCGATTGACAGTTTGATTCTGCTGGTTGCTGTGGCAGTGTTTACCGGAATTATGTTCTTGGTTTGCCCTGGCTCTTTTGGTTATATTAAGGACTACATCCGACTACAAGTCATTGGTGGAGGACTACACGAAGCAACAGCATCTTCAAGGTTTTATATCGTTTTCGCCTTACTGCAACAATTGTTCGTCACGTGTGCTCTTGCACTCGTTTTGGTGATTTGCAAGACTAAAAGCAAGGTCAATTCGAAGATCTTTGAGTTCCCACCCGACAAGGCTTGGTTCTATGTCTTCCTGATTATGGGTCTCGTGGGTGTGCTGCCCATCATGGTGAGCATGAAGCAACGGGATTTCTATATGCTGGCTGCCTTGCCGTTCTTCGCCTTGGCTTGCGGACATATTACCCTCTCGATGCTGACCTTAGGGTTGCCAAATATAAAGCCTCAAGTCCGCCAATGGATGACCCTTGGTGCAGGTTGCGTCGTGCTGTTGGGATTGGTCTTGAACGTGGTCCATATCGGAAAATACGGTCGCGATGAAGCGTTGATTGAAGAAGTGAAACAAAAGATTGCGGAAGTGGGTGATAATAGTATTATTGAAATATCACAAAAAGAATATATACAGTGGGCCAAGCATGCCTATTATATGCGCTACGGCAAAATCAGCCTAAACCCAATCCAACAATTAAACGATTAAACAATAAACAACTCAACAAATATATGTTACTGAACATCAAAAACCTACACGTCTCCATCGGAGGCAAGGAAATCCTGAAAGGATTGAATCTGGGTGTCAATGAGGGCGAAATCCATGCCATTATGGGCCCCAACGGAACTGGAAAAAGCACACTCGCTGCTGCTATAACTGGTCGTGAAGGTTATGAAATCACAGAAGGTGAGATTTGGTATAAGGGCAAGAACATTGTTGGTATGTCGCCTGAGGATCGCGCTAATGAAGGTATCTTCCTGAGTTTCCAGTATCCCGTTGAGATTCCAGGGGTGAGCATCCAGAATTTTATGCGTACTGCTGTCAACTCGAAGCGTGAGTACCAAGGTCTTCCTCCTATGAGCACTGTCGACTTCATGAAGATGATGAAGGAGAAGCAAGCTATGGTGGAAATCACCGAGA
>JAEEGK010022730.1_pt1 | contig 13145 bp, 12 predicted proteins | sample 8958771 | NCBI WGS metagenome assembly JAEEGK01 (sample SAMN16246547, study PRJNA631951) | gut metagenome | biome: gut microbiome; feature: rumen; material: SC-attached | host: Bos | place: Iran: Karaj | collected 2018-10 | reverse complement strand
CTGGCCGAGCATGGTGGCGGCGTTGATGCGGGCGCGGTACTTGGTGGCCAGCATCTCGGCGATGCGTGCCATGATAGCGGCGCGCTCGTCCCAAGGCGTGTTCTCCCAGTCGTGCTTGGCGGCTTGGGCGGCGTCGATGGCCATGCGGACTTCCTTTTCGCCTACCTTATGGTAGCGTGCGATGACGTGCTTGTGGTCGTGGGGCATCACCACTTCGCCCATGTCGCCCGTGCGGACTTCCTGGCCGTTGATGATGGCGGGGATTTCAACGATTTCGTTGGATTGTCTTTCGAGTTCCTTTTGGAGTTCGATTCTCTCCGGACTGCCTGGCTTGTAGCTTTTTACAGGCTCGTTGTCCGGCTTCGCAAATGTGATAAGTGCGTTGTTCATTATTTGTTATTTAAAGATTTGAAGATTTAAAATTTCAAGATTCTTATTATTTCTGTATGGCGGTTTCCAATAATCTCAGACGATGAGTGCCGTCGGGCTGGGAAATAAGTATGAATTTTATCCATCCGAGCTTTTCATCCCCATTGTTATCAGTGATTTTAAAACCTATATAATTCTCTGTATCTAAAGGGAAGTTAGAGCAGACAAATTCTTCATAAACCGTAGAGTAATTAATGATGCCATTGATGGGGAAGGGATCAAAATCGTAATGATGAGTGGGTTGGTAATTAATTTCTAAACAAGGATTATGTATTGGGAATTGTGCGGAAATATCATTTTTTGAAATATTATCCCCTTTGTTGTATGCAATTGCTTGACAACTAGAGAATTCTTGGCAGAAGTCATCTTCAGAAGTCTTTTCGCATGAGTAGATAATATTTTTATAAATGCGAATGGTGTCTCCCCAAATGATGTCGGTTGTATCGCAATGTGAGTATTTGTTATATGATATGTATTCACATGATAATAAAGTATTGTATTCCACCGACATGATAGTAGTCTTGGAAAAGAGTTCAGAATTATGGTTGTTATATTCTGCGCCAGTGAGTGATTCGATTTGGATATCCTCAACGCCATCGCCATTCAAATCAATGACATTTCCGCATCTGTACAGCTCAGAATAAAGATCCTCATCGAATGTATGGGTATATGGTAAGAAAGTACTGTCGTAGGTGGTTACCATCATCCCGCTATTGTCCCCAATTGTTATTGTTTTCGAATTGGATAACTTACTGCACGAGGACATGATGCAGATAGCCGCTAATGACATTACAAATACTAATGATTTCTTCATTTTTACCAATTTTTTATTTCTGAATAGCAGTTTCCAATAGTTCGACTTCATCTTCATGAAGGATGACTTTCATCCAGCCGAGACGGCTTTTGTCGTTTTCGATGATTTTGAAACCGATGTATTTCGCTTCATTCATCGGGAAATATTCATTGTCGCTTCTAAGTAGTGTGACATTGGTGCACATGAAAGTGTTGTCATTGCCGAAACTGTCGTTGGCGTTGTTGGCCAAAAGCGAAAACCTTTGATTGGTAAGCTCGCCCAATACCGCCGTGTTTACTCCGCAAAATAGTTCCGTGAGGATGCCTCCTTCCATGATCTCACTTGTCGAATAGAATTGGACGTTGTTTTGCCCGTCGTTGTTAAGGTCGACATAATAGCCCCAAGAAAAATGGCCATATTGTTCTACCAACGGAATACCCTCGTAAGATGTTACGGTCATTCCTTTACTGTTGCCGAAAACGACTTTGTTTTGTGCAGGGTCTTTTTTGCACGACGGCATGATGCAGATTGTGGCCAGTAAAAACGCAAATAGCAGAGATTTCTTCATGGTATTATGGTGTTTGAGTTGTTGTTCCGTTCTTGAATCGCGGTGCAAATATAGTAAATTTCATTGCGAAAAACTTTAGCGCAACTTTTTTTCTCTTTTTGTGGGTGGGATTCCCTTTGGGAATGGAGGGCGCTTGTTTAGTTAACCAGCGGCGGCAAGTAAAGCATACTAATCGTTATCTTCACATGCCGCCGCAGGAAACCTTATCGGTAACCTCCATTCCCGCAGGGGAATCTCAGCCTTTATTTCTGTATAGCGGTTTCCAATAATCTCAGGCGATGTGTGCCATCGGGTTTGGAAATGAGTTTGATTTTTAACCAGCCCAACTTATTGGCTCCGTCTTTCTCTCTAATTTTGAATCCAATGTATTTCTCTTCGTCCAAAGGGAAATCAAAAGATGGATTGTCGATATCGTAGGTTGCTTGATAATAAATGGTGTCATTTGTATGGTATTCTTCTCCATAAGCCTCATAAGGGAAAGTATAAACTGGCCGAGGATGCCGATCAAAGTAAGCATCTTTTGAAAGCTGGTCACCTGCATTGCAAGGATGAATTATACTGGTTTTATACGTGTACAAATTAGGGTCGGATTCTGAAATTGGCTTGTAATTGTTATAGTGTTCAACAACAACGACAGTGGTATCATTAGTTTGTAGTATTGTGGTGTCTGAATGACGATAGACATCGCAACTGACTTGGTCGCAGTACAAATCGCCTAGGATGGTGGAATTTGAGATACTGCGGATGGAGAAATACTCATCATTATAAACCTCTTGGAAAAGCCAAAACTTACCTTGTCCTGATGAAAAATGGATGTCTTCGTTTCCATCATTATTGAAATCCAAAAATGTGTCACAAGTGAGAATGTCAATTTCAAATGTAGGATACATTTCTTCATGAGGGGTATAGTATCTGAAAAATGTTGAATCATATTTAACTACATGCATACCAACTGTGTCTCCGAAGGTTATTTTGTCGGTGATAGGTTCTACATTTTGTCCGCTTGGGTCTTTCTTGCATTGAGGCATAATGCAGATTGTTGCCAGTAATAATGCAAATAGCAATGATTTCTTCATGGTATTATGGCGCTTAAGTTGTTGTTTCGTTCTTGAAATGCGGGTGTAAATTATTTCTGAATAGCGGTTTCCAAAAGTTCGACAGAATCGTGGTGGAGGATGATTTTCATCCAGCCGAGACGGCTCTTGTCGTTTTCGGTGATTTTGAAACCGATGTATTTTACTTCATCCATTGGAAATACATCGCAGTTGCCTTTGTGGTTGACCTGGTAAGTGTAGAGTACATGATCAACGGTTTCGGGTACCTCAAAATAGGTTTGGGATCGGCCTTTTAGGATGACATTGGTGTTCTTGAAGGTGTAATCTTTATCGAAGTTGTCGTTGGCGTCGTTTTCAAGGAGAGCGAATTTTTCATTTGTTTGCACGACCTGGTCAGTCTCGTCAATGGCTTCGCAAGTATAGGTTTTATATACGTTAACATCCCACCAAACGCTATCCTCGGTATGGAAAGTCGAATCAATGTGGAGGTATAACACTTGGTTCTTGGAATAGCCCAACAATGCGACGTTTTCATTTATGCATGCGAGAGTAGTAACGATGTCCTGTCCAAATTGTATTGAACCGAGAATTTCCGAATGGAACTGAATGTCATCTTGTCCATCCCCGTTGAGGTCCAAAGAGTAGCCCCATGACGTATGGCTATATTGTTCTACCAAAGTAACACTGTCATAAGATGTTACGGACATTCCTTGGGTGTCGCCAAAAACGACTTTGTCTTTCAGGGATTCTTTCTTGCACGAAGGTATGATGCAGATGGCCGCCAATACCCATGCAATAAACAATGATTTCCTCATGATAATGATGATTTTAAGTTTGTTGTTCCGTTTAAAAACGCGGTGCAAATATAGTAAAATTCATTGCGAAAAACTTTTGTTTCAGCTTTTTTTCGCTTTTTTGTGTGGGTGAGATTCTGTAATCTCATCATATCATCCGTTTCACGGCCTGCAAGTGGTGTGTATGTTCATTTTTCTCCTTGTTGAATATGCCCGTCTGGTCCAAATAATCGATGCGCACGTGCCCCGAGCAATGGATGATTTGCTCGTCGCCCATGACGATGCCTACATGCGTGATGATGCCGTCCTCATCACCAAAGAAGGCCAAGTCGCCTGACTGTGTCTCCTGTAGGAAATACACCAAGTCGCCGCATTTCACCTGTTGAGAGGCATCGCGGGGCAGGACGAGACCTGCCAAGCGGGCGCATACCTTAGTCAATCCCGAGCAGTCGAGACCCATTGCCATACGGCCGCCCCAGAGGTAAGGCGCGCCAAGCAGACGCTTGGCGTAGTCGACAAAGAGGTCAGGATGAAACTCGGCGGGCATCAACACGGCGTCGGGATGCGGCTCGTAGAGCGGTGTTCCCATAGTTAGAAGCAGCCCGTTAAACTGCACGACGGGCTTATTAATTAGATAAGGAGTCTTGCCCTTCAGTGTGTTGAACTCCACTTCGCTGATTTCGCAAAACTGCTTCGTCTGTATCCAGCCTTGATAAGGATAGGCACCGTCATCGGTTTGTATCAACACCCATTCCTTGGTGCTGTCCAAAACCGTATATGTTTCATTGTAAATCAGTTGGCTCACCATCTCCGAGGCATGTCGGGCTTCTTTACGCAACGCGATGGCAGTAAGGTTGCAGATGCCGTAGGTCATTTTCTTGTCGTTTTTCTGACCGCTAAATTAGTGAACTATTCGGTGCAAATCGCCTTTTTTCTTCGTTTTTTTTCAAGTGATTGGAGTTTTTCTTAATTTAGCCCTCGGTTTAATCGGCAATGCTGATTATTAAGTATTTGGCTATGAGTAAGATAAAGGATTTCTTCAATAGAATTAGGCATAGTTATTATAATATAGGTAGGGTTTTCGTTTTTGTGGTGGCCATCGTGTTGGTTTGCTGGCAGATGCCGCGCACAGGCAAGTTCAAGTACGAATACCAACTCTCAAAGCCTTGGCAACACGAGACACTCTATGCCCCGTTCGACTTCCCGATTTACAAGGATTATGAAACCCTGAATGCGGAGACGGATGCCGCCAAAGCTAAGGTGAAGCCCATCTTTGTTTTCAATGATGAAGAGATGGGTGCCTCACGTAACCTTTTGTTTGTCAACTTCGAGTCACAATGGGATGCCAATTCACATCTCAATCGAGACCGCAACTTGGACTGTCTCTTCAATGTGTTCGATTCCATTGAGGAGCAGGGCATCGTTGCCTATGATAATGCAACTGCCAATCTGAAGTCGAGCTCGGAAGTGAATGTCATTCGCAACAAGGTGATGCGCAGTGTCCGTTACGGAGAGTTATATAGCATGAATAGTGCTACGGAAGCCGTTGCTGAGATGTTGGAAAATACTGATAAGCAGATTGATAGAAAGTTGCTCTCTGAACTTGTCAATGGTGCGTTGCGCCAAAACGTGTTTTACAACGCAGACCTGACTAAGAAGGAAGTCGACAAGGCGGTAGCTGCCATTTCGCTGACTTACGGGATGGTGCAGAAGGATCAAGTTATCGTTTCAGAAGGGGAATTGGTTGACGAGAATATCTACAACAAGTTGGATTCGTTGCAACGTGAGTATACCACACGCTCCATGTCGAGCGACGAGTCGTTGCGAGTGTTGTTGAGCCAGATTTTCCTTGTCACCTTGGTCTTCGTGTTGATGGGCTTGTATGGCAACAAACTGCATAAGAAGGTGTTTGCCCAAATGAAAAACATCGTACTGCTGCTGACACTCATGCTGATGATTGTCATCCCTTCGTACATATTGGTCAAGTTTGTACCGGGGCTGGTCTACATGATGCCTGTTTGTCTTTTGGCTATCATGGTGGGCTCGTTTTTCAACCTGCGCTTGGCTTTTTCCACACAGGTCTTCGCCGTGATGCTGATTTCGCTCGTGGTGCCCAATCCCTTCCAGTTCATTTTCATGCAGCTGGTGGCTACGGTGGTCACGGTGTTTGGCATGTCGAATACCCGCACGCACCACCGCTTTATTCAGGCAGCGTTGTTTGTGTTTGTGGGCTATCTGTTGGTGTATCTTGCTTTCACTTTCCTGTCCACTTCCGAGATCGATTGGTCAGTGGTGCTATTGCTGTTGCTGAATGCGTTGTTCACCCTTTTGGCGCAACCGCTCATCCTTATGTTTGAGCGTATCTTTGGAGTGACCACCTCGCTTTCGTTGATGGAATTGAGTAATACCAACACACCTTTGCTGCGAGAGTTGGCCGCCACTGCACCAGGTACTTTCCAGCATTCCATCCAAGTTGCCAACCTTTGTGAAGAGGTTTTGTTTGAGATTGGCGGCGATACCCAGTTGGCCCGTACAGGTGCTTTGTATCACGACATCGGAAAGATCAAGAATCCGATGTATTTCACTGAGAACCAGCATGGCGCATATAGCCCGCACAACGACCTTTCTAATATTGAAAGCGCCGAAATCATCATCTCGCATGTGACCGATGGCATCGAAATGGCACACAAAGCGCATGTGCCTGAGCGCATCATTGACTTCATCCGCACCCACCACGGCACGCGACGCACTGACTATTTCTACATCAACGAGCAAAAGGCCCATCCCGACGAGGAAATCGACCCGACGCCGTTCACCTATCACGGTCCGGCACCCTTCTCGCGCGAGACCGCCGTGTTGATGATGGCCGACAGCATCGAAGCTGCCTCCCACAGTCTGAAAGACCCCGACGAGAAGAAAATCAGCGACTTGGTCGACAATATCATCAACAAGCAGATGGAGGCAGGACAGTTCCTCAACACCGACCTCACTTTACACGATATAGAAACTGCTCGCAAGGTTTTGAAAAAGAAGCTGATGAGCATTTATCATGTGAGGATAGCCTATCCTGAAAAGTAAGTAGAATAGCTATGAATAAATTACTGAAATATATGGTCATGCTTTCGATGGTGATGGCCATGACATCATGCGGAACGGTTGGACTGTTGATTCACACCGCTAAAATCGTTAATGACATTCAAAGTTTTAGTGTCAACTCGGCGTGTGACACCATCCGTTTTGTTGTCAACAAGAAGAACCAAATGTTGCTCAAGGCTGAAATCAATGGGGAAATGGACACGGTGATGTATGATTCAGGTGTCAATTCGTTTGCTCTGCTCATGTACACCCCAAGCACCAAACCTGAAGGGATGAAGTTTTATAACCACAGGATTTCTGGGGCCGACAAAAAGTCAAAGGTAAAAGTGACGACTTTGCCAGTGACAATAAAAACGGATATGGTGGTGGCGGATGGAGTAGGTGTGGCCAATTTAGGCCCGGAGCCACCCGTTTGTCAAAAGGAGTTATCTTTGTCACTGCGTAATATCATTGGTTTCCAAGGTCTTAACTTGATTCGCTATAAGATTGATTTTACAAACAATTTGATGTATGAACTACCTGATTCCTTAATTATTGACACGACTGAGTTTATTCCAATCAAATGTGAGTATAAGATGAATGTTTTGTGGGTTTATCCACGAATCAACGGTGTAGAATATGAATGCATCTTTGACACAGGCAATGGCGCCGCTGCTTTTTTGCTGCAGGATGAGGAACGGATTGACAGCCCTCGGGAGGAGGATTACATTTTTGAAGGTTCTTACGGACAAGCCGTTGGAGGGTATACCGACAAGCAGACATTTGTGTGGGCAAATCAAGAGCGTCTCAGTCTGGCTGGTGCCGACAAGGAAACCGAGGTCTTATATGTGAAATCTGTGTCAAGTAACAACATGGGCCTCAGGGCGATTTCGAAATACGATTGGATTATCTCGACTCGGGGCGGAAATCTAAAGATGTATGCCAGGCCTCATTCAACCGATGTCGTCAAGCCTTTCGAGGCACCTGCCTACCGTGTTTCTACTGCCGATGGAACATTGAAGATTTTGAACCGTCTCATCGACGGCAACGAGAAGTATAAGGTCGGCGACCAAATCATTTCAGTAAACGGCGAAAAAATCACCGAGGAGAACATCTGCCATTACTATGATTTGTTGACCGAGAACAAGGACTGGTCGGGGCTTGAGATTCTGGTGAAATAACTAACTGCCTCCGGTCCCTCGTTGAATATCAAATCCAACACGCTCAAATCAGGCGCGAAGGGAAACTTGGTGCTGAAAACTTGGTAATACTCTGGAAACGAATCGTTTTCATTGGCTTTTTTGGGGCTGAATGCCTCGCGCAGGTCGTTCTCGGCCTTGCGCACATAGTCCGTCGTGTGCACGATTTCCTTATCCACCTTCAGCATCTTCAACACCGCTTGCAAGGCCGCATCGTTCAAGTCGATGAGCCGCTCGAAATTGCCTTCAAAGATAGGCCTTAGATAGTCGTAATAATGGTCGAAATAAGGTGTAGCCTTGTAAGCGGATTCCAAACAACGGCTGTGGATGTGCTGCCAAGGCTCGATGGGACTGATAGCCATGTCCTTGGTCATGGTGTGGTTGCCGTTGACTTTCACTACGGGTACACTCAGACTCTCCACGCCATTGGCCGTCATCACGCGGCAACGGTTGCGGTAGGTCTGCTTGTGGTAGGTCTCCCACACTTCAATGACTGGCGCGTCCTCTTTCAGAAAGTGCGCCATGTAGCTGATGCTCGGGAAATATGCTGTGGTGAAAAGGGTCATTCCTCTTGCTTTGGCTTGTCGATAAGTTCCTGTTCGATGATTGTCCGTAAACTCTCCTCGGAGGGGAGACCATCTTGCCTTTTAATGCGACTGCCCGATGCGGGGATGTAGTAAACAACGGGGAGGCCTTTGACTCGAAAAGCCTTGGCGAGTGCTGGCTCTTTATCCACATTGACTTTGTAGATGGTTAGGTCGCCCTCATATTCCTCAGCCATTTTCTCCATAATGGGAAGCAGCATCATGCAGGGACGGCAGCTTTTGGAATAAAAGTCAATGATGACGGCCGTATTCCCTTTGAAGACAAGGGAGTCGGGATGCTTTTCGAAGTCCCAGATCTTGTCGATATAGTCTTGGTAGGTGATGTGCTGCATCTTTTTGTCTTTTTCCAAAGAACAAGAAGTGGCGCATGCCATCAAAAGCAGAAAGGAGAAAACAAAAATCCTCTTCATGACTTTCCTTCAAATTCAAAAATCAAATCTTGAATCTTGAATTTTAATTTTTGAATTTTGAATTTTGAATTCCAAATCCCTATTTTATCAGTTGCTCCACAACGACTTTCCTATAGCCTTCTTCAGGCATCGCCCCGACTTGCATCATAGGTTGACCTTCCATGGGGATGAAAAGCACCATGGGGATGCTTTTCACGTTAAACGCGGCAGACAACTCTCGCTCTTGGTCCGTATTGATTTTGTAAACCAACAGCTTGCCGTCGTATTCCTCGGCCAGCTTCTCCATGATGGGCGCCACGCGACGGCAGGGACCGCACCAATCGGCGTAGAAATCAATGATGGCTGGTAGTTTGCCTTTATATACAAAGGTGTTCGGATTGCTCTCGAAGTTCCACACTTTGCTCAGAAACTCTTTATAAGTCAGATGCTTTACTTTCGATTCCACTTTCGTTTCCTGCGCGTTGGCGCTGAGGCCGAAAGCAATAATAGCCATAGCGATAAGGATGGTTTTTCTCATTGTTGTTCAATTTTTCGGGGACAAAAATAGCAAAAATCGTGCAAATGGCTCTTTTTTCATTACCTTTGCAGAAAAAATTGTAGAAATCATGTTAATCGTCAATATCAAAGAGCTCGTCGGCATTGAGGAACAAGGCCGACTGCTGAAACGCGGCAAGGAAATGGCCGAATCAGGAAGAATCAAGAACGCTTTCTTGTATGTCAAAGGGAAGAAAATTGCCGACTACGGTCCGATGGACTCGGAGGCTTGCCGTAAATATCTTGCTGAGAACCATCGTGTTTACGATGTGAAAGGCAGCGTGGTGATGCCCGCCTTCTGCGACTCGCACACGCATCTGGTTTACGCTAACTCGCGTGAGCTGGAGTTCGTCGACAAGATCCGAGGCCTCAGCTATGAGGAGATTGCCAAGAGGGGAGGAGGCATCCTCAACTCGGCCAAGGCAACGGCCGCGGCATCGGAGGACGAACTCTATGACATGGCCCAGCAACGCCTCGACGAGGTGATGCGCATGGGTACGGGCGCCATCGAAATCAAGAGCGGCTATGGCTTGACGACAGAGAGCGAACTGAAACTCCTCCGCGTCATCCGTCGCCTGAAGGAGAACTCGCCTTTGACCATCAAGTCGAACTTCCTCGGCGCACATGGTATCCCGATGGAATATCGTGGCCATCAAGAGGATTATGTCGACTTGGTCATCAACGAGATGATCCCACTTGTGGCCGCCGAAGACCTTGCCGACTTCATCGATGTGTTCTGCGACCAGGGCTTCTTCACTGTCGAGGACACCGAACGCATCCTCATGGCGGGCATCAAATATGGCATGAGGCCGAAGATCCATGCCAACGAGATGGCCATCTCGGGCGGCGTGCAGGTGGGCGTGAAATACGGCGCCATCTCCGTCGACCACCTCGAACAGATGGGCGACGCCGAGATCGAGTGCCTCAAGGACACCGAGACCATGCCGACCGTGCTGCCAGGCTGCGCCTTCTTCCTCAACCTGCCGCTCTCGCCGGCACGCAAGATGATCGACGCGGGTCTGCCTGTGGCCATGGCCTCCGACTTCAACCCGGGCACCTCGCCCTCGGGCAATATGCAACTCATCCTCTCAATGGCCTGCATCCGCTACCGCCTGACGCCCGAAGAGGCACTCAACGCCACCACGCTCAACACGGCCTATGCCATGGGCGTGAGCGACGAGGTGGGCAGCATCACCAAGGGCAAACTCGCCAACCTCATCGTCACCCAACCGATGACACAACTCGAGTTTATGCCTTATTACTATGGCGCCAACAAAGTGGCCAAGATGATTCTTAACGGAAAGTTTGTGTGATGAAAACCTCAAAAATACTCCTCGCCATCCTGACGCTCGCGTTGCTCTTCGCATCTTGCAAGAAGGATCATTATAACCTCAGCAACGTGCATGGCATCAACGCGGAAGGCGAGGTGCTGCTGCCTCTGGCGACGGGCTCCTACACCCTGCAGGACCTGATGGAGCGTTTCCAGATCGACTCGTTGATCAATTGCAATGCGGCAGGTGAGATGACATACGACTATTATTACGAGCATTATGGCGCGGTCAACGGCAAGAGCTTGCTGCGGTTCAAGGACTGGAACTATGTGGAGCATGTCGCCATTGAGAACCCCTACCAGAGCGGCTTGCCGCATCCCGTCGACACGGTGCTCAGCGTGAGCCAGCCTGTGACCTTCGAGGCCGACCATATCCACGCCATCGCCGCCACGCTCAAGTCGGGACGGCTTGATTTCAACCTGACGACGAACGTCCAGCATCTGGGCGAGGTGGTCGTCACCTCTTCCGACCTCAAGGACGCCGAAGGCCACGACCTGCATTTCGTCTATCATCCCCAAGGGGGAGAGAACGGCCTTGACCTCACCGGGATGCGATATGAGACGAGCGAACCCAATGTCTTGAATATCGACTATGAGTTTCATGTCGTCATCGACGCGCTGACGGGGCCTGAAATCGAGGTGGACGCCCATGTGGCCGCCACCGACCTCGCCTTCAGCGAGATGACGGGCTATGTCGACAGTTATTCCTCGAGCAGCCGCATCGACACGATCTTCAACCTGTTTCCCAACAACATGTCGGGCAGTATCGAGGTGGAAGATGCCCTCATCACCTTGCGGGAGCGCAACTCATTCAGCATGGCTTCGCGCCTTCAGATCGACACTGCCCAGGTGTGGGGCGAGAACGTCCAGCCTTATTCTATCTTCACGCTTCTGCCACTGACCATCGACCTGCCTCCCCATCAGAGCTTCACGGAGGTGTTCCACCAGCCCGTCAGCGGCTGGGTCGACATGCATTCGGCACATGCCTTTGCCTCGTCGGTATTCACCGTCAACCCCTCTGGTGCGAGCCATCTGGTTACCGTCTACGACACTTGCCGCATCGACGTGCGCGTCGACGTCAGCATCCCGTTCTCGTTCAACGTGAGCGAGCTGAGCTATATCGATACGGTCAACATGAAACTCGATGAAATCGAGATGCCCGAGCTGGTTGAGAAGCTGACGCTCGAGATTGAGTTCCAGTCGACGCTTCCTTTCGAGCTGAACGGCAAGTTCATGCTTTATGACTCCGAGACCAATAGCGTCACCGACGTCCTGCTCGAAGAGACCTCCTTGATAGCGGCGTCCTACGACGGTCAACCCCGTGTGTCGAACGTGACGATTGAGATCACTGACGAAAGGGTGCAAAACGCCGTGCGCTCCGACCGTATCATCCTCTGCTTCGGTCTCGATACCGACGCCCACGACGTGAGCCTCAACGCCAACCAAGGCCTGCGCTTCTTTGCCAAGGCTAAAGTGAAATACAATGGTGTTATTGAAAACGAAAACCACTGAATATGAAAAAGATATCTAAGCTCCTGATTCTAGGAATCCTGGCCTTCGCCTTCCATCAGGCCCAGGCGCAGAATGTGTCGCCCGTCGACTTCATGCGCTACAACCCCTACCAGATGGACGCCAACCCGGCCACCGACCTGCCCTACAGCAGCGTCATGTCGCTCGTCATCGGCAACACATGCCTCGATCTGCAGAACACCACGCTGCGCTACGACAACATCTTCGACTTCGACGCGCAAGGACGCCCCACCACCGTCAACCTGCAACAGCTGGCCAACAGCCTGAAGGAGGACAACTATCTCGGCTTCGATGCCAAGATGGACTTCTTCACCCTCTACAAACGCATCAAGAAAGGCATGATCACCATCAATTACGGTGTGAAGGCACAGGGCGACGCGGGCTTCAACGACGGCCTGTTCAAGTTGCTGGGCTATGGCAACTCGGCCTTCGTCGGTGCCGACCATCCTGCCCATGCTACGCTCGACCTCAACGCCACGGGTTACCAGGAGTTGGCCGTGGGCTACCAGCGCAACATCAACGAGCAGCTGTCGTTGGGCGGCAAGGCTAAAGTGCTCTTCGGCATAGCGAACGTGAGGACCGACGCCTTCGACGTGCAGCTCCTCACCGATGCTGACTCTTACGCCCTACGTGTGAAGGAGGACATCGCCATGAACGCCGCCCTGCCCAACGTCATCTATGTCGACGAGACCGGACATCTGAAGTCCGACGGCCCCTTCAGCGTGGGCGAGCTGTTCCGCAACCCCGGCTTCGGCATCGACTTGGCTGCCGAATACCGTTTTGATGAACAGTTCAGTGCGGTGGCTGCCGTCCACGACTTGGG
>JAEEGK010022727.1_pt1 | contig 13146 bp, 10 predicted proteins | sample 8958771 | NCBI WGS metagenome assembly JAEEGK01 (sample SAMN16246547, study PRJNA631951) | gut metagenome | biome: gut microbiome; feature: rumen; material: SC-attached | host: Bos | place: Iran: Karaj | collected 2018-10 | reverse complement strand
GATTACAGCGGATTTTCTCAGTGGCAGGCTGGATATTGTCGAGTATCGCCGATTATTCGACGAGGGGCAGGAACTTGAAGTGTTTCTGCAAAAAATCGTCGATGACATCAAGGCATCAGACGGAAAGATTGAGCCATATCCTTTTCTGATGGATGACGGCAACGTCTTCATGGGCACTGAAGGCATTCCCTATCTTCTCGCACCTGAAACTGACCCAGGCTTGGCATACGGGCTACCGCCTCAATATGAATCCGTCAGGCAAATGCTGACATATGAGTGCAGAATGATTACCCACAATGTCCGAACCGCTGCAGGAGCAAGCGCATTTTTCAAGCAGGTGCTTGTCCTATATTGGCAGATTGACAAAGATATCAAGCCAACGAATAAGTATAGAAAGGCATACAACTTTGCATTGGATGTCATTCCCAAATATCTTGCTGGGGGGAAAGCGGAGACATATATTCAGGAGCATATTCTTCCCTTGTTTCCAGAGACAATGAAGCCGTCAGAACGAAAGAAGGCTGTGAAAGCCAAAATCAAGGAGGAGTTCCGTAGCGAAACGGGATATCCGTGCTGGGTTCAGTCATCGGAATGGCCGCTTGGCAAAGACGGGAAGCCAATGACTTATTTGGGCAGGGGCAAGAACTCTGGTGGTATCTATCGCTGGCGTTTCAAGGACGAGTCAACTGGCGAGATTGTCATCGTTGAACAAAGCCTTTGAAACGCTTTATATTATTTTGCTACCACGGCTTTCATGGCCTTCCGTCTTCCTACTAGTTTCCATTCAATTCAGAAAAATTGGATGGTTATGCCATTTCCTTCCAACCGTCGATACGTCCTTTCGCGGAATTGAAATTCACGCCGATCATCTGGACGTTTCCACAAATCAACGGTTGATCCGTTGAATCGTCAATTAGCCGCCTTTCAGGTTGATTATTCCACACGCAATGCTAAATTTGCCATGGCAACTTAGTTACAAAACATCAAAACAAGGCAAAACAATCATGGCAGCTGATCTTCTCGCACCCTGGACCTATTACAAGCGTCCATTCCGCATCTATGGCAACCTGTACTTTGTTGGTTTTCAGCCTGCATCCACCCACATCATTGACACTGGGGAAGGGCTTGTAATCATCGATCCAGGCTATCAGGAATTCCTCTACATGGTGCTCGAAAACATCCGCATCCTAGGCTTTGACCCAAAGGACATCCGCTATATCGTGCATTCACATGCTCACTTGGACCATGCAGGAGCCACCTTTGCACTAAAGCAACTCACTGGAGCAAAGACCTTCATGGGTGAAAACGACTGCTCTATCGCCAATGGAAAACATCCTACGCTTACCGGCGTTGGCAACAAGCACTACAACCACTTTGAGCCAGACCAGCACATCCATGACGGCGACCATATACGCCTGGGCAATCTTGACATGGAATGCGTCGAAACTCCTGGGCATACACTGGGTACAATCTCATTCTTCTGGAACATAACCCAGAATGGACGCACCCTCCGCGCTGGCATGATGGGCGGCGCCGGATTCAACACACTAACTTCCAAGTATATCCATGAACACCAGCTGGAAGCTGAAGACCGAAGAGGCCTATACCAGAAAAGCATCCTGCGCTGCCGTCAGGAGCATGTGGATATCTTTATCGGCAACCATACAGGGCAGAATGACACCTTTGGCAAGCAGGAACGTATGGAAGCAGGCGACGCCGAGGCATTCCTGCACTCAGAGGATTGGCCGAATTTCCTGGCAAGCCTTCAGAAACGGCTTGATGAAATAAACGTCAGCGACCCATTATAATACTGTCAGCAGAGTTAATTTCACAAAAACAGAAGATATCAGCCGTAATTGACAGAGGGATGCAACTTCCCCCAAAAAATCTTCTTAATTCACATTTTGAGGCGTTTTTCAATGAAAAAACTGCTTTTTCTGATTACATCTGCCGTGGCGATGCTAGCCTGTGGTTGCCGTCAGTTCTCCAACCTATCTACAGAGGCTACGCCTGTGGTTGCGCCTATATTCACACGACTGGAGCAAGGTATCATCAACGAAGACGGCGCACTGCGCATCGGCCCCAAAGTCGTCAGCAGCACGACAATTGATTTTGCGAAAATGGACAGTGCCGAAAAGCTCTCCGAGAAGTGGACAATCACGAATAATTACGGAAACAAACTGGAAATCGCCTTGGGGAAACGCGACGGCAAGTCCGGGCTTCTGGTCACCCGCCGCGATCAGCCGAACACCTCGGACGATACCTGTTTCTTCATGGGGTCGAAGTCCTTCGCAGTCGCGCCTGGCGGCCGTTTCCGCCTGTCGATTGGCATCTGCTCCGACCTGAACCTTGATCAAGTCACCTACCGTGGCTGGGGTGAATCCAGACCCAATTTCATCATGTGGATGGATGAAAACGACAACGATGTGAAGCAGGAATTCATCACGTTGCCGCGTGTCAGAAGTGACCGTGCCAGCGAAAATGTCATCACGGGTGACGTCCCGCCAAACGCCGCCAAGGCATATATTCAGCTTGGCGCCGACGCGCCGAATCTGAGGAGCTGGAACTTTATCCTCTACACGCATGTCGATTTCGAATGCACTGAAGGCGGCGGCGCACTCGCGCCTTCATGCACTGCCGTGTCAAGGCCGATATTCGTCGGCAAGGGCTCAGGGCAGGCCTTCTCGTGGGATGCGGACGTTCCCGAAGGCACGTCCATTGCCTTCAAGCTGTTCCGTTGCGCCGACAAGAACGGCACGCCTGACGGCCAGTGGGAAGAGTCGCAAACCAAGGAGCGGCTGCGTGGGGCGGCAGGCTCTGTCAAGCTCCCCTTTGCCAATTGCTGGATGCGCTACGAAGCCACGTTGACCACCACGAACCATGCCACGCCGACGCTGAGACGCGTTGTCTGCGGCAAGACCGTGGACACCAAATGGAGCGGTGTGGACAACGCGGCGCCTGTCATTCGCCAGATTTCGCCTGTCAGAGTTCGTGACGCAAAGACGCCTGTCGAACTTGAAATCACCGATGATTCAACCATTGACTGGAGCAGCCTCAACGTGACGTTGGACAACATCGACATCACCTCCGCCATGAAGCGGACGCAAGGCGGCCACCTGACCTATGCGCCCGCTGATGGTCTGGCACCCAACGAAGAGTCCCAGAAAACGCACGGCGATGCGAATTTCCATATGCTGAAGATCACGGTCAAGGATGAACTCGGCCACGAGGCATCGGACATCGGCTTTGTCCATGTGACGGACATGATGTCGCCGAATCACCTCTCCCTGCGGAAGGACGGCGCGGTGTTGCTGAATGGCAAGCCCTTCTTCCCCATCGGTTTCTATGGCTTCAACAGATGTGACTTCAATGACAACGACTTCGACAAGGCTTTCGCGGGCCTGAAGGAAGCAGGCGTCAACACCGTCCACACCTACTTGGCGAATCCATATGAAGGATCGAAAGACATTCAGGAGTTACTGGCGGCGGCGGAACGCCACGGCGTGATGGTGTTCACCAACGCAGGGCACACCGCCATGAACTATTCATTGAACTTCAGCAACATCCTGCGCCAGTTCTCCAGCCCCGCCATGATGGCATGGTATGTCGGCGATGACACGGCCACCTTTGTCAACGCAGACGATGTCCGCCGTTGGAGCGAGCTTCTCCATCGGATTGATCCCGACCATCTCACTATACAGGCGGACTGGATCAGCCCGAATCCCGAGGGCTACTCAAACTACTATCCGTTCGTCCATTCGACGGATGGCATTAATCCCGAAATCTACAGCTTCTACCAGAAGAGGGATGAAGACGCCGCAGCCGCCAAAATCATCAGGACCCTGGCGAATGTGCGCCGTGACATTGAGCGCAACGGCAATCCGACCAAGACGGTCTGGCCCATCATCCAAAATTTCAAGGGCGGCGACTGGCACCGTTTCCCAAACGCCGACGAACTGCGCGTCATGTGCTACGAGGCGATCATCCACGGCGCCAACGGCATCACATGGTTTGCCTACACGGCCAAAAGCTTTGAAGGCGCGACCATTAGCGAGGAGATTTGGAAGAACAATTGCCGCGTTAGCAAGGAGCTCAGCGCGCTGTCGGATGTGATATTGGAGGAAGGCAGTCTGCCAATCAAGGCAACCGTCACGGAAGGCCCGGAGAAGGACATGTACAACTATCCCTCCATCAGCGTGCTGGCCAAGTGCCACAACGGCCATCTCTTCCTCATTTGCGCCAATTCGGCCAAGGCGGATGTCACCATGAAAATCGACTGCCCGAAGATGTCACGCGCCCGCGTCTGGTTTGAGGACCGTGAGGTCACACTGTCGGACGGTATACTTCAAGACCGCTTCGCGCCATTTGGCGTGCATGTTTACGAAGTGGAGGAATGAGAACTAGGTGATTATTTTCACTCTTGAAAAGCTCTCGGTCTTGCGATAATTCTTGGCAAAAACAAGAAATGAACCATGGCAAATGGAAATAGTATATGAAACAATTTGCATATGCTATATCTTAGCTTATATTATAAGTATTCTTTTGTCATAATACAAACTAAAATGAAATGATATGAACTGGAGCACTTGCTACAAATACCATGGTTATCTGTTACGCATCACCAAAAATGAACTGGATGAGAAAATCGAGGAATGTACGGAGAACATCAAACGTATCTTTAGGGAAATTCTTGTATATATGGCAATGAAACCTCCTGTTTATACAAAAGATCGAAAAATATCCGTGGGCTGAACATATTGCCATGCAGATAAAACAATATAAGGATGAATTGGAAGAGAACATTGCACTTCGTACCCATCTCAATGACTGTAAGGAAACCATGCAGGAATACCCAGAAGACGTGACAAATAATTAATAACAAACAGAACCGCTCTTCTACTGTACTGACTACACTAAATTTGCCTAAAGACTGCATGATTCGGTAAAGATCGTAGCCACATGGCAATGGGATACCGTCGCGAAGCGACATCGCACGGAGTGCGAAACAACGATAACCCCATGCAAGCGCCCGGAGCGGCGCGCAGCGTGGGGTAAAAAGCCCCCCTGATATAGCGCGCGGAGCGCGCCACTGAAAACAGTCAGCAAGTATTCAAATTATATATGATCCGTACAGTAAATTGCCAAACTACCGAATCCATTGGAGAATAAATATGAAAATACTATGCCTTTCAGACCTGCATCTGCAAATGAATGATGTCTTTGATGCAATTCATCGGCAACGGTTCACACCATTCCTCCAAAGTATTCGAGGTTTAGTAGAAGATACTGAGCCCGATGTGATTACGGTAACAGGTGATACCGTGCCTACATCTTTCGTCTCCAGTTTGAACGCCTTCTTCAGCAGTCTATTTTCCACTGAACGTCCAGTTGTGGCGACATTAGGCAACCATGAGTTTTGGGATAGGCCATTCGAGAAGACATTGGAGGCAGTCGGCAACCAAAATATGAATGCGCCAAACATCCATATTCTGGATGCGGAGCCCGTTGTCGAAATCAATGGTTACAATTTTGTCGGAGGCTGTCTTTTTTTCGACGGCAGCATGCGCTATCGTGAAAATGACGACCTGCTTCCATGGAACGGTTGGCAGGACTGGCGCATTCTCGACATTGAAACTCGTTATAAAGAGTTCAATGCCTTCTATGTCGAGCGCATCAAAAAGGCAATGAAACCCAACATGCCAAACATCCTCTGCACCCACCATCTTCCGCATATTGCATTGAACGGGCATGAACCAAACCACTACAGTTACTATTCAGGAATGAAGGATCTCGTATCACAGCTTCCTTTCGACGACACTTTCCCCCATGCGCTCATCTGCGGTCATACACACAAACGTGTCATCGGGGAGGTTGTTCCAGGCTTTTACTGTGTAAACGTCGGAAGCGACTACGGTGTACTCATGCACTATCTACTGGAACTGTGACCATTCTTTTCCCACAAGCCCCAAGTCGTCGGCATCGCGTTTTTGAAGTTCGTCAGAGCCGTCCCATGCTGATCGACGACACCAAGTTCAATCTGATGCACAAGCACATTTCGCGACCATCCATTTTCAATTGCCATCGCGGCATACGCAATACGGTTACCACGCTACTTCAAACACTCAAGCAAAGCCAGATGATGATACCAAGGTAATAGTGCAAGTGGCGCTTGCACTATTGCATTTCGCGTTCACGCTTCGGCGAAAGCTCTCATATACTTCAATTTGGGGTCGCCTGAATTGTGAAACTCTGCCCTACATCCGAGAATTTCTCAAAGTATAAAACGCCAAAATCCGTCTCTTGTTCATAATTAATATGCTGTAGATAATGAATTTAACCGTAGATTGCGAAAATCGCCCTTCTTTTCAAAAGTCGAGTTATCCCTAGTCAAATTACCCCCTGTTCCTATGTCTGAGAAAAACACGTGCCTATCTTCCCTCCAATCCATGGAAGAAGCGAATATATCCTTTTTTTCCTCTGTCGGAAATCAAATAAACTTTGTTCACATAGTCCCACTGGATCGGAATGATTGTAAGAGAATTTGGTGCATCAGTGGACTTTGCAACATTCTTGTCATTGTCTGAATCTGCCACAATGACACCTGTATATCTCTCCGGTTTATTTTTTGAGAATGACATATCATAGGTAAAACCATACATGGTAAGCGCATGTCCTCTGTCTTCTTTCTTCCTGTTTTCATACGCCCCCCAGTCGAGCTGAAGATAAACAAGGCAGTTCAGGGAACGTAAATATCTATCAATACGATACATTGTTCTCGGTTCTCTCCAAGAAATGTCAGCATTGTCGCACATTCGGAACATCGTTTGATAATCAAGCAGATTGTAATTTTTCAATCTAGTTTTCTGGAAAACATACGCATGTACATTAGGAAAACGAGTTAAAATAGTAGGATCGGCAAGCAGTTCATCAAATAACTCGTACGGATTGTTATAACCAGCCAGTCTCCCCCATCCGCAAAAGAAAAGTTGATTAATATTAACAATCTGCTCACACATATAATTGTCGATCTCAGTTGACTCGCTTTTTTCCACATCAATGATCTTCTCATGCACAAATCGGCGTCTCCCCTGATGCTCATATGAAACGACAAAATCTTCATAGCTCAATCCAGAGACACCAATTACAAAAGCATATTCCTTGTCTGACAATTGAAACTCCGAGCACTCAAAACGTCCAAATCTAAAGTGCTTCTCCTTGTTAATCTTGTATATTTTATCTTGTTGTTTTCTTTCAAAGGAAGACCATTCAGAATGTTTCTCCTGGGCAGAAACATCCCATATGTAGCAAGCCAACAGAAATAGCATCATCATCTTCTTCAACATGTCAGACTCCTTTGTCTTTGGGATTTCCACCGCTATTCTCTGTCTAATGAATCATCAGAAGACAAATGACATCCAATCATGTGAATCGTACTTGCCATATCAACCATCCTTTTGTCCCATTCTTTTTTCAGAATGGCATACTGAAAGGTATTCTCATAAAGTGGTGTCCCGTCTGGATTCTTCACAAAGGAAACAAACTCAATGAACAGGCCTTCACGACGCATACCAAGTTTTTCGCAAAGACGCTGGCTGCGGAGATTGGTATCCTCCGTGTAGGCGTAGATTCGTCGTGCCCCTTTTGTGTGGAAAAGGTAATCGAAGAAGGCACTGGCGGCCTCATATGCATACCCCTTGCGATAGTATGCTGGGTTCAACATCCAACATGGACTGAAGGTGTCGATTGGCAACGATTCATTGTCTGGTTCATTACGTTCCGGAGATGCATCGATTTCACCTATTACCTTGCCAGTCGCCTTCAGGACAATAGCGAAGCAGTATTCAGAATCCTGTCTGCGCAGTTGCATTTCTGTCTTTGCCTCTTCAAGGCTATCCAGCTTCATGCATGCAAAGCAGTTTGGCACAGGATTTCGAAGATACTCCAACACATCAGCCGCATCGCTCTCGCGAAACGGGCGGAGATTTAGTCGTTCTGTCTCTATCTGCATGGCAACACTCCTCGTATTTTATTTGTTCTCAATGAAACAGTTGAACGCATTACTCACGAACACCATTTCTGCTACCATTCTCATTTTATTTTGCTCCTTTTCTTCTCAAATATATAATCCGCAGTATTCGTCTCCTTGTCGAAATTAACAACCTTGACAATTCTGTAACCACATTTATTTACATAGAATACCGTGTTCCGTACTACCTGCGATGGAGTAATCAACCTGAACACCCTTGCGTCTGGAAAATATGCCTCTACCATGTCAAGTGCTGTTTTCCCAATGCCCTTGCTCTGGTATTCGATAATAAGGAAGAAAATTGAGATATCCTTTTCATATTCTCCTTTGTCCTCTACTATTGCACCTCCCACAAATGTGTCATTGTCATATATGGCGAGAACGGTGAACATAGGATCATCGATTATGGTATTCAAATCGTGCTCTTCTTGATCATCATCCCCAGCTTCAGGCTCGATTTCGTCGGGAAAATATTTGTCATGCACACTGAAAGCCTCCTCTTCAGATCTATTGAAGAGTGGAATCTCACTTTTGTCAAGCAACTTCAATCTCAAGTTCATTTCGTCATTCTCCAAGCAGCCATGAGATTTTTACCTTAATGATTCTTCAACGATTCCTGTATCTTGCAACAAAAAAGCCCGATTCCTTCGCAATGAATTTGCGAAAAAACCGAGCTCACTCGACACCTTATCCGACAGGCGGCCTGCAGGCTTTCGCCTACGATCCCCTGTGCTACGGCACACTGTCCTCCGGTGACCAACTTGTTTGGGATTGCCTGCTATTCTGAACTCATCCAGAACAACAGAACAGTCATAATGTATTATCATATGTGAGGTTTTCAAATGGAAATTGCTCTTTTTTGAAAAGAGCATTCATGCCACTATTTCCAAATATTCTCCTTACACCCCATGTCCAAGACAGTTATTTCAGCGAATTTCACGTGTCTGAATAGCCGAAGACAGAGGACAAAGACATCCTGCCCTGTGCTTTAGGTATCCACTTAATTACGAAATCATATTTTTTTATCGATAAAAATCGAAAAATTCATCTTTTCATGCTAAATTAAAAGGACTTGCGGTTGAACATCAACGATTATTAGAAAAACAACTCCAAGTATAATCTAACTGCCTCCTACATGTGTACACTGTACTACGTCAACCATAACCAAGGATTAGGACAATGCCAGAAAAAATCAATTCAAACAATACAGCGAGCTTCCAGCAGTTCGTGGATTTTGCAAACAAGGCCTACGCGAGAAATAAAAAGGACACCGTCGCCCGTTTCAAAGGGATGACGCAAGAGGACTACAAGGGCTCGTTCGCGTCGTTCCTGCGCACGTCGGAGATGAAGGCGGCGAACGACGAGGTGCGCGCCCAGTTCCGCAAGGCGGTCGCGGATATGTTCGGTGGCGAGAAGTTCATCCCGGACCTCGTGCGCGACAACATGAAGCTCGAGGATTTCGGCAAGGGCAAGCCCCTCACCGCGCGCCGCATCAAACTCGTGAAGACCGCCATCGACACGCTTGGCGGCGGCAAGTTCGCAGGCGGCGCGAGCGTCGACAAGGCCGTTTCGAAGGGCTACCTCGCCTCCGAACTGCCGAAGCTCGCGCGCGTCGCGAACCTCTACCAGCAGGCGACGGACTGCACCGACGCCGAGGCCGAGGCCGCCGCCCTCGACCCGAACTCGAACGCGCGCCGGCTTTTCGACTGCGGAGGGCGCTTCACGCTCAACGCGGGGAACTTCAAGAAGGGGCTCTCCCTCATGGGCAAATTCGCGGATTGGTACGCGAACATCCACGACGACCGCAAGGTCGGAAAGCTTGACACACCGACGAAGCTCAACCTCGTCGACTCCCTCTGCTGCCGCAGCGCCGACAAAGCGGTTCTCAAGTTCCTGCTCGAGGAAATCGCCGTCAACGGAGGCATCCCGCTCGACGCGAACAACCCCGAGGCTGTCTTCGGCATGGCGAAGAATCCGGCAATGCGCTTCGTGGGGCGCGGCTACACGATGTCGTTCGCGAACTCGCTGGCGCAGATCCCGCCCGAGAAAAGGTCGGTCCTCTACGCCGTGTTCGACGCCTTCGACAAGCTCCCCGCCAACGCGGCGCAGCTCGCCGGCCGTGACAAGATCTCCCAGAACGCGCTTCTCGCTGCGCGGGTGATGAAGCATTTCGACGCCGTGACGGCGCTGCAGGCCAAGGGCAAGCTGGACCGCGCCCACCTCGTGCCGCTTCTCTACTCCGATTTCAACGTCCCCGCCAACGCCACGAACGCGCAGATCAACGGCGCGTATGAGACGAAGCTCGTCGCACACGGCGAGATCGTCGGGGCGCTGCACATGCTCGTCGAAAGTTCCGGCGCCACGATGGACGAGGCCGTTGCCGCCATCAACGACGGCAGGCGCCTCGACAACGCGCCGGGCATCACGTCCTTCCATGGGCACCTCGAGGAACTGGACGGCACCGCGGCCGGCGGACGCGCGACCATGATCGGCGATCTCGTCCGCCCCTCGACGCCCACGCTCATCGCGAACAAGGCGTTCGCCATCCCGCCGGAAAACGCAAAGTTCGTGTTCCATTTCCCCGACGGGGAGACGCTGGCCGCGAAGTTCGGCAGCATCGAGGCGGAGGACGTCCAACAGTCGTGCGACGCCATTGCCGACAAGCTCGAGGCGTTTTGCGGCGGAGTCCACCCGAAGCAGCTTTCAAGCGTCTATTTCTCGCTTTCCCAAAGCGGGATCGGCGGCAACATCAAGGGCGGCCTCCTGGCGCAAGGAATCCAGTCCAACGAGCACATGGCCGTCACGTTCACGCTCTCGCGCAACGACGAGACCGGCGCCGTCACGATCAAGTATTCCGAGCCGGAGGGCCTACCCGTCAAATTCAACTGGACGACGACCATCGACGTGGACGGCAACGCCGTCACGACCCCGATGCGCATCGACCACGGCCAGTACGAGGCCGAGGCCATGACCCACGCCGGCTCCATCGCCGCCAAGGTGCCCGGCAACGACCGCGCCGCCGCCGAGGCCGTCATCCGGGACGCCCTCGCCCACTGCGGCGACGACTTCGACCTCAAGGGCCTCGTCTCCAAATACATCGACAAACTGAGCATCACCGGGGCCGGCGAACTGCGCACCCCGGAACAGATCAAGGCCAAGATCGACGCCCTCCGCGCCAACCTCGCCGAAATCCGGGCCACCTCCCACGGCGACCCCGCCGCCGAAAAGGCCGGCATTGTCTTCCTCGACACCCTGGGCGCCCAGAGCGTGCCGCGGGGGATGATCGGCCGCATTGTGCAGGCCTCCCTCACCGCCGAGCCCGGCGAATACGCCAAGGTCACCCCCGCCTCCACGCCCCAGCAGCTCTTCCAGGCCGTCGTCGACATGTACAAGGCCGTCGAGAAGGTCCTGCGCGACGTCCACTTCACCGAAACCTTCAACGAGTCCCCGGAACTGCTCGCCGGGCGCGCCTACATCGCCTCGCTCGTCTTCACCCGCTTCCCGCCCGCCAAGCTCCAGGCCGCCGACGACGCCTTCCGCGGCGAAACCGCCCGGAAAGTCCTCGCCCTCGTCAACAAGATCATGGTCGGCGACTACCCCCCCAAGACCGGGCCGCTCACCGAAGACCAGAGCAACGCCATCGACATGCAATGCTCGAACCTCGGCCTCTTCTTCGGGCTATACAACCTGGCCGCGGAAACCGTCCTCGGCAGGATCGGCGCCCCCTACGAGGACTTCAAGGGTCCCATCGACAAAAACGCCCTCGGCCACAAGGACATCTTCCGCGTCGTCCTCGCCCTCGCCGACGACCAGATCGCCACGACCGCCGAAGAAAACCGCCAGAACGAGAACATCGACGCCGCTTTCGAGCCCGCCAAGGCCCACGCCCCCAACGCCTACGCCAAGGCCGGAGAGGGCAACGCCGAGCAAGTCGACGAACTCATCAACGCCGCCCTCGTGCGCTGCGCCGCCAACCGCGACGCCCTCGAAGTCGTCGCCAACAACATGGACAAGCTCCTCGTCACCAGCACCGCCCAGCTGCGCTCCATCGAAGACGTCCGCGAGCAGGCCTCCGCCATCGCCGCCAATTTCGCCGAGCTGCAGGCCTTTTCACAAGGCAATCAGGCCATCTACGAGGCAGGCAAGCGTCTGCTGGCCAGCATGGGTGGCAAGGCCCTGCCCCCCGGAACCATCGGCAAGCTCATCCGCGCCGCCTCGAACACGAAGATCGACGCCATCCGCAAGCTCTCGTCCCGCTCGTCGGGCCCCGACATCCACCGCGCCGTCACGCAGTTCCGCGACAACATCGTGGAGGCCATGAATGCAAGCGGCGCCGAGGAGGCGACCGTCGGGGCGGACGAGAAGCAGCCGTGCCGCAACTTCATCGCCGCAATCATGATGAACCACTGCGGCGACAGGACGCTTCACGCGATGCGGGGCGCCTTCGAGGGCGAAACGGCCGGCAAATTGCTCGTGCTCTACGGTGCCATCGCCAATGGCGACTTCAACCAAGGCCTCGACCACGAAATCGCCGTCCGCCTCGAAGACGAGTCCGGCTCCCACATGTCGCATCTCGCCGCCCTCAAGGACGCCATCGACCTGGCCGACGACGGACACGCCGGCATGGGGCTCGTCCCCTTCAGCCAGAATCTCAACGCCGACGAAATCGGCGGCCCCGACATCTTCAACGACCTTGTGGACATCGCCTCGCGCTAGCTGAACACTCAGTATATCGAGATACATTTTGTGGCCGCCAGCCGATACCACGACTGGCGGCCACAAAACGATAAGACTCCTGCCGCTACATGGCTAAGGTTCTGATTATCAAATGAGTTTTTTCATTCTTATAAGCACTTGTTCTCTCTCTTGAAAACCACCATTAGCTTGGAAGACACATCGACGGTTGAAAGGAAATGCCGTTGCCGTCAAAAAAGTGACGGCGAGCTTCTCAGTCATTTTGAAGCTTAATTGCCAGTTCATCCGGGCGGACACTGCAAGGCAGGCAGAGAATCTTCACTCCTGCCTTGACGGCGGCGTCCAAGACATCGCCGAATTCCGGATGCGTCATGCGGTTTGGCAGCACTTTCGTCACGCGGGGCATGGCGATGACAAACGCGATA
>JAEEGK010022725.1_pt1 | contig 13147 bp, 5 predicted proteins | sample 8958771 | NCBI WGS metagenome assembly JAEEGK01 (sample SAMN16246547, study PRJNA631951) | gut metagenome | biome: gut microbiome; feature: rumen; material: SC-attached | host: Bos | place: Iran: Karaj | collected 2018-10 | reverse complement strand
ATATTCTAATTAATAATAATAATAATATTAATAATAATAATAATATTAATAATAATAATAATATTAATAATAATAATAATATTAATAATAATGATAAAATATTAAATCTTTTAAAATCAGATGTATTTAATTTAATTAATAATACAATGGAAATTGATATTAACAATTATCAAATAGATAATTATTATTTTGATTTAAATGATTTACTTTTATATCTTAATGATTATTTATTATTAATAAGAAGTTCTCAATTTATAAAACATACCTTAAATAAAAAAACTTCTTTAATATCTATATATGATTTTTATCATGATTTTATATTTGTAAGAAGTTTAATTCCTTTATTACATCATATTTACATATTAAATAAAAAACTCAAAAATATTGAATTGATTAGTACAATTCAAAAAAGTATTGAAATCATAATTTTTGAACTTTTTTTAAATGATGCTTATATTACTCCAACATCATTTTTGAATATTTTAGATAAATTAGATTGGTATACATATGAAAATAAAAATGATTTATCAAATATTCAAGATTTTAATAGTTATTTTTTTTATTTTATAACAGATAAAATTTATAGTTCTGATATTTATAAAGAATCAAATATTAATTGTTATTTAAATGATTTTAAAGATGAAATAAAAATGAATGTAGATGACTTTAATTATAAAAATATATTTAATTATTTAACTAATAGATATAAAAAAATATCTGATTTTAAGAATACTCTTAAAAAGAATAGAATTAAATATTTAGATTATGCAATTTTTCAAAATTTTTTAACTTATTTTGAAGTTTTTGTTCAAAAAAATGGTGAACTTGATATGATGAATATTGATTTTATTATTTTAATTATAGTCTGTATATTATGTGCAATTGAGGAAAAATCAGAATTTTCATCATCATTTCAAAAATATATTTTTTTGAATTTAGTTGATTTTTCAATTAATTCAATAGTATTAAAAATATTTATTAACAACCGTAAAAAAAATATTCAATTAATAAGTAAATTAATTCAAATGTATAGTTTAATAGTATCTTTATATTATTTTTTTTTAATTAAAGAAAAGGTAAAAACTTCATTTCATATGAATAAAAAAAAAAGTGAAGAAGAAAAAAATAAAATCAAAGATGATTATTCTAAAATTTATAAACATTTTAAAAACGATAATTATAAAAAGATAGAATCAATGATTTTAAATAACAAACCAGTAGAAACTAAAATTTCAAATTTTGAAAAGCCTCTTCATTTAATTGTTTTTAAATATTATTTAAATATTTTTATTGAAAATCAATCAACAATATCTTTTAAAGGATTTCATAAAGAAGAAATGGATTTTTTTAAAAAATTAAATTATATAAAACAATATAAAAAATTAAAAAAACAATTATTTTCATGGAATAATTCATATAGTGATATTGATTTATTTTACATTCAAAACAATAAGAAAACATTAAAATATAAAGTATTAAATCATTATACAGAAGAAATGACATTACCAATAATAATTCCAATTATAAATTTATATTCTTATATTCCTTCTAAATTTGAACGATTTTTTAAAGAAAAATATAAAAGTTATGATATAATAGGTAAATGTTTCATCAGTTTAAATTATGAAAATGATAAAAAAGAAGAAATAGAAAAAATTCAGAAAATTGTTTATGAAAAATTATCAAATATAAAAAATAAAAAACATTTATATTCATGTTGTTTAATTAAAAATGGATATCATATTACAGGATATATTATTCTTTTAAAAGAAAAGAAATATTTTGAATTTATTGGGTTTCCTAGAGATCTAAATGATAAAGAATTAATTTATTGTGATATTGGGAAAAATAATATTTGTTATGGTTCAGTTATAAAATTTAATAAAATTTATTATTTAAAAATAAAAATTAAAAATATTACATATGTTTATAAGAGATTTTATGCATATAAAGATGATTCTATAGAAATATTTACAAAAGATAATAAATCATATTATTTTGAATTTAACAATTTATATGATAACGATTTAAAAAATTATATTCATACAAAAGATAATAAAAATGAAGTTAAAGAAGAAAATGAAGAAAAACAGGATGAAAAATCAAATATTTCAGACTCAGAAGAAAAAAAAACAAAAACAAATCAAAATAAATCAGCAACTGAATTAAGAAATAAATTTTTTGCTAAAATAATACAAACAACAAAAACAAATGTATCAACATTAAGATATTTTTCAAATAATAAAAAATACAATAATTTAGAAGCAATATGTGATAAATTTAACAATAATTTAATATCAAAACTTGAATATTTAATAAGAATAAATCTTTATGCAAATCGTTCATTTAAAGACTTAAATCAATATCCAGTATTTCCATGGATAATTCAATCAAATATATGTAATAATTCTCAAATAGATGAATATAGAAAAAAATTAAACAATCCAAATTTAACTACAATAGATATATTATTACAAAAAGAAAATTTAAGACCATTAAATACTCCAATGGGAAAATTAACAGAAGAAAGATTTCGCTCATATGAAGTAATATATGAATCAGCGAAATTTGAATTTCAAGAAAAATTTAATGTTGATTATTCAGCAAAATATTTTTTTGAATCAAAATTAAATAATATTAAAATAGAAATGGAAGATATACCATTTTATTATGGAAGTCATTATTCAAATCCTGCATATGTATGTCATTATTTAACAAGATTATTTCCTTATTCAATAACAGCTCAATTAATTCAAGGAGATTCATTTGATGCTCCTGATAGATTATTTATTGATTTTAATAAAAGTTTTATTGGTGCTTCATCTATAAAATCTGATTTAAGAGAATTAATTCCAGAAATTTATTTTCAACCTGAATTATTTAGAAATATTAATGGTTTAAATTTAGGAAAATTACAACCTTCAAAAAAAGAAAATTCTACTTATCAAACTTTAAAAAAAAAATATAATTTAATTCAAGAAAAACAAGTTAGAGTTGAAGGAGTTTTACTTCCTGATTATTGTGATGAAAATCCTGAGAAATTTATTTGTATTCATAGAGAAATGTTTGAAAGACCTGAAATAAAAATTAATGAATGGATTGATATTATTTTTGGTTATGCTCAAATGAATGATGCTGCTTATAAAATTATGAATGTTTTTTCTCCTTATTGTTATTATGGTTATTTAAAATTAGATGATATTAACATTAATGAAAGAGAATTTTATGCTAAATTTTTTGAATTTGGAATGAATCCTTTACAAATTTTTAAAACTGAACTTAATAAAAGTTTAGAAAATAATGAAATTAAAAGAAAAAATATTATTAAAATTGAAAGAGATAAAGATAAAGATTATAATAAAGAAATCAATAAAATTGAACTTAATAATAAAATTATAAGACATATTAAAAATTTAGAAAAAGAAATTAGTGAATGTGATAATCAAATTTCAAATGAAAATGTAATTTCACAAATTGACAAATTAGAAGAACAAAAAGATAAAATTGAAAAAATTAAAAAAAATTTTGAACAAAATTTAATTTATTTGAAAGAAAAATATGAATTAATATGTCAAAATAAAAATTATATTCTTTATAATTTTTTTTCAGGAATAATTTTAATAATAAAAGAAGATTATGAATTTGAATTTATCAGAAAACCAAATTCAAAACAAACATCATCTTTTTCATGTTTAGATAATAGTGAAATAACATTTTTATCAATTGATAAATATTTTATATTTGGAACAAGATTAGGTTCAATTATAATTTATAAACCTAAAAAAGGTAAAACTTCTTTTAATATAATAATACGTAATCATACAAAAAAAATTATATATATTGAACAAAATAATATTTTAAATTTAATGATATCTTCTTCAGATGATGGATTTATTAATATTTATACTTTACCAAAAGGAATTTTAGTTAATTCTATTTATTTTTCTGATTTTATTGCAGATCAAGTTTTTCTTTCTTATTCTCCCCTTCCTTCTTTTATTATTTATAATAAAAACAAACATGCTTTTAAATCTTTTAGTATTAATGGAAGATATTTATTAAAAGAAGATAAAATTATTGATGATATTGAAAAAATGAAAATTGAAAGAGATATTTATTTTATTGAATATTTAATTTGTAGTAATAAAAATAATATTAAGGTTTATAAACTTCCATATTTGGAAGAAATTAATGATGTTAAAAATATTCAATTTAAAAATTAAAAATGATAGTATTTAAAAGGGGTTTAAATAAATTAATAAATATTTATTTTTAAAATTTAAATAAATAAAATAAATAATATTTAATATATATAAATATTAATGTATATGATAATAATTATTAATGATTATATTTTTTTAAAATCATTTACTTATAAAAAATAGTAAAATATAATTAAAATTTTTTATATTAAAAATAATAATCTAATATTTTAATATATATTTTTTTGATAAAAATAAATCTTAAATTTTATTTTAAATTATTTTTTTTATTAGAAATTTTACACTCTATTTTTTTATATAAGCAATATATTTTAATATATTTTTTAATATTAAATATTTTTTGAATCTCATTTGTTTTTCATTTAATTTTTTTGAATTCTTTTTTATTTCAATATTTCTTTGACTTTTTTTTCTTAAGATTTTTTAGGTCTTATTTTTTATCATTATTTTTTTCTATTTTTATTTTCTATACTCTTTTAGCTATTTTATATATTTTTCTCTTTTTTCCTTTCTTCTATACTTATTTAGTTTGTTTTTTATTTAATTATTAAGTATAATAACAAATATATATTAAAAATTTATTTTTATAATTTGAATATTAAAATTTAAATTATTAAAATAAATTTGAAGATGCAAATTTTTATATTTTTTTTTTTTCAATGCATTTGGAAAAGTAATGAGAAAAATATAAAGAAGAAAAATTATTTATTGAATAATAATTTTCAAAATAATAGTTTATTATATAAAAATCATATGAACAATTCAACAAATATAAAGGAAGATCAGGATTATTTAATTAATAATTCTGATTATTATAATTTTTCACAATTTTCTGAAACATCAAAATATATTTTTTTTCAAATAAAATTATGTGAAAATGAAAATATTTCATATAATTTTACTTATGAAAATGAATCAAATAAATATATAAAGAATAATAATTATTCAAAAGGTTATTTATATAAAATTGAAGAAATTAATTATGAAGATTTACCACTAAAACAAATTTATTTTCCTGAAAATAAAAATAAACTATTATTTAGATATCATTATTTAAATACAAATAAAACTCCAGTTTTAATTAATAATTTTGAATATGATATTAAAATAGTAAATAAATATATTTATGTTGAATTTTTTCCTTTAATATATAATGAAATTATTGATTATATTATATTGTATTCAAAAAATAAATCAATTGAAAATGAATGTTATTTATATAATATCATTGAAAAAGAAATTCCAGAAGATATTGAAATTTATTATTATTCATTTTTAACGGATAATAATAATTTAATAGTAAAATTAGATGTTACTATATTTGAAAATTCTACTTATTTTATGAATATTATTGCTACAGAAAAAAACAATCATAAAATCAAAATTGCATATGGTTTAAAGGAATTTCAATATATTTTAAAATCATATATAATTGATAATCAATTATATTTTTTTGAAGAAGAAAAAATTATTTTTAAAACACCACCAAAGGGAGAAAATAAAAAATATTTAATTCAATGGAATGATTCTACTAATGAAGAAATAATTAGAATATATTCTAATGATAAAAAAATTGATGAATTGAATAATACAAATAAAATTCATTATTTATTTGTTCCAAAAAATCAATTATATCATATTATTTATCAATCTCAATCTAAAGAAAAAGAAATTTATTTTGATATTTTTGATGAGTATGGAAAGTTCTTTAATGATGAAAATGAATATTCAATAATTATACATAATAATACTGAAATTAGTTTTTATACAAATATTTCAAAGTATGAAAGAAACCAGTCAATTATTTTTTGTGTTTATCTTGAGAATATCAAAAATTTTTCAAATTATAATTACATATTATTTAATAAAACTGATTCTAATAATAAAAATGAAACAAAAATACCTGATCTTATATATGAAAATAATGAAACTAATTTATTTTACATAATTATTAAAAAAGAACAATTTAACAATGTACAAATAAATTTTAAAATAGAAGGTATTGATAAATTAAATTTTAAACAAAATAAAACAGTTTATATAAGGTATTTAAAATATATAAAAATAGATAAAGAAAATATTACTCAAAAAAATATGCTCATTCCAACATTTTATATTATAAATAGAACTGAATTAAGTAATAAAACTTTAATTTTTTATACAAAATATATAGATATTTTTGAAATATATTATGGTGATTATATTATTGAAAATAAAATTAATAAAAATAAAAAACAACAAAATATTCAAGTGTTTGATTATTCAAATAATAAATCTGAAAATATTATAATAATTAAAGCATTTAATAAAGAAAATTTAGAAAAAAGTTTTCAAATAATTAATTCATTTACAAAGTCTAATTTATCATATATAATTTCAGAAAAAAGAGAAAGTTTTATAAAAAATTATAAATGTGAAAAACATTTACTTATATTAAATATCTATAATCAAAAATCAAATGATAAACTTATTTTTATTAAAAAAAAAAATAATAATAATTTAGAATTTCATTTAACAAATAATTTTAATAACTTTCAAACATTAGAAAATGTTTATAAATCAAATGAAACAATTATTAATAATATAAAGAAATTAGAAAATATGATTGATTTAATTTATGTAAATTGTGAAAATAATGGAGAATTTACCTTATATCAATTAAATACAAATGATTCTTTAATTAATAACTTAGAATCGAGTTCATTTACATATTTTTATTTAGAAAATAAAATTAATTTAAATTTCAGTGAAAATCTAATAAATGAAGAAATAAATTTAGAATTTAATTTAGTTTATGATAATAATTCTAATGTATCAATTTTCTTAAATAATAATGAAGAATTTATTTTAAACAACAAATCACAAAAAACAAATTTTTCATTTATATATACAAATAAAACAAATTTAACTATATTAAATCACAAAAAGAATCAATATGAAGGTTCATTATTAAATGTCATTATAGGATTAAATCAAAAAATTATTAAAATTGAAATGAATACAACTTATAATAAAGAAATAAAAGATAAAATAATTTTAATTTATAATCCAAATGATACTATAACAAAAGAAATAAGACTTTCAATTAAAACAAAAAATGTATCAGAAATTTGTTTAAATCAAGATGAAGGTAAATTTCCCTTTTTATATTTTTTAAAAGAAAATTGTGAAATATTATATTCTAATTCATCAAAGTATATTATTATGGAAAACTTAAAAAAAAAAGGTAATGTAAAGTATATTTCAATATTAACTTCTAATAAAATTTATTTAAATTATACTTATGTCAAGAATGGTTCAAGTGAAAAAGAAAATATAACTAAAATTAATTATGATGGAATCACACAATTTAAATTAGAAAATAAAAAGAATTATTTATTTTATCAAATAACTCCTTGTAATTCTCATAAACAAGAGGTAAAAATAAATTCAAATGAATATATATTATCAAATAAAACGAATTTTAATTTTATTTATAATGTTGAAGAAAATAAAACAAATGAATTTGAGTTTTTAAATGGAAGTTGTTTATTTCATTATTTAAAAAATATTACAACAATACCAAATATTAAATATAGAAATAATTTAAAATTAAAAATAAATACAAATACTTCATCTAAAACATTTAATATTGAATTTGAAGAATATAATGATTTTTTAGATGAATATTACATTATAATGACAAATAATATTTCTTTATTTAATATAAATAACCCATGTTTTTTATATGAAGTAATAAATAATATTTCAAAAAGTGAAAATATTTCTATTGATAAAAGATATTCAAAAGATAATAATATTCATTTTGTTGATACAAAATTTTTTAATTTAACAATTTATATAACTGTAGTAGGAAAAAAAATAAATATTCCTGATATATTAGTTTATTATGATGTTGAAAGTATAATCTTTAATTATAGTCCATTACCATCTGATTCATGGTTTTATGGTGCTATATTTATGACTATAATTGCTATAATTTTATTAATTATTTTTATCTATATTAATGATAAAAGAAGTAATGAAAAAGAAAATGAATCCGAAGAAATAGGAAAAAGTGTAAAATTATATTCTTTAGATAATATGGAATAAAATTAATATTCAATTAAATGATTTTTTATATAAAAATAGATTTTATTTTATAGAAAATAAATAAATTATTATATTAACTTAATTCTAATTCAGAAATAAATATTGAAAAAGAAGGAGAATTTTGAATTAAGGAATTAAATAATTCTTTATTTTCAATATTCGCTATATAAATTAATTTATTATCATTATTGCTTGAAACTTTATTTAAGAAAATATTTATATTATTCTCTTCATTTGAATCATTTATTTGAAGATGGACATTAATAAAAAAATGATTATCTTTATTAATATTATTTAATTCAATTTTAGCAATTATTTCACTACTATTACTTTTATATATTAATAATTTTGGGGAATATATAGGATTAATAAAATTTAAACAAATTTGATTATTAAATGATTCATTATCCTTATAAATTTCATTATTTGACATTTTTTCTTCCATAAATGATTCAAATTTTAGATTTTGGATTATGATATTTTGTTTAAACTGATTTTCTAATTTTTTTTTTATTTTTGAAATATTTGAAATATCATTTATAATTGTTTCATTTATATTTCTTACTTCATTTTGCTTATTTTCATTAATTATTTCATTTATTTGAATAAGATAATCATTTATTAATTTTTCATATTTGATATTTAATTCATTTAATTCTTTATATAATTTTTCAACATTTAATTTACTATTATTATAATATTTATTTATGTTATTCTTCATTATATCAATTTCTTTTAATTTAATAGTTTTTATTGATTCTATTGTTTTAATTTCTTTTAGATATTTTAAAGAATGAGATTTAATATATTTTTGAAAAGTCATGATATCATTTAAATTCTTAATTGCTTCATTAATCTTCAACATTCTTATTTTTTTTGAAGGATAAACATTATGATTATTATGCAAATCTTTATCTTTTTGAGTAAAATCTTTCATACATTGAATACAATATTGATAATTATTATTATCATAATTTGGATACAATATTGAATTTAATGAATAATTACTAATTAAATCAATTCTTATTAGATAAGTGTCAAAATTTTGTTTATATCTACATTTAGGACAAAATATTTGATTTTCCTCTAAATATTTTTTTTTTAAACATTCTTGACAAAAAAGATTTTTACAATGTCCACATTGAACAGGCATTCTTATATTATTATTACATAATTCACATATAATCTTTATATTTTGAATCATTTTTAAAAAATTAATTTATTTTTTTTTAAAATTTTTTAAATCCATTTTACATAAATAACAACTTACTAATTAAAAATATTAATTAATTATTATCTCAATTTTTCAAATAAAAATAAAAATGAATAGTGACTTAAACTCTTTTCTATATTCACCAAAAGATTCAATTCAATTTTTTGGTGATTATGATAACGAAGATGAAAAAGAGTTTAATATTTTGAATAATTTTTTCTGTTATAAAGAAGATAAAGAAACTTTTGATGAAATAAATTTTAATAATATTACAAATGTAAGTGAAACAGATAAATTTGATAATAACGAAAAAGTAAAAAAATTAAAATCAAATTTAGATAATGATAATGAATTAAATGAAACAAGTTTAACATTAGAAGAAGAACATAATGATGATGAAATAAATCAAATACAAAAAGAAAATAAGATTATAGATAATCCAAATTTAATCTTTAAAATAGATAAAATTTCAAAAAAAAATAATAATAAAAAAAAATATAGAAAAAATAAAGTTTGTATTATTAGAAAAAATGATCCAGATACAATGAGAAGAAAAATTAAACCTCATTTTCATAAATATTTTTTAGATTTATTAAATAAAAAAATTCAACAAAAAAAACTTAATTCAAAGAAAATAAAAAAATTTTTGAAATTGAATAATCATTTAACTTCTACAGTAAGCATAAATTTAAATAAGAAATTAATAGAAAGAAAAATAGGAAATATATTAAGATATGAACCCATAAGTTCTAAATATAAAACTTATGATTATCAAAATAATACAAAACTTGTAAATTTAATTTTAAAGAAAAATGATGTAGAAATAAATAGTATTTTGAATATGAAATATAAAGATTTATTTTCTATTTTTCTTAATTCTCAAAGTTATAAAAATTTACTTGAAAAATTAAGGAAAAAAGAAGGAGAAAATTATGCTAAGTTATTTGATGAGACGGGCAAAAATTTTGTTTTTTATTTTATGTTTACAGAACCAAAGAATGATAAAAATAATAAATTGAAAAACAAAAATAAATTTGATAATGATTTAAAAAATGACGAAACTAGTTTTATATCAAATGAAAAATATTTCCAAGATAATTCATTTGTTTATAATTGTATTAATGAAGATAATGAAATGGAATATGAATTTTGTTTATAAAATTAGTTTAACTAAAAGTGTATTCTTTTGTAACAATTTTTATTATGTATATATTGTTTAAAGTATAACATGAAAATAAAAAAGGGAAGATAATTAAATAATTATAAAAAAATTATTTCTAAATTTTAAAATTAAATATTGAAAAATTTTATTTTATTTATTTCTTAACTCTAAACAATAAAAAAAGTAAAATAATATTAAAAACAAAATAAATATTTTCTTGAATAATATAAAAAAAAACAAATATTAATAATAAATATAAAAAAAATATTTAAAAAGATAAAATGAAAATAAAGTCTGCAATAATTATATTTACATTCCTAATAATAAAAACATTATCAAAAGACAAAATAAATATATCAACTCCAATACCAGAAAATGGAACATTTGTTTTTTCTCAATTTTCAGATTCAAATTGTACTACATTAATAAAAATGAGAGGATTTATTCCCCAATCAGAAAAATGGAATAAACCAACAGAACATATAACTGAAATGAAATTATTAAAATATACAAATGATACAGGTGAATTAATTTATGAAGATATAAATAATCAAAATCAAACAATTATATGTAATAATTTATGTATTAATAATAATAATGAATATTATACTTGTCATTATATTCAAGCATATAATCTTTCAAAATTTACTTTTAAAACTTTTTCTGATTCTGGTTGTAATAATTTAAATGGGAAAAGTTATATTAAAACTTTAAGTGATTCTTGTTGGAATTTAGATGGTGATGGTTCAATAACTGTTGTTAATTTTATTGATAGATTATTAATTTATGATGTTTTTACTAGTAATAATTGTACTGGAAATAAAAAAACTTCTAGTTTTAAATGTAATGAAAAATGCATTGATAATCCTATTAATGATAAAAAAGTTCATTATACTTGTAAATTTGAGTATGGGTTTTATTTACGTTATTCTTTTTATTATTTATTTTTAATTTTATTTGCTATTTAATATTTTAGTTTAAATTATAAAATAATAATTAAATTATTTAGTTTAAATTATTATATAAATTAAAGATATATTTATTATTTATTAATTTATGAATTCTTTATATAATCTTGATTATTATTATCTGTTTGGATATTATATAAAAAATCTTCTTCTAATTCATTTGCTCTTACTTTTCTTGGTTTTTTAATATATTTTTGGTATATTAATATTAGTAAAATAGAAATAATTATTATTAAAATTATAATAATAAACCATAAAAATAGATTAAAATAGTTGAATTTTTGATTTATATAAATTCCCATTAATTTTCTATCTGCATTAAATACTATTTGATACTTTTTTAAAAATGGTTGACCTAAAACAAAAATTTTATCATTATTTTTATCTTCAAATACAATTTTACAATAATATTTATCATCTCTTTTTTCAAAAACATCTTCATAAGTTAATTCAAAATTAAATTTTAATTCCATTTGTTCAAAAATAATTTTAGGAAAATTTTTAATATTACTTTTCAAATCACAAATATAATATTCAATAGAATTATTAAAAGCATAGTTTTTCTTACATAAATTTGTTTCATTTAAAAAGTTTTTTTCAATAAACTTTTTATAATTCAAACTTCCTTTAATTAAACCAAATTGAATATCTAAATAACCTTTTACATCATCATCAATTAATTTATTATTTGAATAAACTTTATTAAAAAGAAAATCCCAATAAATTGCAGTTCCAAGTCTTTTTTCTGCTTTAACTTGTTTTAAATCTTCTTCCTTATAACTTTTATTATAATTATGAGGATTATTTCCAATTATTATTTCCCCTTCATTTTCATTATTAAATATTAAAGTCCAAATCATTGATTCAGTTATACCATTAGTTTTTAATTCATATATTAAATTTTGATTTAAAAATGAAGTTAAACCATTTATTGATAAACCTAATACTGATTTTATCTCATTTCCACTATTAAATGATGTTGCTAAAACTAGTGAAATATCTTTTATTTTTTCTTTTTCATTTTTTATGTTTTTAAATTCAATTGTTTCATTTATAATATAACCTTTATGAAATTTTTGAAAAAAATATACTTCTTCTTTAAATGATATATTTTTTAATGTTTGTGATATTAATGGATCATATTCTCCATTTAAACTTTTTCCTATAATATATGTTGGTAAATCCTCAAAACTTAGAAATAAAGGAATTGATTGTGATGGTGTTCCTATTTCGAAATTTATAAATAAATCATTTTTATATAAGTATTCTATGTAATTTTTTTTAGAATTATATTTTGTATATTTTTTGAATGGTAATACTATTATTGTAAATGAAAAAAATTCAATTTGTAATAATAGTATTAATAATAAAAAAATAAAGTTCATTTTTAGAATATAAAATAATGAAATAAAAATACAGTTTTTATAACAATTAAATTAAAAAATATTTCTAAAAAAAATAACTTAAAATAAAAAAAATCAAAAATAAA
>JAEEGK010022724.1_pt1 | contig 13148 bp, 13 predicted proteins | sample 8958771 | NCBI WGS metagenome assembly JAEEGK01 (sample SAMN16246547, study PRJNA631951) | gut metagenome | biome: gut microbiome; feature: rumen; material: SC-attached | host: Bos | place: Iran: Karaj | collected 2018-10 | reverse complement strand
ACATCACTTTATATGGGTGACAAAGTGCAGAACTATATGGATGGTCTGGCCGCACTTGGAATCACTCCCGAACGTGTTTCCAGAATACTGGTCACTCACAGGCACCCGGATCATACAGGTGAACTCAAAAGCTTTCCAAACGCGAAAATTTATCTCGCTTCCGAAGAGGCTGACGCGCTCAAACTTGATGGCGAAAATATTATACGCTGTCCATTCTCAGACGGTCCCTATTATGAATTTGAACGCAGCCAGATCATCGCTCCCGGTATTCGATACATTTTCGCGCCCGGCCATACCAAAGGAATTGCATCATTATTGCCGAGAAGGACGGACTCTTCTATATGATGCATGGTGATGTGACTTACTGTGACGCGACACTCAAGGCAAATAAATTAAGTACCATTTTTGAGGACAAGGCTGCTGCCCGTGACACTCTTGACCGTGTCAGAGCCTTTATTGCCGCACGACCAACTGTTTATCTTTCCACACATTGCCCTGAAGGCTATGAGAGTCTTGAACTCAAACGCGTCATGAAATTAAGTTAGAAGGAACTCTAAAATGTTTCCAGATATTATTCAAAAGATTCCGTTAAGAGACTACAGCATCGACGGCTTGGAGGTTCATGTTGATCATACTTCGATCGGAACCGTTTATTTTGTATCTACAACAAAAGAGATCATATTCCCGGTTCACTCTCACGCCGAACAGTGGTCAATCGTTGTCCGCGGTGAATGCCGTTTCACCATGAATGGTGAAACAAAGATTTATCGTCAGGGCGATACTTACCGCATTCCCGCGGGAGTACCTCATCAAATAACCCTGAGCGCCAACTATTCCGAAGTTGATTACGTTGACGATCCAAACGATTAAAAAACTAATGCGGCTTGATTGTATTTTTACTGTCAGGCCACATTCATTTATTCTTCACTCTGTCTGTCAATTCACTTATTAACAGTCCGCTTCATCCTTTTTTCGTTCCCCGGACAGTATAGCCCGCCCGAAGTGCCAGTTCCCGGTCATCACTGAAATTCGCGCCGGGAGTTGTCAGAAGTGCTCCCGCGATGCCTGCGGACATTCCGACATAAACACACTTCGCCGCCGTTTCATCGCTCATATCACGACGGCCCCCCGCGAATCGAAGCGGTGTCGAAGGATTGATCAAACGTAAAATCGCTACAGAATCAATGACACGTTCCGGGTCGAGGATACCACGGCTGCCCAGCGGTGTTCCCTCGATGGGATGCAGGATATTGACGGGAATGGAATCCGGCGCGATCTCTTTCAGTGTAAAAGCAAACTCGACCAGTTGTTCATCCGTCTCGCCCATACCCAGAATGCCGCCGCAGCATATCTGGAAGCCCAGCCGTTTTGCCGCGCGGATTGTAGCAAGTTTCTCCGCTATCGTGTGAGTCGTGCAAAGCTCCGGGAAAAGTGACGGCGCGGTCTCGATATTGCAGTGCAGCCGCTGAAGCCCGGCTTCTTTAAGACGGCGGAGATCCTCTTCCGAAAGCAGCCCCAGCGAGGCGCACAGGTCGATATCCGCCGCTTCACGCATCGCCTTCAGCGCTTCGCAGACATTGTCCACGTCCTGCGCCGAAAGCCTCTTTCCTGAAGTAACGATGCCGATGCGGTCGGCTCCGTTGGCTTCCGCCTCCTTTGCCGCTTTCACGCACGCTTCCGTTCCGACCCAGCCATAAACCGAGCAGCCCGTTTTCCAGCGGCACGATTGAGCGCACCACTTGCAGTCCTCCGAGCAGCGGCCGCTTCGGGCATTGATGATGGAACAAAAATCAAACCGTTTTTCCACACACCGCTCCGTTACTTCATGTGCCCGCTCCCGAAGCTCCTGACGACGCTCCGGTTTCAGCAAAGCCAGTGCTTCCGTTTTGTCGATTTCTTGAAATCCCTCGTATTTCATTTCTTTTAAAAACGAACCCGGCACAGTTCGCTCTGCGCCGGGTCTCATTTTATCGGATCAAACTACTTCTCGATCGGGCGCAGAACGATGTCTTTGTACATCACGCCGGTGTGATCGCCCTGCAGGTAGATCGGACCCGGTTTGGTGATGTCCGCCCACAGCGCGCCGCCGGTACAGCCTTCTACCGCCGCGTTGTCAATGATCGTCTTGCCGTTGAGCTTCACCGTCACATGCTGATCGCAGTATGTGATGTCGAACTCCTGCCATTCGCCGGCCGGTTTCTCCGCGCTCACGGAAGGTGTCACACGGCTGTAAAGGCCGCCCATGTGATGGGAATCCAGATTCTTGCCGTAGCTGTCTGTCACCTGGATCTCGCACACACCGCGCAGATAGATACCGCTGTTGCCGCCTTTTTCGACCTTGGCTTTCAAGGTCAGATTGAAATCCTCAAACTCCGCGTCCGTGCGCAGATTGCCGTAGTTCTTGTGAGGTTTGCCCTCTTCCTGTTTCGGATCGCAGACCAGGATGCCGTTATCGGCGAACCAGCCGTTGGCCGCGTTTTCATCCGTCAGCCGCCAGCCGTCCAGATTCTTGCCGTTGAACAGTTTGATCGGTTTTCCGTATTTCACCTTGCTCAGATCCGGAGCCGGCGGGATGGGAGCCATCTTCTTGCCCGTGAAGGTAGAAGTATTCACCCCTTTGCCGTTGCGGTTCGGGCTGAACTGCATGAAACGGATCGTATCACCGTCCAGAGTAGCAAAGATCGTATCTACATATCTCTGTGTACGAAAGACTTTTCCATCTTTATCCTTGCGGTTCTCATCATAGACACGGTAGATGATCAGAGCATCTCTGCCATTCTGCTGTGTCACAACGATGCTGTCCACAGGGACCACACTGCCCGCGACCCACAGCATCGAGCCGTCCAGATATCCGCCCGGCATTTCCTTGACACCCAGCCAACCGGCTCCGCCATCTGGTGTTGTGAATGCCCAGGCACCCAGGAACGGATTATCATCGGCCTGTGTGACCACCGCGCTGGCGACCAGTGCCGCCGCGCCCATCAAGCTCATTAATGTCTTCTTCATAAAGCAAGAGTGATTATCTCTCATGTCTTCCCAAAGACAAGGAAAAAGCACCTCAATGAGACAACAGACGAATGTATTGTTCTTATAATTTATTTAATACAAATAATTTAAAACTATTTTTAAAATTTTTGCTTGATTTTTTTATTTTGATTATCTAGGTTTTGAACATTCGTTCTATGCAATAGATGAAGTATTAAAAAAGATATATTAATTATTTTAATTACAGCATAAAAATGAAGAAATTATTCTTATTTACTCTATTGGCTATAACATTATTACAATGCTCTTGTTCTCAAGAGAAAAAAAATATCGAAGCGGTTCGTCTTGCGAATATACGCGATTTTGAATATGAGTATTCTCTTGCTAAAACAAATATACTAAATTATAAATCTTTAATGTGGCGTGAAAAACGCAGCAATGCCTTGGAAAAACTGAGGAGTTTTAACCTAAAGAACTTTAAAGAAGCCATTATCTGCGATGCTAGTTTGGTGTATTCGTATCCAGAAGAAGGTGCATATTGTTTATTGCTAGATAGACTTGATCCTTTTTATAGAATTTATGATATAGAAATGAAGAATGGAGAAAAAACATTTCTGGCAAAAAAGAGAAAACATGAATTTTGGGGTACTGAAACTGATTGTTTTGAAGCAGGCAAATCCAAATTAAAACGTTATCACAAAGAGCATGAGGTTGTAGGTATAGTATTCACATATACGTACTATTGGGAACCAGAAGATAGTGAGTATAATGCTTTTAAAGAGTTGAATAAGCAAGATTGGAAAGTAAGATTCTTGAAATCAGGAGTTCCTGTAACAGAATGGTATCCTGTGACATTTTATGATTTTGAATCCAAAGAATATCAGGAAGCATTTGAAAAATTCAGAGAGTCAGTTTCTAAATCTCAGGAATAGTACAATAAAAATTTAAACGATTTCTGGAGTTATTAACAAAATAATAAACAAAGGGATGAGGTCCGCAAGCCTCGTCTTTTTGGTGTTTATGCACCATCCTCATTAGAAATCCCCCGATGGGGGTTTTGGGATTATTTCATTCCATTTATTCCCGTTTCCGTCTATATTGTGCGGGTCTGAACGCTGTGTTCAGTTCCAAATAATCATCGCTTGGAAAAAAATCTAACCAAAGGCAGTCCTCTTCGGCTCATTGTTCTGTTTTCGATCCCGCTTCTTTTGGGCAATTTCATTCAACAGCTTTATAATGTGGTGGATATGTTCATTGTGGGTCGAACGCTGGGGGCATCTGCGCTGGCCGCGGTCGGCTGTACGGGAAGCATCCTCTTCCTGATCATCGGCTTTGCCTTTTCGGCAACAGCCGGTTTCGGCATCGTCACCTCGCAATTCTATGGAGCGAACGATCTGGATGGCGTCCGCAAAAGTTTCTGCACCTCTCTGGTTTGTTCGATGATGACCGGGATCTTCCTCACGGCCGTCTGCGTGACTTTCATTGATGATCTGCTTCTGGTCATGCAGACTCCCGATGAAATTTATGCCGATACCCGCCGCTACCTGATCATCATTTTCTACGGGATGCTGCCGCTGTTATTTTCCAATGTTCTGTCGAACACCATTTTAGCGTTGGGAGACAGCAAGACTCCCCTGTTTTTTCTCATCATCGCCTGCGGACTGAATGTCACGCTGGATTATGTCTTTATCCTCTGGTTTGGCTGGGGAGTGGCCGGCGCGGCCTGGGCCACCGTCATCGCGCAGCTGATGTCCGGGATCCTCTGTGTTTTCTACATCATCTATAACCAGCCGCTGCTGATCCTGCGCCGCCGGGACTGGATCATCCGCTGGAAAAATTTGTCCCGCTCGATGAAAGTCGGTCTGCCCATGGGATTCCAGAGCAGCATCATCGCCCTGGGCTGTGTCATCGTTCAGACGTATCTGAACAAACTGGGACCGATCCCCGTGGCGGCGTATTCCATCTCCAACAAGATAGATATGTTCGCCTGTATGCCGCTGATGTCCTTCGGGATAGCGATGGCTACCTACGTCGGGCAGAACTACGGCGCGGGGAAATTTGACCGGATCCGGGACGGTGTCCGCCAGTGCTGCCGGCTTTCCCTGGTTTTCAGCATCGCCGCGGCCGGGATCAATATCCTGTTCTGCAAGCAGTTTGTGAGAGCATTTCTGGGAGGTGCCGAGCCTGTGGTCGAAGAGCTTTCCCAGGTCTATATGTCCATGAACGCCACACAGTACTGGATACTTTCCCTCTTATTCATATACCGCTATAGTCTCCAGGGTCTGGGCAAGAGCTTTGTTCCGACCGTGGCAGGCGTGATGGAACTGGTCATGCGTTTTCTGGCGGCTGTATTACTGGTCGAACCGCTGGGATTTTGCGGTGTCAGCATGGCCAATCCTCTGGCCTGGATCGGCTCCGCTCTGCCGCTCTGGATCGCCTATACCTGGTTCATCCGTCACGCGCCCCCGACGGGAGCTCCCGGGGATGGACTTTTGGCTCCGCGTGAAGTATGATCGTCTCGTTTGCGGAGAGAAACTCTTTGCTCCCGCGGAATGAGATAAAATGAAAATAGCCGTTGTTTCAGATATACATGACCATCTGCCCCTGCTCAAGCGCGCCTTGAGCCGGATCCGGGAAACCGATGCCCTGATATGCTGCGGAGATCTGTGTTCACCCTTCATCGTCAAAGCGTTAGGTTCCGGTTATCCCCAGGACATCTACATCGTCTTAGGGAACAATGACGGGGATCCTTACCTCATGTCGCTTCGCGCTAAGGAGTTCCCTCACATCCACTTTATCCCGAACTTCGCGGACTTTACCCTGCAGGGCAAGCGGATAGCGGTCATCCATTATGACGATATCGCCCGCCCCATCATCGCCAGCGGCTGGTATGACGTTGTCTGCTTCGGACATAACCACCGCTACGAAACAAACACGGAAGGCCGGACCCGCTATATCAACCCCGGCGAACTCAGCGGAGTCTTGACGGGAGAACCAACCTTTGCCATTCTGGACACAGAGACAGACACTGTTGAAAAAATCAGTCTCCTTTAACACAACTTATTGAATAGAAAAGATTTGAACCATGGATAACAAAAAACCGCTCGTTGGCATCATTATGGGCAGCACTTCCGACTGGGAAGTGATGAAAAACGCCGCCGATAAACTGGAAGAACTGAACATCCCCTTTGAGATCAAGGTCATATCCGCGCACAGAACGCCCGATCTCCTGTTCCAATACGCCGGGACCGCCGTGGAACGCGGTCTGGAAGTCATCATCGCGGGCGCGGGCGGTGCCGCCCACCTGCCCGGTGTGACCGCCGCCAAAACACCCTTGCCGGTACTGGGTGTCCCGATGGAAAGCAAGTACTTAAAAGGAATGGACTCCCTGCTTTCGATGGTGCAGATGCCCGGTGGAGTTCCTGTCGGCACACTGGCCATCGGCAAACCGGGCGCGGTCAATGCCGCTCTCTTCGCAGCGGCGATCCTCGGCAACAAATACCCGGAGATCCGCAAAGCCTGGGAAAACTTCCGCTCCAAACAAACGGAGAAAGGGATCGCCAACCAGGACACTTTGGCTCAAAAGTAACTTGTTTTGATATAAATCGGAGAGACACAAAATGTTGTGTCTCTTTTTTCGTCATTTTTCTAAAAATCCTGCGTGAAATTTTTGGCTATAAGGACAAAAATTTTTAACGGAAATGGATTTATTCCTTGTCATCCCCTGCTCCTTTCTATATCTTATCTGCGTGAAATTTTTGGCCATAGGGACAAAAATTTTCAGTGAAGCGGGTTTTTAGCTATGGAAATCAAACGCGATCTTTATCTGGACAGGATCACGGTGAGACGCCATAACGGTCTCATCAAAGTCATTACCGGCATCAGGCGTTGCGGTAAGTCCTATCTTTTGAATAATATTTTCCACAACTTCCTGATCCATAACGGTATCAAAGAAGATCACATCATTCAGATAGCTTTTGATGCCCGCAGCAGCAAAGAGTGGCGCGATCCCGAAAAACTGTGCGAATACATCAACGCCAGAATGACCGACCCGAAAATGTATTATCTTCTTCTGGATGAGGTACAAATGCTGGATGATTTCTCTTCGGTCTTAAATGAATACCTACGCCGTCCCAACGCGGATATCTACGTTACCGGCAGCAACTCCCGGTTTTTATCCACGGATGTCCTGACGGAATTGCGCGGCAGAGGCGATGAGATCCATATATATCCCCTTTCTTTTTCTGAATATACTTCTGCTTTTGAAGGAAATATAAATGACCAGTGGCAAGAGTACATTACTTATGGAGGACTGCCTTTGACCGTCAATATGAGGACGGATGAACAAAAATCCAGCTATCTTAGTAACTTATTCGTAGAAACATATTTAAAAGATATCCTCGAAAGAAACCGGATCAAAAATGACGATGAACTTTCTGAGCTGATCAATATTCTGGCTTCGGATATTGGTTCTCTGACAAATCCTTATAAACTTTCCAACACTTTTAAGTCGGTCAAAAAAATCAATATCTCTCCCGTAACTCTCTCTAAATACGTTAAATATTTAGAAGAAGCCTTCATCATCAATGAGGCTAAACGATATGATGTTAAAGGGAAAAAGTACATTGATACTCCGTTCAAGTATTACTTTGAGGATATCGGTCTGAGAAATGCCCGTCTTGATTTTCGCCAGGTAGAAGAAAATCACATTATGGAGAACATCATTTATAACGAACTGAGGCTGAGAGGTTATAAAGTCGATGTAGGCGTTATTAGCGCTAAAGAAAAAAGAAACGATACCGATTATGTAAAGAAGCAGTTCGAGGTTGATTTTGTCGCCAACCAGGGAAACAAAAGATACTATGTTCAATCGGCTTATCAGCTCAATAGCGACGAAAAAACAGAACAAGAAAAACGCTCTCTCAAAAAAATAGATGACTCTTTCAAAAAAATAATCGTCATCAAAGACAATATCAAACTGAGAAGAGACGAAAACGGCTTTGTGACTATCGGCATTTGGGATTTTCTTTTAAATCCAAACAGTCTGGATCTGTAATGGAGTCTTTTTCTGTGAACAACCCTCTGAATATTCTCTGAATGGATTGTGGAAAGTCCGTGAAAAACTTTAAGAACTCCGGTTTCCGGGAGATATTCAGAGCTGTTTTCTTTTTTATTCACAGCGGAACTCCCCCTCATGTCTCTCATGATGTATATGTTAAGGAGATATTCCATCTATTCACCCCCCTTAATAATAATAACTTTTTAAACCTAAAAAAGAGATAGTAATATCTTCGTCAATTTGACAGCGAAGTGAACTGGACAACCGTGAAAAATTGTTGTAGTATCTGTGGCGGTTTGATCGATAAGTAAACTGGAGAATTAAACAATGAAACTGACTATCGCAAAAGAGCATTTGATTTATGGACTGCAAGCGGTTCAAAACGCTGTATCTGAACGCCAGACACTGCCTGTTCTTTCTAATGTCCTGCTCCGCACCGTGGAAGACGGACTGGAAATCACCGGCACGAACATGGATCTAAAAATCATTTGCACTGTCAAGGCGAGCGTTGTGGTTCATGGAACAACAACACTGCCGGCAAGACGTTTTCTTCAGATCGTCAGCAAGTTGCCCACTCCCCTGATTTCATTGAGTGTGAATGAGAAACACCAATGCACTATCGAGTCAGGCACTGTTTACTTCAAACTTTTTGGATTGCCAGCGGAAGATTTCCCGGTCATCCCTCAGATAGACGAATCTCAGTATGTCACTCTTAAGGCGTTAAATTTCAAGAAGATGGTAGAGCGCACCGCTTTTGCCATGTCTATGGAAGATACCCGCGCCGTCCTGAACGGTCTGAACTTTTGTGTGATGGGCGGAACATTGACGCTGGTGGCGACAGACGGCCGCCGGATGGCTCTTTGCGAGGACAGTGTCATTGCCCACTCCGGAGATGGACAGTGCATCATCCCCAGCAAAACGGTTTCTGAGCTGAAGAAACTGATTTCTGTGGATGGAGAGATCAAGATCTGCTGGGAGACCCGGCAGGCTCTTTTCATGATACAGGGCGATAAGGGATCAACGATCCAGCTGATCACCAAACTGATGGAAGGTGTCTATCCCAATTACAAACAGGTCGTTCCGATCGAGCTGAAACACTCCCTGGTGCTGAGCCGGGAAGAATTCCTGAACGCGTTGAGCCGTGCCGAGCTGATGACCAGCGAAAGAAGTCATGTGGTCAAACTGCAGTTTGCCAATAATCAGCTGACACTCTCCGCGAATTCCGCGGAAGTCGGTGAAGCCAAGGAAACGATGATCGTCAGTCACGAAGGACCGGAAATCAATATTTCCTTCAATCCTACATTCCTGATGGATCCTCTCAAGACACTGGATGACGGAGAAGTCTTCCTGGAGATCAACGACGAATTCAGCCCGGCATTGCTGAAAACAAAAGAAAAATGCCAGTTCGTGGTGATGCCCATGAGATCACCAACGGCATAGTTTATTTGTGAGCTTAGCCCAAGAATATCCAAAACCTGATTTTCGGGTCGACAGAGCATCTACACAAAGGATGTTTCTGTTGATGGGAGTCGTTCTCATACTGGATCAATTCACGAAAATAATCATCAGTCATACGATCCCGTTCAATTCCAGTCATGAGGTCATTTCCGGCTTTTTCTCGATCGTTCACTGGGGCAATACGGGAGCGGCCTGGAGTCTCTTTCATGGGAAAAATTTTGTTCTGGGCTGTATAGGAGTTCTTTCTCTTTTCGCTCTCTATTATTTCAGGTACTACTTCTCTTTTTCCAATAAGATCGGTCAGATCGCCATCGGTATGGTCATGGGAGGGATACTGGGGAATCTGATGGACCGCTTCTTCAGAGGTCATGTGGTTGATTTTCTGTATTTCTTTGTGATCAGCAAGAACGGAAAAGAAATAGGATACCCTGCCTTCAATCTGGCGGATGTGGGGATCTGTGTTGGAATAGGAGTCATTATCTTATTGGAAATTTTCCGTAAGAAGCAGCCGCATCCATAAAGATAAAGTGAAAAAGATCCCCCTTTATCTGACAGGAGCCACGGCTGTGGGAAAATCAAAACTCGCTCTTCGGTTATGTCATTATCTCCGGGGAGAGATCATCAGCGTGGACAGCATGCAGGTCTATCGCGGATTGGACATTGGTACGGATAAACCGGATATCCGGACACGCGAAGAGATCCCTCACCATCTGATCGATATCCTCGATTTAAAAGAAAGTTTCGATGCGGGACGTTTTGCCGTGCTGGCGGATCAGGCCGTGAAAGATATCCAGTCCCGCGGGAAAGTTCCGGTCTTTTGCGGAGGCACGGGAATGTACTTCAAAGCCTATTTGGAGGGGCTCATAAATGCGCCTGCCGGTTCGGAACAGCTGCGTGAGGAATTAGGAAAAATGTCTTTGGAGGAGCTTTGCGCGAGATTGGAAAAAGAGGCTCCCGATTCTGTCCAAAAAATAGATATGAAAAACCGCCGCCGTGTGGAACGCGCGCTGGAGATCGCTCTCCTGACTCAGGAAGACTGTTCCCGGCAGCGGACACAATGGAACCGCGAGGCGGCCGATATCCCCTTCTTTTTCATTTTGCAGAGACCGCGTGAGGAATTAGTCAAACGTATCGATCAGCGGGTCGAAAAAATGTTTCAAAGAGGACTGGTTGAGGAAACAGAATCTCTCCTTAAAAATGGTCTGGAGGAAAACCGCACGGCGATGCAGGCCATTGGTTACCGGCAGGTCGTGGAGTATCTGCACGGTCAAGGGAGTCTGGAAGAAACCAAAGAAAAAATAAAGATCCGCACCCGGCAGTTTTCCAAGCGACAAGGGACCTGGTTCCGCGGACAATTCTCTTACGGACGCTGGATCGAGGCCAAAGAGGATGTCGAACAGCAAGCACGGGAAATCGCGGAACAATATCAAAATTTTCAAAAGGATCCATGAAATCACTGGTAACAACGAATACGGTCAAAAAAACGGAACGTGTTTTTTTGGTTGGAGTCCAAATCAACGATCGCGGCATGATCGAAGTTCAGGAATCCCTGGACGAGTTGGCGGAGCTGGCCAAAACAGCGGGCGGTTTTGTCGTTGACAGAGGGACCCAGGTGCTGGAGCGGCCCGTGGCGGCAACCTTCATCGGTTCGGGCAAGGCGCAGCAGTTCGCCTCGCTGTGCAAAGAGAAAGAGATCGACACAGTGATTTTTGATGATGAGCTCAGCCCGGCTCAATCGAAAAATCTGGAAAATGTTTTTCAATGCAAGATCCTGGACAGAACGTCTCTGATCCTGGACATCTTCGCCCAGCGCGCACAGACCCGTGAAGGCAAACTTCAGGTGGAGCTGGCGCAGCTGCAGCACCTCCTGCCCCGGCTGACGGGTTACTGGTCGCACTTGTCGCGTCAGAAAGGCGGCATCGGTATGCGCGGCGGTGAAGGTGAAACTCAGCTGGAAGCCGACCGCCGCAAAGTTCAGGAACGGATCGACAAGATCAAAAGAGAATTGACCCTGGTCCAGCGTCAGCGTTCCACACGCCGGGAAGGCCGCCGGAGAAATTTGTGGCCGCTGGCTTCGATCGTCGGCTATACCAATGCCGGCAAATCAACTTTGTTTAACGCGCTGACGGGCGCGGGCATCCTGGCGGAGGACAAACTTTTTGCCACATTGGATCCCACCACAAGACGACTGCGGCTGCCCACGAATCAGAATGTTCTGCTTTCGGACACGGTGGGTTTCATCCGCAAGCTGCCGCATCAGCTGGTGAATTCCTTCAAGGCAACTCTGGAGGAAGTCGTGCGCGCGGATGTTCTCCTTCATGTGGTGGATATCAGTCATCCTCTGGCGGATGAGCAGATCCAGAGCGTTCAGCAAACGCTTACGGAGATCGGGGCGCAGGAAAAACCGACACTGATGGTGCTGAATAAAATAGACCGTGAAGGCTGCGGTATTGCCGTGAACCGGATACAGGAACAGTATCCCAATGTCGTTGCGATCTCGGCCAAGACTCAGGCGGGGTTCAAAGAATTGATGGCGGAGATCGGCGCGATGCTGCGGCCCATCCGCGTGGCGTGTGAGCTGGCGATCCCGCATACGGAATCGGCTCTGATAGCCAGACTTCATTCTGTCGCGCAGGTCGTCAGCGCGAATTATGACGACCCGGAATCCGCGAAATTTTTCGCCCGCATCCCTCCCCACCTGGAGAACGAGTTCAAAGCGTATATCCTCAGCGAAGACGACTCACGGAAGGAAATTAATTCTTAACAGCTTCTTTTTCTTTCTGCATTCGGGCCTGATAGGCGGCTTCTGTTTCGGGATACAGATCCTCGTCCTCTGTATTTCCCATTACCAAATCATACTCAAAAAGAGGCTCAGACAAAGAAAGATTCACCAGGTCAACTTCTTTCGTTTCCGTATTGAACTCCAGAGTTAGAAAATAATATGGTTCTCCTCCTGTTGCTTTCCATTGAATAAAAGTGTGTGGTATCTCCTTTTTTATTTTGCCTTTGGGCTTGATGGGACCCTGCATTTCATTAGGGCGCTTTCTACCCTTCATCAATTCTGCCAATCCCAAGCGTCCGGCAATATCTTTGCTGTATTCAAGAATTTCTGAATTTTTCATTTTGTTGGTGCCATAATAAGAATTCAAATTCGCCAAACTGTCTTCCATAGGAAAAAAATGATGCGGTGAAAGTACATGTAAGCTATAAAGCCTTCCTATACGAGTTGTGTCTATTTTAAATTGCCAGCCATTTTTCAGGACGAGTCCCCCTCCAATATAACAGTACTGATTAATTTTGAATTCCTTCACCTGATCTTCTGTAATGGGCAATTCTATAGGCAGTTCCAATTTCTTAGCTATTTCTGTCACTCTGGGCAACATTATCTTCAGAACCGCGTTGGAATAAGTTTCTGTTACATGGATATTCTGACCAATGATAGGAGACCTTTTTCCAGCAATACGTTGATTATATTCCGTTTCGGTTTCCACTTTTTCTGTCAATTTCAAAGGAAGTCCTTCCGGAATTTGATAAGAGAAATGTTTTGCCAGATTTTCAATGGTTGGTTTCACCCAAAAGCTGACTACCTGTTTCTTATCCGTATTGATCTCTACCTCAAAATAATTTCCAAGAGGTACATTCTGAT
>JAEEGK010022722.1_pt1 | contig 13148 bp, 7 predicted proteins | sample 8958771 | NCBI WGS metagenome assembly JAEEGK01 (sample SAMN16246547, study PRJNA631951) | gut metagenome | biome: gut microbiome; feature: rumen; material: SC-attached | host: Bos | place: Iran: Karaj | collected 2018-10 | reverse complement strand
CAGCAAAGAGAGCAGAATCGATATCAGGCAGAATATCTCGACCAATCGCACATAGCGACGCATATCGTCATGGTCTGCCGCAATCAAATCTTCTATATAATCGTTTCTCGAATACTCCATATCAAAGACATCCGAGAAACCATACTTCTCTTTGCAATATGCCCCGATGGTCCCCCTGAACCACTTCTCAAAAGCCCGGTGGTCGGCGGTCGTCCGAATTAGGAAAGCTCCCGGATACTCAGAGGTAGCTCCCACCTCCACGATAGGTACAGCATCCGCATCATGATACCTGTCTGTTCCATTCACCGGTATGGTTCGGAAATCCTGTATGATTCCTCCGACAATGGATGGATAATAATCCGGATAATTCTCGTACGCCCAATAAATACCAGCCGGATTGGCATTATCCCGAGTCACACCATATTTGTTCGCCGCCGAACGCGTGAGAAAAACTGATCCTTCCATTTGAGCAAAACTTTCTTCCAGGCGGAATCCAAGCATTGAAAAAGCCGTACTGTCGCACCTGATGGTTTTCAACATCCCTTGCTTTCCAGACTGGATATTCGAGACATATGTCGGATATCCTGTCGCCCCACCGATTTCACGGACGAGCGGACATGACCGAAGCAAGTCAGCCAATGCATCCATATCTTCCCCTTTCTCGACAAACCCCGGAATGTAAAAGAACAGGTCCTCCTGCAGATCCGCTCCCAGATCAGCTTCCTTCAAATAGTTCAACTGCCGCTCGAGTGTGATGGCCATCACAATCAATACGACGGCCAGCACACTTTGCAGGATGATACAGATCCGGCCGAAATACATCTTGCGTTTACGGCGTATCTTACCCGAAACCACATCCAGAGGCCGGAATGAAGCGCAAGCGGCAGCAGGGATGATACCAGCTAACACGCCGACCAGCAGCACGAGAACCCCGGAGATCAGCCAGAAGACAACGTTCGGCCGGATTCGAAAAGGCACATTGAGTCCTGTCGGACGGATGCTGTCCAGTCCAGGGGCTATCCACAAAGCCAACAGGATGGCAAAAAGATAGCAGACAAAGACAAACACGAGAGACTCACCCAGCACACGTAGGAAAACGTGGCGCTGGTCCTCTCCAACCAAGCGTCGCGTAGCCATCTCACGGGCACGGTCGCCGGTGACGGCCATAGACAGATTTACATAACTCAGTATGGCGGAGACAAGCAGAAGTATGACCAGAGCAATCAACACGGACAGATACATCCGTTTACCCTGACGAAGGGCGTATTGTGTTTGATCCGACAGATAAAGATCGTCGTACGCCGTCAGCATCCGGGCGTCTTTTTCATCCCGGTTCAAGAACCAACCTTTCAGATTCCTGACACGTGCGTTCAATACTGAATCGACCTGAATACCTTCATGAAGACGAGAAAAAATATAGGCGGTAGCTCCATGCCCATTATGCCCTAGATCGGATTCACGGACTTCCGTTGCCCTGGGGCAGAGCCGCGACTGCAGACTCACGGCGAAATCGAAGTCTCCCAGGATGGAATAGGAAGGATCTTCAATAACGGAGGTAATCCTTGTTAGGACAGGCTGGGAGGTCGGGGTTTCCAGCCAACCCAGCGCCTCACCGACCGGATCCCGGTCAGGGAAAAAACGGCGAGCTGCCGAAACTGTAATTGCCACTCCTTCCCCGCTTTCAAAAGGTTCACGACTGCCGGACAGCACCCGCAACGGAATCATCCCGAACAGGTTAGGATCCATCAAACCGATTGCGACAAGTCGATTCTCTTCTGCAATCTGGACCATGGCCTGTTCAATAGTAAAAGCGGCTGCTTCCCGGATTTCCGGAATGGATGCAAGTTCCTCTTTTACACGATACTCTCCGACAATACTGTGGCCTGCTGCCGGACCGACCAGATACAAATTGTCGTGGTCAGGTACATTGTACACAATCCCAAACTGGTCCCGGATGGATGAGCCAATAATGACAACGAACGCCAGGCTAACAATCAGCCCCACCGCCTCGATGACGGTGTATAGCTTGTTACGGGATAGGAACTTCAGATAACTCTTCATACTTCTCTTTATTCCTTCTTTAGCTCGATTGCCGGATTCGTCTTCGCGGCTTTGAGGTCCTGCCAGAGGACGGAAGCGAAGGAAATGACAAAGGTGATGAGAACCCCTACGACGAATATCCAGCCATAGCCGGTAATCCGATAGTTGAAGTCCTCCAAGTATTTGCCGGCGAGCCAAACGGCCACCGGGACGGCAATCAGGCAAGCGATGCCCACTAGGAGCATGTACTCCCCTACCGATTTGAGGGTCTCGCTTCGGACAGTGCTGCCAAAGACCTTGCGGACGGCGATATCGTGCGTCCGTTCCGAAGCGTACAGGGCCGACATGGCCAGCAAGCCAAGCAAGGAGACCATCACGGCAAGGAACATGAACAGCTCGATGAGTCTCATGTAATTCTCCGCTTCGCCAAGCTTGGCGTCCAATTGATCCTTCATGAAACCGCTGAGGCTGGGGTACCCCTCGTATCCTTCCTTCTCCATCATCATCCGCTTGTACAGCGCCTGGAGTTCTTTTTCCGCCGTCTTGTGGTCCCCTTCGATACGAAGGACCCGGTAATGCGCGTCCATGTCCTCACTCACAGAGAGGATGCCCAACAAGTCGTCATTGACATGAGCCGCATCGGTCAATGCGAAATCCTTCACGACGCCGGCCACCGTTCCCTGGAACCATTCGCCTAGGATGTCCGGCATCTTCGGTTCTGCCGGATCCGTTCCGAACCGGTTGAAGGCCGATTCCGAGAGCCAGTAACCGCATCCGTTCTCCGCATGAAAATCTTCCACCACTTCGAAACCATACATCCGGAACGCCTTGGGGCCGCAGTACACGAAAGCCACACTTATCGAGCCGCCGTTCTCCGTATCCTGCATGGACATCGTCATGTACGGACATCCCGGGAAACCTTCGGCCTGGTCCATTTCCGCAACGAAAGGCAGGGCTTTGAGGGCATCCTCATGGCCAGACCCATGAACAAGTTGCTGATAATACAGTCCATCTACATCCGCACCAAGCGGCCTATGGACCATATGGCTGTACTGCCGTTCCATGACCAGCGCGAGCGCAATCAAAAGTACGGACAACCCCGTCTGGAAGACGATGAAGACCTTGGACAGGATGCGTTTGGAGGCCATCCGGTAATCTCCCTTGAGGACCCTGATGGCGTCAAAACGCGACGCAATGCGGGAAGGAATCCATCCCGCGACCAGGCCGATCAGGAGCGCCAGACCGATGACTCCGGCGACCATTCCGAAACTCCAATGCCAGGCAAAGGGGACGGAGACGGGTGATGCCGATCCGGTCGTATCGACATAATGCGTGAATATCGGCCGGAAAACATAGGCCAGGAGAACTGCAAAAACAGTACAGACGGCGGTGAATACGAGGGATTCCTTCAGGTAGTACCACACGATCTGCCCCTTCGACGCGCCGAGTACCGTGCGCATACCCATTTCTTTCGCGCGACGGCCGGCCAGCGCCGAACCGAGGTTGATGTAATTGAAAATAGCCGACAGCAAGAGCAGCAGCACGACGGCCGTCAGCATCCGCAGTAGGGACAGGTTCCCTTTCATCAAGCATTGGTGGCTGTTCAGGTCGGAAAAGTACAGGCGGTCCATGCGTTCGATGGACCCGTTCTTCATCACTCGCGTTTCGTCGCGGTTCCAGTTGTTCCTGAGATGTGCCTCTAGGACGGCATCGATATCGGCCGTCAGCTTATCCTGGGGCGCCTCGCTCCGGACGAAGCAGGTAGTCGAACCGGTCCATCCCTGCCTTAACTCCTCGTTGGCTCTGATCTGGAAGAGCGTCTGCTCCTCATTCTGAAAGATCGGAGAGCCCAAATCTTTGAACACGGCAACCACCGTAACAGGTTCTGCAGTCCCGTCATCCCAAAGCTTGCCGATGACATCCTCCCCGGGGAAATTTTCCCGGACGAAGCGTTCTGCGACAGCAACTGTCCGGGACTCCATCAACTGCGCGGGATTCCCCGACACCCACCGGATCGGGAACATGTCCAGGAAATCTGGATTGGCCACGGAAATCATCCCCTTGTGGATGGGAACGTCCCCAATCTTTCCACCGATGCCCAGATAGGAATAGATCGACGCTTTCTCGATTTCCGGAACGCTCTCTTTCAGCAGTTCCGCCATGCCACCGAGCGGAGCCATCTCCACAGAGTTGTACGTGAGTCCGACGGCATATGTTTTCTTCCACTCCGGATACCCGCGCGCCACCTGCCACTGCTGCCGCACATACGACCCGATGAGGATCACGAACGCCAAACTCACCGCCAGTCCCACCGCCTCGATGGCGGCATATAACTTATTGCGGGATAGGAATTTGAGGTAACTTTTCATCTGTTATTCTTTCTTCAGTTCCTCCGCTGGATTGGTGTTCAAGATGGTAAAGGACATCGTGGAGATGACAGCGGAGGTCATTCCCAGGACGAGCACCCATGTCAACAGGAAAATCCAGACGGGAACGGGGGCCTGTTCTGCGAACTGTCCCCGCCAGCGATCGATGATCCAGACACTGAGTGGAATAGAAGCGACAAAGATCAATGATCCAAGGATGAGGTATTTGCGCAACAAGGTCCACAACAGTTCCGGTGTCGTGGCTCCCAGGAGTTTTCGTATCGCCAGGCTTTTCCGAATAGTCTCCACTTCCAAGTATATGAGACCGAAAATGCCGAGAAGCGCCAGCAGAAGAGAAAGAAGCGAAGAGACATTCACCAGTCCGCTTTCGCGCTCATTGTCACGATAGAAATTGCGAGCCGTTTCAGACAGCAATTCGCAACGTGCACCGCCTTCACCGCTCGAAAACGCTTCCAGCCGGGACGGCAGGTTGCCCGCCACTGCTCCGGCCTTGCCGGAAACGGTCTTGACCGCGACCCGAAAATACCTTGGCATACCATTGCTGGTTCCGCTTCCTCCGGAACAATAGAATGCATAGGGCTCTACCGGATGCTTCAGATCCTGGAAATGGAAATCTTTCACCACACCGACGATCTCGGCATCCTCATCTGCTCTTCCTGTGCGAATGCCTTTCATCGATGTACCGAGGCCGGCGCCGGGGTATGCCCGCATGAAGGCTTCATTTACGATAAACCGTCCTGTCGTACTCCGGCCGTCCTCATCGGTAAAACTGCGCCCCTCTTTGATTTTAAATCCGAAAAAATCCAGGAAATCCGGAGTTACATCCAGCCCGACAAAACGGACGGTACCACCGGCTGCCTCTCGGATTTGCATTCGCGGAGAATTGTCAAGGAGGGGGACATTGGAAAAAGTCACTTCCGTGATATCCGGATCTTTGAGGAGTTCTTCCCGTACAGCCTCGTATTTCCCCGAAGTCTCCACGCCCATATAGGCATATATGATGTCACGTGTCCGAAATCCAAGGTCGAAATTAGACACAAAGCGGTTCTGCACTCCGATCATCATGCCCATGGCGACGAATACGTAAGACAGGAGATACTGGAAGGCCAGCGTCCCCGTCCGGAACTCCTTCCCCCGTCCCGACAGGCTGATCCGCCCCTTCAGGGCGGTCCCCGGCGCGAAGGAAGCACCATAGCGCGACGGGATGTATGCTGCTAGGAATGAGCCGGTCAGGGCGACGGCCAGGCAGAAAGCCAGCACAGGCATCAGGGTGCCCGGCCGCAGCGGGACGCTCAGGAACGAAGCGAGCGGCGATGTCCCCACGATCAGGAGCACCACGATGGCCAGCGCGAAAGAAAACAGACACAGGAGGACGGCATTCACCAGGTCCCGCCTGAGCAAGACCTCTTTCCCGGCCCCAAAGATCATCCGGATGCAGCCGTCTTTGATTCGGAAAGGAAGCCCGGCCATTGACAGGTTGAAGACATTCAGCAGACCAACCAGCAGGAAAAGCAGTGCGATGGTCGTGAGGACGGCGTCGCGGGTTCGGTTGCCCGTGCCGTTCCGGAACGGGTTATAATGTACGTCGTGCAACCGTACGAGCCGGGACTCCTTGCGCGTTCGCTCGCGGATGTCCGGCACCGTGTCTTCGTCTTCCCAAAGGACCAGATTCTTCTCGAAAGCAGCCGCCAGCACAGGGGTGATCTCCTTCGGCGAAACACCTTTCCCCAGCAGGAGGAAAGCGTGGAGAGCCTCATAATTGGGGTTGTTGTCCGTTGCGTACCGGTCTCCGATCTGCGCGAAAGCGCCGAAAACGGCCAGCACGCTGTTCACGGGGAGATCCCGGCACACGCATACGACTGTAGCGGGTTCCGGCCGGTTCATACCCATCCGCATCACCTGCTGTCCGACAGCCGGACCGGCCCCGCCGAAGAGCCGACGGGCCGCCGTCTCCGTCAGAATTAGGGCGTCGGGACGGTCGAAGCCGTCCGTCGTCCCGGCGATGATCTCGGGCGGGAACACCCGCAGGAAATCCGTATCGATCAGCCCAGTCGGCAGATCCCGCAGAGGCTCATTCGTCTGGGGATCAAACAAGTGGGTCTCTCCGAGCGTCCCCACCGCCTCCACGCCGGGGGAGGCCTCCCGCAGCGTCTGGATCTGCGGGCGGTTGAACGTGGCCCGGTATGGATCCGAATCACCCAGGTAGCTCTGCGGTCGCTCGAATGTGTAGATCCGGCTGCTGCCCGGCCAGCTGCGGTCAAAGCTCACGTCATACCACACCTGGGCCATCAGGATGATGAACACCGAGAAGGAGATGACGAGTCCCAAAAGGCCGATTGCGGCGCTCATCCGTTTACGGAACCAGGGTTTCATAAGGTGCTTGATTATAGTTCGTTCTTGACATCGGAAACAATTTGGCCGTCGAAGAGGTCGATTGTGCGTTGGGCGCAAGCAGCGTCCTTCTGGCTGTGGGTCACCATCACGATGGTGGTGCCTTCGGCATTCAGTTCCTTCAGCAGGTCCATTACCTCCTTACCGTTCTTGGAGTCGAGGTTACCGGTAGGTTCATCGGCGAGGATTAGCTTCGGGTCGGCCACGACGGCGCGGGCGATGGCAACCCTCTGCTGCTGGCCACCGGAGAGCTGCTGCGGGAAATGGCCAGCGCGGTGGCTGATGTTCATCCGCTTCATGATGTCCGTGACCTTCTGCTTGCGCTCGGCCGCGCTGATGTTCAGGTAGCGCAGCGGGAGCTCGATGTTCTCATAGACATTGAGTTCATCGATGAGGTTGAAGCTCTGGAACACGAAGCCGATGTTGCCCTTGCGGAACTTGGTGCGCTCCTTCTCCTTGAGGTTCGCCACCTCGGTGCCGAGGAGTTCGTAACTGCCGCCGGTAGGATTGTCCAGCAGGCCGAGGATATTCAGCAGCGTGGACTTGCCGCAACCCGAAGGGCCCATGATGGCGACGAACTCGCCGTCCTTGATTTCAAAAGAAACACCATTGAGAGCCGTGGTCTCGATCTCTTCCGTGCGGAAGATCTTGGAAAGGTTGGAAACTTTAATCATAATTATTTGAGTATTATTTGTTTCTAGAATACCAATACATCACTGTCGCCATAGGTGTCATACCCGGAGGTGATGACCTTCTCGCCGGGCTCCAGGCCTTCGAGCACTTCGTAGTACTGGGGATTCTGGCGGCCGATGCGGATCTCCCGCTTGACGGCCTTGTTGCCTTCTTTGTTAACAACGTATATCCATTTGCCGCCGGTTTTCTGGTAGAAGGTGCCGCGCGGGATGATGACGGCTTCTTCCGGCTGGCCGAGCTGGAGGTTCAGGTAGTAGGTCTGGCCGGAGCGGATGTTCTCGGGTTGCGGGCCGTCGAACTTGAAGTCGGCCTTGAACTTGCCGTCACGCACCTCCGGATAGACCTTGCGGATGCGGGTGGAGTAGGTCTCTCCCTGGCGCTCGAAAGTGGCTTCCAGGCCTGCCAGCACGCGGTCTATATAGTGTTCGTCAATCTGCGCTTCGATCTTGTAGGTGCCCACGGAGTTGATCTGTCCGATCTTGGTACCGGCGCCGATGCTCTGGCCCAGGACCACGTCCAGCAGGCCCAGCTCGCCGTCGATGGGGGCCTTCACGATGAGGTTGCCCTTGCGCTTGCGTATCATCGACATATTCAGGAGCATGTTCTCCAGGCTCTCCTCCATCCGGTCGATCTGGGTGCCGCGGTAGAGGCTGTCCTGCTTGGAGCGTTCGCGAATAAGGTCGTATTTCTGCAGGGCCAACTTGTAGTCCTCCTCGGCCTTGAGGTATTCTTCGCGGGCGATAAGCTTGTCGTCGTAGAGCGCTTTCTGCTGCTCGTAGGCGCGGCGCAGGCGCTCCACCTGGGTACCGTATTCCAGCACGTTCTGGCGCACGTCCAGTTTCTGCTGCTCCATCTGGATCTGGGTGTTGCGGAGGATGTTCTCCTTCTCGGCCAGCTCGGCCTCGGAGTTCAGGATCTGCAGGTCCAGGTTGTCGTTGGTGAGCACCAGGATGGGGTCGCCGGCCTTCACCGGGGAGCCTTCTTCGATGAGGATACGCTCCACGATGCCGCCCTCCTGCGGAGAGAGCTGGATGGTCGTCATCGGCTGCACCTGCCCGCTCACGCGGATGTAGTCGTTGAACTCTCCCTTCACGGCATCCGATACCGTGATGGTATCCCTGTCCACCCGCAGGGTCTTGTTGTTGGGACGTGCGATCAGGTAGATGATAAACGCCAGCAGCAGCGCACCCAGCCACCAGGGCAGTGCTTTCTTGGTGAACGCCACGCGCCATCCGGTCTTTTTCTCAAGTATTCTGTCCATAAGTTTTATCTTTTAGATGCCCGATCAGGTCGGGCATGACGGTTTTCGTCATTGCCGGCTTGACCGGCAATCTCACTGATTTATATAGTCAATTCCGTTATAATATTTTACCACAGCCTGTTTGATGAGGTACTTGAAAAGGCTGTTCATCTCGTCGGCCTGGGCCTTGAGGTAATTGTTGCCTGCCGTCTGGAACTCCAGCGGGGAGATGAGCCCCTGCTCCATTTTCTTCAGGTTCAGGGTGTAAGCTTCCTCCTGTACCTCGGCCTTGTGCTGCGCCTGGCTGTACGCCGTGGCGGCGCCGTCCCGGTCCTGGACCGCACGGCGCACTTCGCCCTCCACTTCGCGGAGGGTCTGGTCGTATTCGGCCTCGGCCCGGGCCAGGGCATTGCGCCTGCGGGCGATGTTGGACTGGCGGGACAGGCGGTTGAAGATCGGCACGCTCACCGACATCGAGATGTATTCTCCCCCATTGCTCCGGAGCAGATCCCAGTACGGCGTCTGCTGGCCCCCCTGGAAACTGTAGTAGCTCGTGCTCCAGCCACCGGACAGGCTGACTGACGGCAGGACCTGCCACCGGGCCGTGTTGAGTTCACGCCGGGCGTTCAGCCGCGTCCAGTCGGCGATCTGCACGCCCGGATTGTGTGCCAGGGCGAAGGTCACGACCTCGTCTTCGACGGGACCCCCGGTCAAGCCGGGGGTGACTGTCGTCAAGCCGGGGATGACGGGAACACCGTCATGCCCGACCTGATCGGGCATCCGGGTATCAATCACCAGTTCTTCCTCCGACGGCCAGAACATCAGATCCGCCAGGGTCATCTTCTGGTCCAGGTACATGTTGCGCACATTCGTCAGTTCATACTGCCGGTCTGCGAGGTCAGCCTCCATCTGGACCACGTCGGCGTGACCTTTCTGCCCAAGTTCTTCCTGGCGGCGGGCTTTCGTCAGGCTCAGTTCCGACGTGGTCACCTGTTCTTCGTACACGTCGAGCAAACGCTTGTAATACACCACGTTGTAGAAAGCCTCCATCACCGCGAGACAGAGCTCAGCCTCGATCTGCTTCTCCCGGGTCTCCCCCATCTTGAGGGCGGTCTGGGATATCTTGAGGTTGTTGACGGCGGAGAAGCCGTTGAACAGGGTGATGCCCGCCGAGACGCTGTAGCCGTTGCTGAAAGACACCGTGTTGATGTAGGTGTTGGTCTCCGGGTCGATGTTGCGGCCGAAACTGTAGGAAGCGGAGGAGCCGCCGTTCAGGGTCGGCAGGAAGACGGACAGGATGGCGTCGCGGCGGGCGATGCGCGCATCGCCGACCGCCGCCTGCTGGATCCGCACCTTGGTCGAATTGGAGACCGCATACTCCATACAGTCCCGGAGCGTCATCACGCCGTCATTCCCGGCTTGGGCGGGAATGACGGCAGCAGCCATTAGAAAGATATGTAATAATGCCTTCATGCAATCCATGTGTTTTTACGTTGCACCCAGACACGAACATTCTCCGTGCCAAACAACGCAACATATTGCATATCAGATGATTACTATAAAAAGAAAAGTGTAAAGTCCTGTAAAGGCTTTACACTTTCTTTACACTCCCTTTACACTTTTACCGGAAGCGCAATTCGAAGACCGTCCCGGCAGCATCGCTTCCGACCAGGTCGATGGAGCCGTTGTGCTGGCGCATGATCTGACGGGCGAGCGACAGGCCGATGCCCGAGCCGTCTTTCTTGGTGGTATAGAACGGGACGAAGATCTGTTCCTGGGCGGCAACCGGGATGGGCTCGCCGTCGTTGGAGACGCGGAGGACGACCTCGTCCTCCCGGTCCATCCGGCCGGAGATGATGATATGCTTCGCGCCGGCCTGGAGCGCATTCTTGATCAGGTTGATGAGGATCCGGCTGATCTGGGCTTCATCGGCATAAACCAGGAGGTCAGGCTCCTCCGGAATAAAGGTACAGACGGCTTCCCGCGCGGAGAGCGCTTCGCGGTTGAGACCGATCACCTTTTCTACCAGTTGCTGCAGGTCTACGGCCTTCTTGACCGGCCGCGCCACCCCGGAGAGTTCCCGGTAGGTCTCCACGAACTTGATGAGATTCCGGGAGGAATCGCTGATCGTATCCAGCCCGGCCTTGACGTCCAGCTCGCTGTGGCCCTGCTCATCCATGGACTTCGACAGCGCGTCCGAGAGGGACGCAATCGGAGACACCGTATTCATGATCTCATGCGTGAGCACACGGATCAGTTTGGTCCATGAGTCCTGCTCGTGCTGCTGGCACTGCTTCTCGAAGATGGTCCGGATGCGGTTCAAGGTGCGGTTGAACTTGTTCTTGTCCTGGAAGCGGAAATTCAGCTCCCCATCCTCCAGGGCATCCATCATATAGGCGATCTTCTTGATGTCTTTATGCCTGGTCCGCAGTACGGCGGTCACCGCTACGACGACCGCAACGATGACAACAAGCAATATGACTTGATATACTTCCATTTCTCAGGCCCCCGATCTGGTCGGGGGTGACGTCATGCCCGGCAACGACCGGGCATCTCACAACCCGTATTTCTTCATTTTGGCATAGAGGGTGGGGCGGCTGACGCCGAGCATCCGCGCGGCGGCAGAGATGTTGCCGCCGGAGCGCCGGACAGCCTCGCGGACCAGTTGTTCTTCGTCTTGGGAAAGAGACTCCTGGTCAGGCCCGGAATGACGAGGCGTTCCTGTCATGCCCGGCTCCGACCGGGCATCTATGTCCTTGGCCGTCAGCGACGTCCCTTCGGACAGGATCACCGCCTTCTCGATGCAGTTCTGCAGTTCGCGGATATTGCCGCTCCAGCGGCTGCTCTCCAGCACCTGCCTGGCCGATTCGTCCAGTTCCTGTACAGGACGGTGGTACTTCTGTGCGAATTGCGCGATGAAGCGCTCCGACAACGGCACGATGTCTTCCCTGCGCTCCCGCAGGGGCGGCAGGGCGATGTGTACGGTATTGATGCGATAGTACAGGTCCTCGCGGAAACGTCCCTCACGCACAAGCGCTTCCAGGTCCATGTTGGTGGCGCAGATGAGCCGGATGTCCACCGGGACGGCCTGCGCGCCACCCACGCGCACCACGCTGCGGCTCTGGATCGCGCGGAGCAGCTTGGCCTGCAGGTGGAGCGGGATGTTGCCGACTTCGTCGAGGAACAACGTCCCGCCGTCGGCCTGCTCGAATTTGCCGGCATGGTCCGTATGCGCGTCCGTGAACGCGCCTTTGACGTGGCCGAACAGTTCACTCTCGAAAAGGGTCTCCGTGATGGCGCCGGCATCCACCGCCACCAGGGGCTTGCCGCTCCGCAGGCTCGCGGCGTGGATCTCCCGCGCCAGCACGTCCTTGCCGGTGCCGTTCTCGCCCGTAATCAGCACGGTGGCATCCGTGGGGGCGATCTTCCGGACGGTCTTGCGGATGGCGGCCATGGGGCGGGAACTGCCCCAGAACATGAGATCCCCGGCAGGGCATTTCTCCCCCATCGCCTTGCGGGCCTTGTCGCGGGCGGCGGTCAGCGTGGCCACCAGCTTCTCGTTATCCCAGGGCTTCACGATGAAGTCGAACGCGCCGCGCTTCATCCCTTCCACGGCCAGCTGGATGTCGGCATAGGCCGTGAAGAGCACGACCTCCACCTCCGGGGCCATCTTCTTGATCTCCCCGGCCCAGTAGAGGCCTTCGTTGCCGGTGTTGATGTCCGTATGGAAGTTCATGTCCAGCAGCACCACGTCCGGGCGGAAGCGCTCGAGCGTGCTCACCAGCGTCACCGGCGAGGGCAGCGTCTCCACCTCGGCGAAATGCACGGGGAGCAGGATTTTCAACGCCTGGCGTATCCCGGCGTTGTCGTCCACGATCAGTATCTTTCCTTTTTTCGAGGTCATAGTCCGGACAAATGTAACACTTTTTCCGGACGTTTCAGCTGATCCCCCGCTGCTTCTTGATGGTCTCGTAGGCTTCCTGGATCTTGCGGAATTTCTCCTCGGCGGCTTTCTGGACGTCGGGGCCGAGGGTGGCCACCTTGTCGGGGTGGTTCTTCATCGCCATGCGGCGATAGGCGCTCTTGACCTCCTCATCCGTGGCGTTGGGCGAGATCTCCAGCACGGCGTAGGCGGAGTCCGCATCCTTGTAGAACATCGCGATGACGGACGATACGTCGGAGGCGTTGAGGCGGATGGCGGAGGCGATGGCTTCCAGGACGCTCTTCTCCGACTTGCTGAAGTCACCGTCGGCGTTTGCGATCTGGGCCAGGTAGTGGAAGAGCTGCAGGCGCTGCGAGTAGTTCATGTTGGCGGCGATCTGCGCACCGACCTCATAGATGTTGACCTCCTTGCGGTTGAGTTCGTCCAGGATGCGCATCGCATCGGAGACGGCGTT
>JAEEGK010022721.1_pt1 | contig 13149 bp, 13 predicted proteins | sample 8958771 | NCBI WGS metagenome assembly JAEEGK01 (sample SAMN16246547, study PRJNA631951) | gut metagenome | biome: gut microbiome; feature: rumen; material: SC-attached | host: Bos | place: Iran: Karaj | collected 2018-10 | reverse complement strand
AAATAATAAAATTTTATATGCATTAAAAATATCTTTTTTTCATTAAATATTTAAAAGTAAAATTTCAATTTATATTAGAATCTCTATTAATAACATCCTTATCAATTTTAATATTATATAAAGTTTTAGTGATACCATCTTGTTCAAAGAAAAAGGCACTAACTTTACTTCTAAAATTAGCAGAATTTAAAATACCTTAAATAATCCCTCCAATGAAAGAAGCACAATTAACAGAATTATTTTTAAGAGGAGGAATATATCTATTAGTAATAGGACTATTTTCAATAAATCTATATTCATCTTCATCATCAGTTGATTTTTGATGTCCATCCGCCATTTTCCCAAACAACATTTTCCATATATTATTATGAATAAATTGAAGCATTGATACTATTTTCACTTCTCTTTTATAATTCTTATCCTTATATGAACATAATTCTAATATTTTTTCACCTATTGGATAACATAAACTACTTAATTTTTCTTCTATGTCAAATCTTTGTCATCTTTTGATTTACTTAACATTATTGAACCATTTCACTTAAGAGAAATGAAAATGTAGACAAAGGAACTTCGTTTCTTATTTTGAATGTTTTCTGAATGTGTTTGATGGATTGTAATAATTACTTAAATTATTATTTTTTGACATTTTTTTATTGTGTAAATAAATATTTTTTTATTTACTTTTTTTTTATTTCATTATTTAATTTTTATATTAAAAAATATAATATATTTAAAATGAATTCATTCATTTGATTTTTAATTTGTTTCCATAAACATTTTTTGTTCCTCAACTTTTTGTCTAAAATTTTAAAAAATTATTTACTTAAAAAGTTCATAATAAGGAATATTTTCAAATTTACTGTTTATTGTATTAAATATTTCATTACTATTATTTTCTTCATATTTATGAATATATTTACCATTTTGCTTTTCATATTTTTTATCGTTACATCTATTTTAACATACTTTTTATTCACTGATTCTAATAAATTATCAATGCTATTTTCCATTTAAATTATTTAAAAAATAAATATTTTATAAATAATTATAAAAAAATGGAAAATGAGGAAGATAAGAATGAAAAAAACATCATAATTATTTAGAAAATTTTTTATTAAAAGGAAATGATAATAAATTTTAGAAAAATGCTAAATTTAGAACCACATAAAACGAAGAGAAACAAAAATAAAATATTTATAAATAACATTAAACCAACAAAATTAAATAAAATAAATAAAAATTATAATTATTTAAAAATATCAAATAATTTATATTTAAATGAAGATTTAAGTAAATACGATTATGAACCTTATTTCCTTGAAAGACATTTTGATTTTGTTGATGAAAGATATAGAGACAAAAGTTTAAGAGGGAATTATGAAAAATATACTATTAATTATAATCAAATAAAAAAAATTTGGCTAAGAGAAAAGGAATTTCATATGATAATTTTAAAGTTCCTAAAATTGAAAGTTATATAAAACAAATTTATGAAAATCAATATATCAGTAAATTCTTTATGAAAAAATAAGAAATTAATAATTCTATTACTCTATATGATATTTTACAAAGGAAACATCAAAATTTTATCACTTCTTTTAATTCAAATTTAATAAATACTTATACTCTTCAAAAAATTAATACTAATATTAATAGAGTAAATAATATGAAAAAAAATATAAAATAAGTTGTAATTTATTATATAAATAATAATTACTTTTTTTAAATAAATTTTAATATGGAATAATATATTAATTTGGAAAAATAAAATTAAAAAATAATTTAAAAACTTCCAAAAATTATATTCATAATATTTATAATTTATAAAAAATAAAAAAATGGATGATCCAAAAAAAGAGAAAAATAGAATGAATTTTTATGGTAGTTTGAGTGATATATTTTTAGATAAAAAATATGAAAAATTAACATTAGAATCACCAACAGAAGAAATGTGGTTAGCTTTAGATAAAGAAAAAGCATCACTTGGAAAAGAAAATATGAATAAAATGTTAATAGCTTTTGTAAGAACAGTACTTCAAACCTTTTTAAAAGATGTAACTGATGAAGAAATTAAAAATTCAGTTGAACTTAAATTAGGACAAGTCAAACAATTTATTAATGCTTAAATAATTAAATTTTTTTAACAGATCAAAAAAATTTTACATTTATTTCTTTTTTTATAATAACTGATATTTTTTTATTCATTAATTTATAATTATATATAAGATGAATTAAATTTTATTTGAGAAAATACTCTTTTTATTTGCATCATATTTAAATATTAATGAGAAATTATTTTCATTATTTGATTGTTGAATTGGATTTGAAAATTTTTGAAATCTTTTTTGTTGATTTTCTAATCTTTTTTTTTCTTTTAATATTTTCAATTGTATTGAATTATATTCTAAAATATTACTTTCTTTATTATCTTTTTCTTCTGTATAAGTATTTTGTTCTAAATTTATTTTATCTCTGTTTTCTTTTTCTTTATTAATTAATTTATTTAAAGATTCAAATTGTTTTACTATTTTATTTTTTTCATAATTAGAAGTGCTTGATATATTTTTATTTGTTAAATTCAATTTTATTTTCTCTGTCTTTATTCTTACTATTTTTTTCATAAACTTCTTCGAAATTATAATCAGAAAAATTTTTTTCTTTGTAAGAATAAATATTATCATCATCATCAAATTCATTCATTTTAATAATCTTTTTATTCTTTTTAAATTCATTTTTATAACTCATTTCAGTGTTATTTTTTTTAAATCCAATCCCATAATTATTATTATTTCCTAAATTAACACAATTAATATTTTCAACATAATTTAAATTATCTTTATTAAAACCTTCTTTAATAAAATTTTCTTTTTCTTCATTACTTAAACAATAATCATTATTTAATAATAGCATTTTTTTACAATTAATAAAATTATTTTTATTAGAATCATTTAAAGCATTATTAAAATCTTCTTCATCCATAAAATCAGAAATATTTTGATTATAATTAATAGTATTATTTGGTTTCCAACCTTCTTTACTTCCAACAGTATTAAAATAACCTGCTGAAAAACCTCCTGTGAAAGCTCCATGAAAAACTCTTTTTCCTTTTTCATTAAAAGCATATAAAATATTATCTTTTACTCTTTTCTTATTTAAATATTTATCATTTATATTATCATTTTTTCCTACATGATTTTCAAAAGGTGTTCCTATCATTATTAACTATTTAATTAAATGATATTATTAAATAAAATTAAATTTGAAAAAAAATAAATAAATAATTGAAGGAAGAGAAGATATTTTTAATTGTCCATCATGTGGAACTCCAGTAGATGAGCATAGAAGAAATAAAAGGGAAGAAGTTGAAGAAGTAAGATGCTTAAAATGTGGAAGAACATTTATAATGAAAGATAATCCTTGGGGAATTAAGTCCTCCCATTCAAACTTTTGATCTAAAAAATATTCTAATTATAATAATTAAAAGTAATTTAATAAAATATTAAATAATTTTTATTCATATATAAAAATTTTAAACTTCATTTGACAGGTAAAGGATTTAAAGTATTAAAAATCATATAAGTTAAAATTATAGCAGTTCCAATAATATCAGAAAAGAAAATTTTTTCTCCAAGAAAAATAAAAGCTAGCATAAAAACGAAAATAATTTGTAAATAATTAATAATAATTAATTTACTTAAAGGAGCCTTTTGAAGAGCTTTATTATTAGTAACATTTGCTAAATAAAAAAAAATACCATGAATAGCACACATGAATAATAATCCAGGATCTAAAACAACTCCACCAAAAATAAGAGAATAAATAGAAGAATAAGTCATAGTAGAGATAGCAACATAAAACATTTGAGAACCAACAGGAACTTTATTATTAACTAAAATTTTATTAGCAACTAAAACTAAAGCTAATAAAAAAATATTAGCAATACCAAAAGCAACTCCAATTAAAGTGTCTTTAAAAGAATGAACAACTGAATTATTTTTCACTTTTTTCTCATTTAAAACTATAATAGAAGAACCACAAATACAAATAATTAAACCATATATATATCTCATATAAAATTTTTCTTTGAGTATAAAATAAGATAAAATAAATACGATAATGGGAGCTAAAGAAGATATTATTTGAGCTGTTGAACTTCTCAAATACCATATTGACATTGTGAAAACTGCCATTCCAAAAAAATTTACATTTGTTCTTATAAAAAACCAAAATGGTAATTTTATTTCTTCTAATCTTAAAATTTTTGTTTGGTGAAAATAATTGTGAAATAAGGATAATATTAATATTGTAAATGAACGAAGAAATAAAAATTGAACTGTGTGAAATTTAGTTGGATATACTCTTTGAATTACTTTTGTGTAAAATGCTCCAAATGATTGAAAAAATGTTGCTAAAGTTGCTAATGCCATTCCATAATATTCTGTTTTTAAAATATGTTTTTCTAATTCTTTAGAATCTAATTTTTTAAGAAATATTTCTTTTATATTTTTATTTTCTTTTTCATCATTCATAAAATAAAAATATATATTTTATTTCAAAATTTAATAATTTAAAGATAAAACCTAATAAAAATAAATAAAAATCTAGATTTTTATAATAAAACTATTAAATATAATTAAAATTAAATAGAATTAGATTTTAGCATCCTTCAAGTCTTCTAAATTCAGGACCAACAGAAGGGCATTTTTCATTCATATGAGAATACGGTTTAATAGTAGAATAACCAGGTAAATCAATTTTTAAATTTCCCATAATTTGACAATAAGGTAAATCAGGATCAGCTAAAACACATTCATTAGGTCTTTTATATTCTTTATCAAAAATATCTAATTGATAAATATCTTTAGGTCTAAATTTAGTTGCTTGAACATCCATACCATCAAACAATCCTCCTGCTTTATAAAAAGCAACTACAAAAGCAGAACACACTAAATTAGGTCCATTTGAATAAACCCATTTATCTTCTTCTCTAACTGCTAATAATTCATTAAATGACATTCCTCTTCTTGATGCTTCTGCTATAACTTCAGGTAAGCTTAAATTTTTGGTTTGTAATCTCATATTAACAGCTTCACCAACAATCATATCTGAAGTACTTCTAGAGATTTTTTCTAAAATAGTAAAAATAAATTCAAGATGATCATGTTCAATAACAAAAGGCATATTTTGATCAGGAGTATCAATCCATCCGAAAATGAAATTTCTATAACCATAATCTAATCCTTCTCTTTCATTAACAAACCATTCAACAGCTTTTTCAGGATTGAAATTAATATCTTTTCTAATAGGTAAAATAGCAACATTGAATTCAGCAATATGAGCATAATTAACCCAATCACTCCATTTTGTTCTTTGAATACCATTTTTAGGCCAATACCATCCATCTTGACTTTCAAGAACATATAATTCTCCATCAATCCAAGCAGCAACAGCAGAATGACCAATATGACTTCCAGTACCAATCATAATAATATTATCTAAACCATCGAATCTTGAAATTGCAATAAAATCACCAGTTTTAATTTCTTTCTCATTAATGTCCAATACTGTATCATTTCGAAATTCTGGTTTCCAATTCATGTATAAATCTAACATACGTAAATTTGCATTTAATTGGTATTTTGGAATATGAGGTCTAAATAATGGAATTAAATGATTTGGATCTTTTCCTAATCCTCCTATGAATGCTTCTAAGGAATAGAAAAGAGATTTTAATGATGGTATTATTCCTTGACAAAATCCCATTATTCTTATTGAATTTAAAGCTATTTCATCTAAATCATTTTCTGATAAATTATTTAAGGTTATTGTATGTGTTCCTTCTAATATTGAAACATGGATTTTATTTATATTTGATGTATGGATTATAAACGTGTCATGACAGAATAATGATGATTTTTCTTCTGATTTTATTTCTATTATTGTTTCTTCTTTAGATAATTTTTGTAAGATTGCTTTATTTTTTTTAAAGCATCCTGATTCAAATTCATTTGAATCATTTTCTTTATATAATTTTGCTTTGTATACTGGAGCAAAATAAAAAATATCGGGATTTAAAGGGTTTGGCCTTTTTAAACACATTTCTGGAGAAGGGTTTTCTTCTTGTAAATTACGTGTTGATGAAGAAAAAAGATTTAAAATATCTGAATTTCGAGATTTTAAATCTGATAAATCAACATTTGTTGATATTATTAGGAATAACAGAGAAACGAAAGTTATGTATTTCATTTTTTTATATCTAATATTTTATTATTTTATGTTCTCAGTTATTTATAAAATTATATATTAACAATCATGATAAAAAAAAATTAATGAATTTAAAATCATTTAAAAAATATCAAAAAAACTTATTTAAAAAAAATGGAAAAAAAAGAAAATGTTGAAGAAGAATCATCAAATTCAAAACCAGAACTAATAATAATCCAGAATAAAAAGTGTCATTTTAAATCAAAAGAAAATACATTACAAGACAATTTTAAAAACTTTAGAAAGCACATAAACCAAATTAGAAAAGAGAACAAAAAATCTAAAAAATACAAACCAGTATCCTTTAAAGACAATCCAAACAGAATAAATGAATTAAGAGAAAAATTTGTAGAAACAGCACGTTCATTAATAGGAACACCATATGGGAAAAAATATTTAATAAAGCATCCAGAATACAAAGAAGATTTTTTTTTAGATTGTTGTGCATTAATTCGTCAAGTAGTATATTTAATGAGTGAAGATTTAGGTTTCACATTAGGACATTGGAATCAATGTTATCAATATGATATGTTACCTGAAGAAATACCTTTTGAACAAACAAAAAAAGGAGATTTAGTTTTTTATTCTGCTGATTATTTCCCTGGAAAAAAACACAAAAGATTCATTCATGATATGGTACATGTTGAAATTCTCACTGGAGATGGTGAAAAAACTATCGGAAGCAGAAAAAAAGATTCTACAGTTCAAGAATTCAATTCTTATAAATTAAAAGATAATAAAAGTTATAGCTATGTTTATCATTTTAAAAGTATTGATTTATGGCTTAGAGGAGTTTTAAAAAGCCATTGTTCTCAACATACTTGGGACAAAAATGGAACTGATAAAATTGATGTTGAAATTAGTAAATATTCTGCTTTTAATCAAGATAATGATGAAGATGAATATGATGATGTTGAAGGACAAAATGATTAAAAATATTGTTTTTAATTCAATTGTTTTAGTTTTTAAAATAAAAATTTAAATATTATATATCAAAACAATATCATCAATTTAACTAATAAAATATATTAAATAATTCAATAAAATCAAATATAAATTTAAAAAAAAACACAAAAAAAAAAACAAAAAAAAAAATTAAATAATTTAAATGGAAACATCAATTCGTTACAAAGATTCAATATTATATCCTAAAGGAGTATTAGAAGGAAATTGGTTTGGAGAAGAACAAAGAAGAAAAGAAGTAAACGGATTTACAGACACAACTCAAAATTTTGCAACTCAATTTAATCCAACAGGAAAATATATAATGCCAGTATACCCAAAAGATAATTTTGATAGATATGACACAGTAAATTCAACATATGGAAATTTCTTTAATTTAAATGAGGAAAAAAATCCGAGAACATTAGCATTAAGAAAACAATATGAAGAAGAAGGATTAAATTTAGATAATAAAATAGAGGAAGAAGAAAATAAGAAAGAAGAAATTGTAAATGAAGAAAACAATGAAGAATTAAAAGATAATAACCAAGGAATTTTAAGTGGAGATGTTCCAGCAACTTTTTGGTTAACTCATATTAATTCAGGAAATATGTATCGTTCATTTATTAAAAATCCTAATCCTTGGGCAAAATCAAGTGCTTTTACTCAACCAATACAAAATACTAGAGGTGCTATTCAATTTTATCAAAATGCTTATAATGATCCTCCTATTGGAAAAAATTTGTAAAACAATTTTCATTTAAAATTTGAATTTTTTTTTCTTTTTTTTATTTATTTTTTTTTACAATTTTTTTTTATACACTCATCAGCACACATTACATATTCAAAATGCTTTTTAATATGAGCACATCCTCTATAACAATCTCCTATGCATTTTTTTTCTTCTGGAGTTTGAGTTGGAGTTAAAGGTTTCTTTTTTGGAGCTTTCTTCTTTGCAGAAAATAATTCTATCTCTTTTTTCAAACATTTTATTATTTCTTCTTTAACTACTGGATATGCTTCTTTCAAAGCTTCAATAATTGTTTTCAAATCTTTTGTTTTTACAATTTCAATAAAATCAACTAGGTAATCATATAAAACATCATTATTTATTAAACATTGAATTTTTGGAATAATTGATGAATCTAATTGATTTGATAAAGTTAATGATAAAAATGCTATGAAAATTAATAAAGAAGATTTCATTTTTTATTTATATATTCTAATTATGATTTATATCATTTAATATTTCATTAAATTATTAATTCTTTTTATTAGGTTTTTATTTTTCAAAAATGGGAAAATTATTTTTTAATTAATTAATTTTAGGAATTTTAATTATATATATTTTTTAATGTTTTAAATACTAAAATAAATATTTCAAAAAAAATTAAAAAAACATTAAATACAGAAATATATCTATATATATTTTACTTAGGAAGAACACATTCAATATATTTTCCCTGATAATTTCCACTAGGATAATATTTCCCAACAGCATAAAAAGCACCATCATTACTTTTAGCAAATCCAAAACCACATTCTTTAGTATCTTTCCAAACTACTTGAGTAAAATGTCCAGTTCCAGAAATAAATTTATTAGAATTAAAATCATAATTATTAACTTCATCATACCATTTTTCAGTCATTTTAATACCATTAATATCAGTTCCTTTACAATAATATAAATTTTCTCCTAATTGAATTCCATTATATTTATCAACACTATGTTTTAAATTTCCTAAAGAAGATAATTTAATTGCATAATTTAATGCTAATTGATTTAAATCATCATTTAATATTAAATCTTCAGAATGATGAATTTTTCTAAATTTATTATGAGTTTCTAAAGCATCTTTCCTAAATTTTTCCATATCAATATCATTATTATTATTCAGAGAATTTTTATTTAAATTATTCATACTTTTTAACTTACTACTATTTGAATTCTTACCATTTAAAACCTTAATATTATTATCCAAAAAATCATTATTAATAATTTCCAATTCATTATTTTTAGGAAAAACATTATTACAAAATTGCCCAGCGACATTTCCAGGTGGAAAATAATTAGCAACAATATAATAATAATTTTCATTATTTCTTTTACAAAAACCCAAACCAAAATCAGTAGAACTTTTCCAAATCATTTGAGCAAAATTTGTTGCTTTAGTTTCTTCACTTCCATATGTATGTTCACTTTCAGTATTATACCATTTTTCTACTAAATCTTTTGGTTTATATAATTTTGATGAACCAAAAATACTTTCTCCTAATTTTTCTCCTTTATATGTATTATTCGATAAATATATTTTCCCCTTATTTGATATATTTTCTGAATGAATTTGTGCTATTTTTGATATTTCAGTATTTTCTTTTAATGGAGGAGAATTATGTTCTTTTCTATATTTATTTATTAATGTTAACATTTCATTTTTATATTCTAATATATCTAATTTTGATGTTGAGAGTTTTGTCTTTTTTTCTGGACGTGATGAACGAATTATTTCGTTTTCTTCATCTTCTTGTTTATATTTACATATCTTACAACCCATATTTTATTTCTTTTTTTAATTTTTTTTTATTGAAAAAAAGAAAATTTAAAATTACTTTTTGAGTTTTTTATTATAAAAATATATATAAAAATAATGAAATTATTATATAAATTAATGAAAAAAAGATAAAAAATGAAAATAAAAATAATTAAAAAACCAATTATTATTCAAAAGGGAAAACATCATGAACCATATTTTGCATTTCAAAAATATGTATTCTATCATCATTATCAAAAGCAATATTATAAATTCTTCCTTTATAATCATTACTTTGAATAACTCCATTAGAAAAAATATAAGATTTATATTTTTGAATATCTTTTAATTTTCTATCAACTTTTTGAATAAAAATTTTTTTTTCAAAATCCTCTCCCAAAATAATTTGTGAAAAATATTCAACAGGTTTATTATACTCTCCATTAAAACCTCCGATTAAAATAATTTTATTATCAAAATAATTTAAAGCTAATAATCCTTTAATATATAAAGAAAAATTATCACTTTTATAATCTAAATTTTTCCATAAAGAACCTTCACTTAATAAATCAAAAAATTCAATATTATTTAAATATTCATTTTTAGGAGAATTAAATCCAAAAATAGAAAATAAAAATCTATTTTTAATAATACAAGTTGCAAATTCACTTCTTTCAAAATTCATTTCTGGTAATTCATACCATTCATTTTTATGAATTGAATATATTTCACATTTTTTGTTGTGTTCACCACTTAAACAAATAATTGAATTATTAAAAGGAATTAAAGAACCTTTTGAATGATTATTATTTAATGAACATAATTTTTCCATTGATTTTTTTTGAGGACTGAATCTATAAAAAAAATCTGAATTTTTTCCTGTTACGATATATAATATTGAATTATATGATAAAAATATATTTCCATTATTTTCTTCTTTTATGAAATTACTTTCAAAATTAGTATAATCTGCAAAATCAAATAAACCAAAATTATTATTTGTAAAATCATAACATAATATAATTTTATCTGAATATATTTTAAATACTAAATTATCTCCTAAATTATCTATATTTGTTATAAATTTATTTTGTAATTGTTTTATCGGACTTATACTTAAATCATTTTCAATTTTAAATTTATTAATTATTTTAGAAATTGAAGAAGAAGAAGAAATTATTTGTTTTGTTGTTGATGTTGTAATTTTTTTATATGAATCATTTAAATAATTTATATTACCATTTGTATTATTATAATTACTTATTGCTGAATTTCCTTTATAATTTATTCTACTTCCTGTTTTTACTGATAAATCTTTAAATAATTTAATTGGAATTTTATTTTTAAATTTTGATTTATTTATATTTTCTATTATTGAACTTTCTGTTGGTAAATTATTTATTTGATTCAATAAATTGTCATTTTCTTGTCTCAATAATAATATTTCCTTTTGATTATTTAAATTTTGGTTATTTAAACCTTTATTTTCTTCAATTAATTCTTTTAAACTTTGTTGATCATTTAAATTTTGATTTTTTAATTTTTCATTTTCTTCCTTTAATGAAGATATATTTTTTTTGTATTTTAAAATTAAATCCATTGAATTTTCAGTTTCTTTTTCTACAGGATTATATTTTAAATTTTTAATATTTGCATTTTTATTTTTTAATATTTTATTTGTTTCTTTATAAGGAATAAAATTATTATTAACATATCCTTGATTCTTTATTAAATTTTTATTTTCTGATTTATTTAAATTTTCCGTTTGTTTTTTCCAATTATTCATTTTATTTTTTAATGTTTTATTTTCATTTTCTAAATTGATAAAATCATTTTGTAAATTTTCTAAATTCTTTACTATTTCAAAATTTTCTTTTGCAAGATTAGATAATTGATTTTTATAATAATTTATTTCTTTTTTTACATTTTTATTCTGATTATTATTTAAATTATTCTTATCAAATTTCATAAACATTTGTTGTAAATTAGAATTTTCATTTAATAAACCATTTAAGTCATTTTGTAAATTTGAAATTTGTTGATTTAAATTATCATTTCTTTTATTTTTTTTCTCAAGTTCTTTTTTTAATTTTTGATTTTCATCTTTTAATTTTTGTATTATATCTTTTTTATGAATAAATTGAAAACTAAATTTTTGAATATGACTATTATAATATTTTTGTTCATTTTTATTTCTTTGATTTTTAGTAACATTTTTATTTAAATTATTATATTTATTATTAATATATGGTTTAATTGGATTATTTTTATTTTCATAACTAAATAGTTTTTTTTCACTTGATAAAGATATATCATTATTAATTTTATTTTGAAAAGGATTATTATAATCATTATTATTTTCAGTTAAATTATAATAACTAATAGAATTATTTCTTTTATTATTCTCATCTTTAATTCTATTCCCATTATATGAATATACTTTTTTATATTTTTTCTGATAATTTTCAATTGAATTGCTTTGTTTTGGAAAAAAAGGAGATTTTAAATTACTATCATTTTCATTATTTAAATTATCATCACTATCTTTCATTGAATTTAGTAAATTGATAAATTCCATTTTTGCTTTTTCTCTATTTTCATTATTATAAACATTTTTAATTAATTTCATCGGATTATAATTTCTTTTATTAAAAGAATTATTTGGAGTTGATTTTAAAGGATAAATATATTTATCAGTTTTTTCTTTATATGAACATAATCCTTGATTTAAATTATTCATTTCTACATTTCTTTTTATAGGAAAATTCTTTAAACTAAAATTTCCATTTAATTTATTATTATCATCATTTAAATGTAAATTTTCTAAACTTTGAGTTAACGAAAAATTATTATTAGGATTGAAAGAATAATTTTCATAACTTTTATTATTTTTTTCTTTTTCTATTCTTTTTGATTCTTGATGACATTTACATTTACAACAACATTGGCAATTAGGGCAAATACATGAACAACAATTACAATCACAAAAAGAATTTGGTAAAAAAGGTTTTTGATTATTTAATGTATTATTTTTGTGATCTAATAATTTTTCAAAAATCATTTTTTCTTTTATTATATTTTTGAATTAAATTTAATTATATTTTTTACTTTAAACTAAATTTCATCATAATAAAATAAATTTAATTTTTCAACAAACAAAAAAACTATTTTTATATGATTCAAAAATAAATGTTTATAATTTAAATATTTTATTTATGAATTTTCTATTAAATTATTTTCTCTGTTTACTTTCACTTTTTTGTTCATCATATATTTGGATGCTTTTTCAATATTCTTTAATCATTTTTCTATTTCTTTTAATTTCTAATTTTTCTTTTTTAAAAAGAATAATCTTAACATTTTATATTTTTGTAAAACAATCATTTAATTTTCTTAACATTTGAGGATT
>JAEEGK010022719.1_pt1 | contig 13151 bp, 6 predicted proteins | sample 8958771 | NCBI WGS metagenome assembly JAEEGK01 (sample SAMN16246547, study PRJNA631951) | gut metagenome | biome: gut microbiome; feature: rumen; material: SC-attached | host: Bos | place: Iran: Karaj | collected 2018-10 | reverse complement strand
GTATATCAAGAATAATATATAAAACAAATTCAGATAGTCCTTTGATAAAAATAGCACTTATTATATTTTTTTGCCCTTCATTTATAAATAATTTATCTTTTAGATAATAAATAAATTCATTTTAAAATAACTATTTTTATTAAAATGATTTATTGTATTTTATTTTGATTATTAACTATATTGTCAATATCTTGAAAATTATTCCTATTATCAAAGAAGATACAAGTACTTCTCTTAAAATATTTGAAATTGTTTTATTATTATTAATATTTTACTATTATCAATTGTAGTATAATCTTTATCAACTTTATAAAGTTTTATTCTATTTAGAGTATAACTAAATTGAAATTCTATACTTTTATTATAAAATATTTTCTTTTAAAAAATTGGTAAATAATTTATTTTCCATTAATAATAAAATTAGAGTTTATTTTTTATTTAATAATAACTAGAATAATATATTAACTAATAGATTGTATAATTAAAAATATAATAAAAAAAATTGTTTATATTTTTATTAAAATTATTATAAATATATTTAAAATTTATTAATTAAAGATATTATATATTCATCTAATAGAAATAATAAATTATTATAAGTGTTTTTATTATATAATTCAGAAATAAATCTTTATATAATATATAATTTAATTCCAATATTAAAATAATTACTAATATATTTTCAAAAAGTGAATATCTTACCATATCATCATAATATTTTAGATGCTATTTTATTTTATACAAAAATTATATTCTTTCAATGGAATCTTTAATATTTTAATATTAATATTTAATTATAATCTATTAAATCCCATTTCATAGTATATTATAATAAAAATTATTTGTTTTAATGAAATTGATTTTAATTAATGTAAATTAAATATATCAAAACAATAATTATAATATAATATTAATAAAAATAAAAAATGAATTTTAAATTTACTTTTCTTTTAACTATTTAATTTAAATAAGAAAGAGAATATTTTCAAAATAAATCTTTTAAAATATCAATAACAATTGTTCAAATAAATATTTAAAAAATAAAGTTAATTCAATAAATTATTTGAAAAATCAATTTTAGAAAAATAGAGAACTTATAGAATCAATTATGATAAAAGAAAATAAAATTATAGAAATAAAGGAAAACTAAATTTAATGAAACAATATATTAAATAAATTAAAAGAAGAAATAAAATTAATAAAAAAATAAAGGAAAAAAAAACAATCTAATAAACAAATAAAAAAATATAATAAATGGAAATTCTAAAACTAAATTAAAAAAAGGTAAATTTTCTTTAAAAAAATGTTAATAAAAAAAATAAAAGAAGAAGATGTAAGTAATATAAGTTCATAATTATATAACTTAAATTATGAGTTTTTAGAAAATATAAAAATAGTATTTGATAATAAAAAATGAATTTTATTTTATTTTTGAAAAAAAAATAATCTTAATTATATAAACATATAATAATTCAAGGAGAAAGAATAGAAAGTAATTTGAATTATAAAATAATTAAATTGAATTTTTGTGAAAATTAATTGTTTATTCAATTAAATAAATCTAATTATTAAAAATGAAAAATAAAAGTAAAAAAATAATTATAAACTATAATTGATTCATTTAATAATTTATTTTTATAAATTTAATGATTTCTTATTTATTACTTCAATTATTAATTATTCATTTTTTTATTTTATCAATTCTATTTCTTTTTTTTTCTTTAATATAAAAATCAAAAAAATTATTAGCAACTTTTTTTAATTTATTTTGATAAACATAATCATTTTTTTCTTTTTCAATAAGCTCAGAAAAAGTTTTTGCCTTATTTAATCCATAATTTTCTTTTAAAAAATTTATATCACTATCAAAAAACATTTTTCCAATTTCAATAAATTTCTTATTTAATAATTTATTTGTTTTAGGATATTTTTCAATATTATTTTCTAATTTTAAAACAGTTTTTGAATTAGTTCCATCATTATCAGAATTATTAAAAGGATTTTTTGTTGGGTCTTTTTTGTTATATTTTGGTGAATATATATTATTTTTTAAAATTTCTTTAATCTCCAATTCGAGCAAAGGCTTATTATCTTTAATTGTTGTATTTGCATTTATATTCTGAGATAATTTTTTTATTTTAATTTCATTCTTGTTACCTTCAAAAATTATACAATCATTTATTAAATTAATAATAAATTTACATATATGAACTTTTAGTTTTTTTCTTATATTATCTTTTGCATCTCTTGTATGCTTAATTTTCTTTTTTTGTATTAAAAAGATATTTGTTTTGTTTTTTTTTTTTTTTTTTTATTTTTTTTTTTTTTTTTTTTTTTTTTTTTTTTTTTTTATTAAGATATTTTTTTTGTTTTTTTTTTTTTTTTTGGAATCATTTTTTCCTTCTTCTTCTTCTTTTTCTTTCTTTTCATTAAATTCAATTTTATTATTATTTGTTGGTTTAATATTATTTTCATAAATATTTTCATTAATATCATAAGAATTTATAGAATAATCATTTTCAGCATCAAAATTTATTTTTTCAATTTCTTTATTTGTATCTTGAAAAGTTGAAAAATTTTCAATATAAAAATTTGGATTACATTTTTTATAAGAATTGATAGTTTCATTATATTCTTCTAGAACATAATGTTCTGAATTTAATAATTCATAATCATGAATAAAAGGAAAAGGTTCTATCATTTTTTTTATAACATTAAATTTTTTTTTTCTTCCTTTTATTTTAAATTAATTTTCTAACTTTTTTGGAGTAATTTAATTGAATTAAAATAATAGAAAATAATGAAGAATAAAATAAAATAAAATAAAGTTATTTGTTTTTTTATTAATTATATTCTTTAAATTGATAAAAATTCCTTTTTTTAATTTTTGAATTACAAATTTCATTTATATTTTTATTATTTGAACTTTTATTACATTTTTTATTTGTACTTTCAAATTCAAAGAATTTTTCAATTATTTCACTTGTAATAAAAATTTCTTCTTTAAGATTTTTTTCTATTTTTTTTTTTGGTGTGATTAAATTATCTTTTTTACTTTCAAATTCTTTTAAAATATTTTCTAAAGACTCATTATCAATTTTAATTGGACTATCAACTATTTTTTTTTCAATTGTTAAATTAGAAATTTGAAATTGATTTGTATTTAATTCTTTATTTTTGGAAATTTTAAAACTTAATCTTGGCTTTTTATTTAAATTTATTCCTTCTGAAAAAGGAAGGTATTTTTTTATTTTTTCTTCTTTAAAATTTGTTTCAAAATTTTTAGATAAATTATGATAATTTTTTTCAATTTCATTATTAATTATTTTTTTTTCATTATAGTCATTAACTATTTTTGGATTATTTTCTTTTGAAGTTTTATTTTTAAAAAAATCTAAAATATTCATTTGTCCTTTTGTTAAATTATCTTTTTTATTTGACTTTTTACTTTCATAATTATTTATTTTAAAATTATAATTTGCTTTATTTCTCATAATATCATTCATATATTCATTTTGGCTACCTAAACTATTATTAAACAATATATTATGTTTATTATTTTTTTCTGTATTTTGATTATTAATTAAGTTATTTTCATTTTCAATAAAATGTTCTTTATTAAAAAGTTGTTTATTATTATTAATTCCTTTTAAATTTTGTTTATTAAATATTTTATTACTTTTATTTATATTTTCATTATTTACATTATCTTTATTTTCATGATTAAAATTACAATAATCATTTTTTTCATATTCAAACATTTCATTATCAAAAGTTTCATTATCTAAACTTTCATTATCAGAATAATAACTTTCACTAATTTCACTTTCTTCATTTTCATTTTCCAAATCAAAAAATTCACAATTTTCAATCCAAAAATTTGGAACCAACAAAAGATTTTTATCATTTTCATAATTTATTTTTTCACAATTTAAAAAAGTATTATTAATATTTTCTAAATCTTTATATAAATTTTTCATTCTATAAATTGCATTAAAATATTTTGATTTTTCTTCTCCTTTCATTAAAAGTAAAATAACATTTCCATTTTTTTTTCTTCCAGTTCTTCCAAATCTTTGAATTAATTTAATTGGACTTGAAGAAATAAAATCATAACAAATTATTAAATTAACATCTCCAATATCTAAACCTTCTTCTGCAATAGAAGTTGATATTAAAATATTTATTTTTCCATTTATAAAATCATTTATTGTTTTAATTTGTTCTTTTTGTTTAAATAATTTGTTTTGTCCTGTAAAAATATTAAATTTTATTTCTTTTAATTCAATTTGAGATAATAAAAAGTTTTTTATTTCAATTGTTGAATCTTTATATTCAGTAAAAATTATTATTTTTGAACTTTTATTTTTTATATTTTCTATTTCATTAATTAATATTTCTTTTAATTTAATTAATTTAGGATGAATTTGATCAAATAAAGTATTTAAGTTATTTTCACTTTTTATTAATTCATTTTTAATTTCTTGAAATTCACTTGTGTTAATTAAATTTTTTTTTGCTGTTGAATATTCAAAATTTGTTTTTTTATTTGAAAAAAAATTATTGTCTATTTTTTTTATTCCATTTTTAAAAGATTCTAAACCTTCATTTAATAATTTTTTTTTACAGCTTAATAATTGAAATAATAAAGTAAAACATTGAAATATTTCACATATCATTTTTGGTCCAATTTCATATTCAAAATCTTTTATTTTTTCTTTAAAATTTTTTTGATATTGAAGTAACTTATTAACAAATAAATATTTAGAATTAACATTATCATTAATAATTTTATATTTTTTCATAATATCTAATCTATTATTTATAAGAGAATAAATTAAATTTTCTATTTTTGAGATATTGAAATTATTTTCAATTTCAATAAGAGTAATTTTTTTATTAAAAATATAATTTTTAATATCTGAATTTTTTTCAGTTCTAAATTCAATTTTTTTAATATGTAAATTACAAATTAAATCTTCTATTTTTTGATTAGAACTTCCTGGACTTGCACTTAATGCAATAATTCTAAATTTAGAATTATTATTTTCATATAATTTATTGATTATTAATGAATAAGAATAATTCTTTTGTGCTTTATGTGCTTCATCAAAAATTAATAAAGATATTTTTTCTTTATCAATTAAAAACATATTTAAATCATTTTTTAAAGTTTGAGGAGTTAAAAAAAAAATTTTTTTTTCTTTATATAATTCTTCTCTTTTTTTATTTGAAATTGAACCATTTATTTCAATAACTTTTTTCTGTAAAAAAGGAAATAATTTTAAAAATGACTTTTTTTGTTGTGAAATTAAAGGTTTTGTTGGAGCAAAAAAAAATATTTTTCCATAAAACCATTTATTAAAATTATATATTATTAAACTTGCTATTAAAGTTTTTCCTAAACCAGTTGGTAAACAAATTAAAGTATTTGTTTGTAAACATGTTTTTAATATATTAAATTGATACTCTCTAAATAATTTTTTTGAAGAAGGATAAAAAAATTTTTGTGTATTTTTTTCTTTTATATCATTACGAAAATTGTTTATATTCATTTAATTCTTTTTTTTTTCTCTTTTTAAATTTTTTTTGTTTTTTTCTTATATTTGAAATTATTTATTCATTTTTTTCACTATGAAAAATAATAAATCAAATAAAAAAATATATTATTTAAAACAATATTTATTTATTTTTTAATTTTAATAAATTATTATTTTTAATTTTATCTTTTTAATCTAATCAAAATATAAAAAATTCCTTTTTCAAAACAAATCAAAATAAAAAACATTTATTTTAACAAAATTTAAATTTTTCCACTTTCTTTTAAAGTAAAATAATTAGCAATAGCATTATTAATTCTCCCATCTAAATCAATTCCTTCACTATAAACTCTTTGATGAACTCTTGTAGAAATATAATTTTTACAAAAATAAAATAGTCCTATAATAATAACAATAAAAACAATTAATAATAAAAAAATAAAAAACCAATATCCAAAACCTAATCCATTATTTTGATTATTTTCATAGAAATAATCACAAAATTCAGGTGCCTCATAACTCATATCACATAAAGCAATAATTAATTTTTCAATTTTAATTATTCCTTCAAGTGGAACAGAATTTAAAGTAACAGAAGGAAAATTAGTTAAACCATATTCCATTATAGTAGAATATTCATCTTCAAAAATAACATTTTCATTATCAAAATTAATATCATTATATTTTTTTGAACCAAAACTATCAGAAATACAATTTTCAATTTCTTTAACTTTAATTCCAATATTTTTTAAAATTTTATTTGAACAAATAGAATTAAAATTTAAATTATAACAATCTTGAAAAAAACTTTCCATATATTCAAAATAATAAGAACTATCTCTTTTATTATATAAATTAAAAATACATTTTTGTCTTAAATCTTCAATTAAAATTTCATTAGCTTTAGCAACATTATTTCTCCATTTAGGAAAATAACAATATTTCCCTTTAGAAAAACAATTTTCAATTTTAACAGGATTTTGTTGATTAAATTTAGGGCTTTTATGAGTAACATATCTTGGAATAAAAACCATATTTTCATTATTAAATTCATTTAAAATATTAGAAATATTTTGTAGAAAAACATAAGCTTTTTCTTCATGAGAACTGAAAAAAAATTCAATTTGAATTTCTTCATTTTCTTCATTTTCATCAAGATTAAAATCAACTTCAACAGAAACTTTACCAAATTTTTTTTTTTTTAAATAATCTAAAATTTTATTACCATCACTTAAACTAATTAAAGCAGAAGGAATATAAATATCACCTCCAGTACCATCATCACTCATAACTAAATCATGAATATCATCATTATTATTATTTACTACAATTAACATTTGTGCACCTGCATTTTGTGAATTTCTTGCTTTTGTTACAAATGAACATCCTCCTCTTTTAAGTAAAAATATTGGAAATTCACTTTCTAATTTTGAGTATTCTGATATAAAAGTTTCTGAAAATGGTTCACATCCTTCTTTATTTTCTTTTGTATTATCAATAAATATTTCACCATGTGAACGAAATGATGAGGGTGTCTCACCAAAATTTGCATATTCTAAATCTAAAGGATCTGGAAATGATGATGATAAGGATTTTGGTCCGAGGATTGTTATTGATGTTAATGTTGAACCGAATAAAAGGAAAAATGGGAGGAACATTTTTTTTTTTTTTTTGATTTTTTTTTTTAAATAAATTTATTAATTTTATTAATTTTTTTATATATAAATAAAATATAATATATTACATTTTTTTTTATTTTTTTAAAGGGATATTTTTTTTTGAGTGATATTTAATTATTTTAATTTATTATTTTTGATTTTTAATTGGTTTATTTTAAAGTTAAATGAGTAAATTTTTAGATATGAAAAGAAGAAAAATAAGTTTTTGATTATCATTGTTTTATATTATTTATAATTACTTATTTAATAATATTAACAAATATTTTTATAAATGAATATTATTCTTTGTTATTAGAATTAATAAATAAATATTAAATTATATTTAATAATGATATAAAAAAATAAATAAAAATTAATTTCAATCCAATAAAAAAAAAAAAATAATTTAATATTAATAATATGGAATTCACTGAAGTCAAACCTCACATCTCTGAAAATAAAATTAATTTAGAAAAAGAAGAAGAATTAAATCAAAAAAATTTAAAACTAAACTTAACAAATAATATAAATTTAAATAATGACGATGATTATTTAGGATTTAATTCTAAATATCAAACATCGAACATTAATTATTTAGAAAAAAGAACAGATTCTTTAGAAAAAAAATCAACTACAAATTCTTCTTCTGAGAATTTTTCGAATGAAAATAATAATAATGAGAATAAATTTTTTTCTAATTTTTTTCCTTCTTTTAATAATAATTATAATAGAAAAATGTCTTCTCCTATTTTTTTATATTATGAAGGATTCGATAAATATTTAAGTGAAAAAAATCCAAGTTTAAAAGATTATTATATTAAAAGTAATAATTTTATTGAAAAAGAGATTTATTATAATCAATTTAATTCATATGAAAATGATTTTGAATTTAAAAATAGAACTTTTTCATTTGATTATAAAAATTTAAAAAATGAAAAAAGGAAATGTGATAATTTAAAAAATAAAAATTTCAATAATGAAAATTATAAAATGAAAGAAGAAAAAAAACCAATATCAAAATTTGATTTTTCATATTTTCATAAACAAAACAATTATGAAAAAAGTAAAAAATATATTTTATATAATTTTAATTTTAGTAAATAATAATTCTCAGATGAGAGGTATTCAGAATAGAATTTCATCAAATTCATTTTTATCATTACCTTTAAATAGTAATTCAATTAATAAATCAAATATCAACAATAATGAAAATGAATTTAATAATTCAATCGAAAATTATTCGAACAGAAAATTTTATAATTTTAAGAATGAAAAAAAAAAATTTAAACCTTTTACTGGAAGAAATGGAGATTGGATTTGTTCAAATTGTCAAAATTTAAATTTTGCTTTTAGAATCATTTGTAACAGATGCCATATAGAAAAAATTGAAAGTGAAAAAAATCAAATTTATTTGGAAAATAATAAAAGAGAATTTAATAATTTTGTAATTAATAAAAATGAAATATATCAAAAAGATTAATTTTATAATTAGTTTTTTTGTTTATTTCATTTTAATTAATTAATAGATTTTCAATAATATAATATTTCTGAAACATTTGTAGACTATATCATAGTATTTGTTATAAATTTTTGTGTTTTATATTTTATAAGAATCTTTTTAATATTTATTTAAAAAAATTTATCAAAAAATTTTTTTTAAAATATTTAAAAAAAAAATGAATGATAATAAAATAAAAAATATAAGAAATAAACCAATAGATGATTTTAATAAAACTAAAAGTGAAAAATATAATCTTTCAAATTCAAATGAAAAAGTAATTAATACAGAAATAAATAAAAATGATAATGAAGAAATTAAGCAAATTAAAGATTTAAATCTTTTAATAAATGATTTACAATTAAAAAATTCAGCTTTAGCAAAAGAAAGCGAATATAAAGAATTAGTAGATTATTATGAAGCAAAAATAAATGAACTTCAAGAAAAAAATTTAGATAATATTCATTTATTTAGTAATTCAATAAATAAATATATGAAAAATAATAATTTTACAAATAAAGATGAAGTATGGAGAAAATTAATTAAAACATATGAAAATAAAATTTGTGATTTAGAAAAGAAAATTATTTTTTTTGAAGGCCAAGAAAGAAAAATGAAAACAAGACAAATTTTTTTTGAAAAATTTTGTTATAAAGCAGAAAAAAGAATAGAAGAAATTTATAAAGAATGTGAAAGAAAAAATAAAGAAATTAAACAAAATAAGCAATTTACTAATAAAGTAATTAATGAAAATCAAACTAGAAAATATAATCAGACTTATAATAAAAAATATAATGAAAATTATAATAAAAAATATAATACAAGTTATAGTCAAAGGAAAAATGAAAATCAAAATAATAAAAGAAATAAACAAAGTAAAAGAAATAATCAAAGTCAAAATAATAAAAATAAAATTATAAATAAAAGAAATAATCAAAGTTTAAGTAAAAAAAATAATCAAAGTCATAGTAAAAGAAATAATGAAAGTTCAAATAAAAAAAATGAAATGAATATAAATTATCATACTTTTGGTAATTATAAAAAAGAATATAATGATACATTTAAACAAAGATCAAAAACACTAAAAAAAGAAACAAGTAAATCATTAAAAAATAATATTAAAAAAAATATGAATATTATAAATTTAAAAAAAGAAAGAAGTATTACCCCTAAAAAAATAAATAATACAAATTTATTAACAAAAAATAATAATGATTTACAAAATTTAAAAGAATTAAATAAAAATAAGGAAGAATGGGAAAAAATAAAAAGAATGAATAAACAAAATTTATATTTAATTAATTCAAATAATGAAAATGGAAAAAATTTAAATGATAGTATTCATACAAATTATAGCGTTTATGACCCAAAAAATATTATTTTACTTTTAAATAATATTTTTGAATTTATTAAAACTTTATTAATTCAATCAGAAGATGAAATAACATTAAATAGTATTTTTAAAATTATAAAAGATATCAAAAATTATACAATTATGCTTTTTGATAAAATTAAACTATTAAATACTAATCAATGTTATATTATAAATCTTATATGTGATTTGAATAATAATTTAACCGAATTTTTAAATAAAAATATTCAAGATAAAAAAGATATTAATCTAAATAAAATAATGGGACAATTAAAAAGTTTATGCATTAAATTAACTAATGAATTCAAACCATAAATGTTAATTTAAATATCATTATAATAATTTTTAATTAAAAAAAAAATATTGATTTAATTTTAATTTATTGATTTTTATTATTATAACCATATAATTTATTGTTTTAAACAATTAAATTTTGATTATAATAAATCAAATTTGAAAATATTCATAATAATTTGATTTGGATATTTTGAAAATTTATATAGATAAAATAATTTATTATTAAATAATAAAATTTAATATAATATAATAAAAATAAATAAAAGCTATTTCAAATAAATAAAAATAATAAAAATGAATTTATTTCAAGAAAAAAAAATAGAAATATCAAATGAATTAAATAAAATATTTCTCCAAATTCAATTAGACTCAAAGTCAAATTTACAGTCACAATCACATGGAATAAAATTATTATGTATATATATAAATAAAAACAGAAATAAAAGTAATGAAATAATACAAAAAATTTCTTTATTTTTAAATAATGAAAATTTATCTGTTTTAACAATAATAAATATAATAAATTCAATACAAATGATTTTAACGGAGAATAATCATATAATAACTTTTTTAAAATTAATGTTACCAATTTTAAATCATTTAATTAATCATGAAAATAAAGAATTAAATTTAATAGATAAAATATTAGAAGCATTAGGAAATTTAATTAAATTAGGAGAAATTTATACAAGACAAATTATTGAAAATTTAATTGATTCTGTATTTGAAAAACTATCAAAAAGTGTAAATAAATATAAAATAAAATATTCATATATAAATTTATTAATTAAAATAATAAAAAATTCTCCTACTGTTTCATATAATAAAATAATAGAAAAAAACAATTCAGAAATTATTTTAAAAATATTGAATTATTATCAAGATAGTGAATTAAAAATAAGAGAATCAATTGGAACATTAATTGAAAGTTTTTCTATAATGTTTAATAATAGAGGAGAATTTACGAAACATAATTTTTATGATTTAATATATAAAAATTTATTTAATTCTTATAAAAAACATTTAGAAAAAAATGATAATATTCCTCATAATACAAATTTTTCAACTGGATTTATTTTAATTATAATAAGTTCATTTCAAAATTCATATTTTAAAAATGAAGTAAAATATAGAGAATTATGTGAAATTATAATGAAAAATACTTTATCAAAAAATACAAATATTAAAATATATTTTTTTAAAGTTTTGTCAATTTTAGCAAAAATAAATCCCAATATTTTTGAAAAAGATTATTCTAAAAAAGTTTTTGATTATATAAAATCAAATTTAAATCCAAAAGATGCAGTTTTAAGAAGAATAATAATAAAATGTATTGGAGAACTAATTAATATTTTATCATATAATTCAATATCTCCTTATTTAAATGATATAATAAAATATCTTAAGATATTAGTTTTTGAAAGAAAAAAAAATTATGAAGTTATATTTGAATGTTTATCTAAGTTTTTAAATAATCAAGATGGAGTTTATTTAGAAGATATTATAAAAAATTTTGATATTTATTTAATTTTACCAAGAATGTTTCTTACTGGAATAACAAATGGACATTTAAATTTTATTTTAAAATTATTATCTATATATCATGATACTTCAAATCAACATATTTTTATTTTAATTATTGTATTAAATGCTATAAGCTTTTTAATTTGTAATGAAAATTTTGAAATGGTAAATTTTAATAATAATTTAAATACTAATATTCCAAATTTAAATAAATATATTGAAGAAACTAAAAAAAATGTTAATAATTATTTAAAAGAATTTAAAGATTCTAATAATGAAGATTTATTAAAAACAATATATTTTAGTTTAAGTTTAATTTCCCAAATTACTAATAAATACATTATTGAAGATATTTTTATTTTTTATTATGAAAAAATATTAAAATATCTAAATTTAGATTTTATTGAAATTAAAAAAAAAACTATTGAATTATCAAATTCTCCTTTTATGAAAATTTATCCTAACAATAAAAATTTAAGTTTATTTATAATGAATAGTATTTTAGATTCATTTTTAAATTTAATTATAAATGATAATGATAATGAAATGAAATATTATTGTTTAAATATTTTAAGTAATAATACTAATTTAATATCAATTTTTTATGAAAATAAAATTTATTTATTAAAAATTATATCTTTTTTATCAATTGAAGATAATAAAATCAGAGAATTATCAGTTAAATTAATAGGAAATATATGTAAATATAATAATGAAGATAATTATAATTATATTACAATTAGGAAGACAATTTTAACAATTATTGATTCAATACAAAATTTAGATGATATAATAAAAAAAGAAGATCAAGTTTTATTATTATATTATTTAACATTATATTCAAAAGATTTATTTGATGATGAATTATTATATTTAATATTAAGAAATATAATTTTTCTTATTAAAGAAAATTATTTAAATCCAATTATTAATTCAAATTCTTTAAAAATTTTTTCAGAATTTATTAATGAAGATTTTTATAAAATTCATAAAATAATTATTAATGAGGAATATTATGATTTAATATTTAAAACTTGTATTCAAAATTTACAAGAAGGAATTAATAGTTATAATATAAATGTTTCTTTAAAAACATTATTGAATATAATAAAAATAAAAAAAGTAAATTTATATGATAATTTACCGTTAGTTAATTTACTTTATGAAATATTAACAAATGATTTAAATGAAAATAACTTTAAAGAAGTGTTAAATATTTTTAATTATTGTGGTTTTTTATCTCCAGAAAATTTAATAAAATT
>JAEEGK010022715.1_pt1 | contig 13153 bp, 8 predicted proteins | sample 8958771 | NCBI WGS metagenome assembly JAEEGK01 (sample SAMN16246547, study PRJNA631951) | gut metagenome | biome: gut microbiome; feature: rumen; material: SC-attached | host: Bos | place: Iran: Karaj | collected 2018-10 | reverse complement strand
CAATGCGCATCTTGGGATGCACCGAGATTATACTTCCCTACGCAAAACAATATTCGATGTTTATCCTGATCGCGGCTCCGTTCATGTGCGCGAGCTGCGTGCTTAACAATATACTCCGTTTTGAGGGCAAGGCTCTTTATTCGATGATAGGCCTTTGCTCCGGCGGTCTGCTCAATATCTTCGGCGACTGGCTGTTGATCAGTCAACTCGGTCTCGGAGTAAGGGGCGCGGGCATATCCACCGCGGTTTCACAGACCTTCAGCTTCTGCCTCCTTCTGATACCGTTTATAACCGGCCTCAGCGAGGGAAAACTCAAACTTTCCTGCGTCGACATCGCATCCGAAATGCCGATCGAGATATGCAGGACCGGTCTTCCGAGCCTTGTGCGTCAGGGACTCGCAAGCCTTTCCACTATGCTCTTGAACAACTGCGCGAAGCAGTACGGAGACGAGGCTGTCGCTGCGATGTCTATCGTAAACCGTGTATGCTTCTTTACATTTGCAACGGCTTTGGGCATAGGTCAGGGCTTCCAGCCCGTCTGCTCGTTCAACTTCGGCGCGAAGAAGTTTGACAGGGTCAGAAAGGCATATGTCTTCACGTTCATTCTCGGTGAGATCCTTCTGGGAGCGGTTGCGATCGTCGGTTTCTTTGTATCCGACCGTGTGATCGCGATCTTCCGTGACGATCCCGAAGTTGTCCGTATCGGAACGACCGCGCTTGCGGCACAGTTCATAGGACAGCTCTTCCAGCCGCTTACGGTCTGCTCGAATATGCTCTTCCAGAGCGTCGGCAGCAGCGGAAAGGCCACCTTCATATCAATATGCAGAAACGGCCTCTGCTTTATCCCGGTGCTCCTGATACTAACGGCAGCCGTTGGGCTTCCGGGAGTGCAGTATTCCCAGGCGATAGCGGATGTGCTGTCGTTCTTTATCGCGGCGCCGTTCGGCATCTCTTACGTTAAAAAATTGAAAGCAATGGAATAAAAAAGCGGCCGGAGGATCCGAAAAGATCCTTCCGGCCGTATTGTATTTTAAAAAACGTATATCAGATAACCGAGCAGCCCTTCGACCATGGCTGACAGTATCATGCCTATGCCGAAGCAGGCTATATATGCTGCATAGAGCTTCATCTGCCTTACAAGAATCGGCCACACATGGGATATCGTCTTGTAATGACCGATGATTGAAGCAAGGCCGAGACCGACCGACCACATGATCAGGAGTTTGAATTCATGCGGGGCGAACAGTTCGCTTCCGGAATAGTAGATAAGGAAGCCGAGCAGCGGGATGATCATGCCGAGTATCGCGACAATAGTGAAACGGTCGCATATGCCCTCCGCTATCTTTAAGGGGTTGTTCCTTACGGTAACGGGCGATTTGGATGTCTTTGCAAGCGTTTTGAATTCCTGAAGCTTCTTTGCAACTATATGGTATTCTTTGTTGCGATATGCTTCCGCGATATCGTCCGCAAGACGCTGGAGCACATCGTTGTAAGGGTTCGCGGTGAGAAAGCTCTGCTTTTCGCCGCAGTCGTAATACATGAGATATACCTTTTCGTTAAAGGTGTATGTGATCTTTAGGAATATGCGCTGGAAGATGTTCACACGGTATCGGTTGACCTTCATGCTGTCCTTGTCAAGATCGATCTCGGAGAGCATATTGTCAAAGACCGCGCCACTGTTATATACGGTCTCGCGCATACGGTAGTTGAAGTCGCCGGTGCTGATGCTGGCGATCGGATCGCTGCTTTCGTATACAGCGACCTGATGCGTGTCAAATTCGGGTTTCAGGTCGTTGAAGAAGGGCACCATGTCCTCACGGAGCGCCGAAAGGAAGAGAATATTGGTATCTTCCTTTACAAAGGTTTCCGAGGCAACCTCGACCTCGGTCACAACGGAGCCTGAGCCTTTGCAGGAAGGGCATTTAACCTTACCCGTACCCATGCACTTCTTGCATACGCCTTCTCCCGAACCGTGGCAGGAAGGGCATACGACCTTGCCTTCGCCTTCGCAGTGTTCGCAGGGAAGATTTCCCGTGCCGTTGCAGTCGGGGCAGGAAACGATATGACCTTCTTTATTGTTGTCTTCGGAATCCTCGATCAGATTGCCGGTGCCGTCACATTTGGGGCAGGGAGCAAGACCGGTGCCGCTGCAGTCGGGACACTTCGCAAAGCCCGAGCCTTCGCATACATCACAGGCTGCCTTTCCCTTACCTTCGCAGGCGGTGCATACTATGCTTCCGCTGCTGCCGCACTCGGGGCAGGGCTCGGTAAAGGTCGTTCCGGGGATGACCATGGTCTTTTTATCGGGCTTGAAATAATCGTTTGTATCGATCTTTACATCCCAGAGGCCGTATTCCGAAGCGTGGTGCTTGCGATCGGTGTTGACCTTTGCCTCGCCTCCGCGGGTGGTCTCATAGATCGAGCGCTGCTCATATGAAATGATGGTTTTTACGAAAGTCTCGGGACAAACCTCGATCTGCTGTATCTGGATCTCACTTTCAAGCTTTTTGAGATAGGGCGTCGAGCCAACGTTAAAAACGGCAGCCATGGCGTTCCGGACTGCCGACTCGAACTTCTTCCCATCTCCTGTCATGTACATTTCGCCGTTTCTGATGCAAGTTTGATTTCCCATATAGCCCCCAATAGCTGTAAGAAATGTGAAAGCTTGTGTCTACTTCTATTGTACCCCTTATTCTTATTTTTTCAAGAAAAAAGTATGTCAAAACGGCGGATGCCGGTATAAATGCGGTATTTTTTACGGCAATTTTCACATTAATCGAAAACTTTACAAATCCCCGTAGGATTGATATTATATAAGGACAAGTTATAGGTCTTATGACCTGTTTAGGAGGAGAAGAATTTTATGAACAGCACGGCACAGGATAAGAAAAACCTGATCTATTACCCTTTGGGAACAGTTGGAAGGGACATGGTGTATTCCATGGTCTCAGGCTTTCTGCTGACCTACATTCTGTTTACGAGAAACCTTACACAGGCGCAGTTCCTTGCAGTCACCGTCATTATGGTGTTTTCAAGGATATTTGATGCGCTCAACGATCCCATCATGGGAAATATCATAGAATCCACCAGAACAAAGTGGGGTAAGTTCAAACCCTGGCTTCTTGCCGGCTGCCTTACGACCGGCGGCGTCCTGATCACGACCTTCAATTCAAAGCTTCAGGGCTGGCCCTTTATCGTTCTTTTCGGATGTATGTACATCCTTTATTCCATAACATATACGATGAGCGATATCTCATACTGGGGCATGGTTCCCGCTCTTTCATCGAATGCTGATATGAGAAACAGCCTTACCAGCCGCGCAACTCTTTTTGCCGGTATGGGAGGCACGGCTACGGGTATCCTTATCCCCATGCTTACCGCAGGCTCCATGACGATCGGAGGAAATGCACAGACCGCATACGGCGTTATTGCGATCGTTATTGCGATCCTTACCCCTCTGTTCGCTCTGTTTACGATCTTCGGCGTCAAGGAGACAAGGGACGCAAACCTTGAGCCCAAGACGAAGGTAAGCTTCAAGAAGATCATTTCCACGATAACCGGCAACGACCAGCTTATGTGGATCGCGCTTATCTTCCTTATCCAGCAGGTCGGAAACGGCCTTATCACAGGTGGTATCGGCGCAACCTACCTCTATTTTGAGTTTGGATATGAAGGAAGCAATTATTCGCTTTTCCAGACCATAGGCATGATGGCGACCGCAATCCTTATGATCACTTATCCGATGATCTCCAGAAAGATCAACAGAAAGCCTTTTATGGGCATAATGATGATCGTGTCCGCTGTCGGATACCTGCTTATGCTGATCTCGGGTCTCTTCTTCCCGGAGAGTGTAAAGTTCTGGGGACTTACGATCGGCTTTATGCTCGGTAATTTCGGTAACTACAGTTTCTACCTGATCATGATGATCTCCATTATGAACACGGTGGAATATAACGAACTGCAGAAGGCCACCAGAGACGAGGGCATAATCACCTCGCTCCGTCCTTTCATCACAAAGATGGGATCGGCTCTGTTCCTTCTCGTTACATACGGAATATATACGGTATTCGGCGTTACAAAGTTTACAAACCAGATATCCGAGCTTGAAAACCAGGCAAATGCGAAGACCATCACCGATACCGAGAAGGCGGCAAAGATCGCGGAAGTCTTAAAGGGCGTTACAACCGCGGAGACAAACGGCCTTCTGATCTGTATGTCGCTTATCCCGCTGATCCTTATGTTCATCTCATATGTTCTCTATAAGAGAAAGTATAAGCTGGACGAGGCTGAATTCGAGCGTATCTGCAAGGAGCTGGAAAAGTCCGCAAAGTAAACGAGGCATAATATGATCGAGATCATTAACGATAACTTATTTCATCTGAGCACACCCGAAACTTCTTATCTGTTCACCGTTGGAAACAACGGTGAACTTTTGCATCTTCACTACGGAGGCAAGACGGATCCCGTAGCGAACGGGAGGAACGCGCTGATCCAGAAATGGTCGCACGGAAATGCCTGCAGCGTTGTGAGCGATGTCGCAAACCGCAGGCTCTGCCCCGATGATGAAAAGTTTGAGATGGGAACACACGGAAAAGGCGATCTTCGTACTCCGGCGATTGACATAGTCTGGAACAACGGGGCAACGACTTCCGAGTTTGCATATGAGAGCGCGGAAATTATAAACATAGCCGACATATGCAAGCGGTATGAGGAAGCGCATCTTCCGCACTCATATGAAGAAAAGGGCGAAAACAACGCCTTAAAGGTGGTCTTAAAGGAAAAGACCGAGGATGTCAGACTGATCCTGTATTACTGCGTATATGAGGATTCGAATGTTATCACAAGAAGCGCGGTGCTTGAAAATACAGGGGCAAAACCGTTTGTGATCAGATCTCTTGCAAGCCTTCAGCTTGATATGGACGCCGATGTGTTAAAGGTTATATCCTTTCACGGCGATTGGGCAAGAGAAATGGAAAAATGCGATATGATGCTGACCGGGGGAAAATACGTAAGCGAATCCCGCGGCGGAAACTCATCCAATCACGCAAATCCGTTTATTATGTATGCGGAACCCGGAGCGACCGAAACGGGTGGTGAAGTTTATTCGACAAACCTTGTTTATTCCGGTAACCACAGGGAATCGGCCGAATTCGGCGGACACGCGAAGGCAAGGATACTTACGGGCATAAACCCCGATTTCTTAAACTGGAAACTGAAAAAGGGCGAATCCTTCTTAAGCCCCGAGGCTGTGCTCACGTTTTCGGCAGCCGGCTACAGAGGCATATCGAAAAACAGCCACAGATTTGTCAGAGAACATATAGTAAGAGGCGAGTGGAAACACAAGGAACGTCCGATCCTCTTAAACTCCTGGGAGGCTGCATATTTCAAGATCTCCGAGGGCAAACTCCTGAAACTTGCGAAAGAAGCGGCGAATGCGGGCATGGAACTGTTCGTTATGGACGACGGCTGGTTCGGCAAAAGAGACAACGACAACTGCTCCCTTGGCGACTGGTACGATAACAAAGACAAGCTTCCTAACGGTGTAGGCGGCCTTTCGGAAAAAATAAAGGCGCTCGGCCTTATGTTCGGCATATGGGTGGAACCCGAGATGGTGAACGAGGATTCCGACCTGTACCGCGCTCATCCCGACTGGGCTGTTAAGAACCCCGACAGACATCACGCCGAAGGAAGAGATCAGATGATCCTTGACCTTTCCCGGAAAGAAGTCAGGGATTACATCATAGATGCAATGACGGATGTGTTCGAGAGAAGCGGCTGCGACTATGTCAAATGGGATATGAACAGAAACTTCTCGGATTACTTTTCACAGGCCGGGACTGCGGAAGACCGCGGCAGGCTCCCTCATGCATACATACTCGGTCTGTATGAGGTAATGGATGTTCTGACAAAGAGGTTTCCTCACATACTGTTCGAGGGCTGTGCATCCGGCGGAAACCGTTTTGACCTCGGTATACTCAGCTATTTCCCGCAGGTATGGGCGAGCGACGACACGGATGCCGTTGCAAGATGCTCGATACAGAACGGCTATTCATACGGATATCCCCAGAGCACATGGTCCGCACATATATCGGCAAGTCCGAACCACCAGACCTTGAGGCGCACGCCGCTTGCAACGAGATTTGCGGTCGCATCGATGGGCGTTTTCGGTTACGAATTAAACCTCTGTGATCTGCCTGCAGATGAGATCAAAGAGATAAAGGAGCAGGTGGAGATCTACAAGAAGTGGAGAAAGATCCTTCAGTTCGGCGATCTTTACAGACTCGGCGGCCGTGTTAACGAGGAGTCTTTCGAAAAATACAGCGGAGGCTTTTTGTCCGCCCGACTTGATACAACTCTCACAAGAAACATCATCATTTCGGAGGATAAGTCCGAAGCGATGGGTTATATCGTGAATGCGGAGATACATCCGAATTATTCCCACACCCAGTTCAGGGCGGCAGGGCTGGATGACAACAAGCTCTATCACTTCTGCAACCGTGTCGTAAAGCACGACATACGCAGGATGGGGGATCTTGTGAATATGATATCCCCGATACATATAAAGCAGGACGGCGTTCTTCACAATATCGTTGCGAGGTTCAAGAAACTGGACGGTGAGACGGAAGAATACGTTGTGACCGGAAGTTTGCTTAACAATGCGGGCATAAACCTTACGCAGACGTTCGCAGGCACGGGATTCGGAGAGAACACAAGATTATATGCGGATTTCGAAGCAAGAATGTATGAGATCTGCGAGATAAAAGAGGAGTAGCAATATGCTTGAAATAGCGGAACAGATGAAGTCCCTTCTGGAGGGCGTTGATTATGAGATATCGAATCTCGCAAATGCCTCGGCGCTCATATATGCGTCGATGGACGAGTTGAACTGGGCGGGCTTTTACATCCTTAAAGGAGACAAGCTGCTTTTGGGACCTTTCCAGGGAAAGATCGCCTGCACGTCCATACCGGTCGGAAAGGGTGTATGCGGAACGGCGGTCGCCGAGGACAGAACAGTTGTCGTGGATAACGTCCATGAGTTCAAAGGGCATATAGCCTGTGATTCGGCGTCCAATTCCGAGATCGTGATCCCAATCCATAAGGACGGTAAGATCTACGGAGTGCTTGACATTGACAGCGTTGCTTTCAATCGGTTCTCGGAGGCGGACAGGGCTGAACTTGAAAAATGTGTCGCAATAATTGAGAATTCTTTGAAATTTAATTGATATTATCCCCGCAATAGGGTAAAATACTTTCAAATAATTGACTTGGGCGGTAAAACGAGGATCATCTTGTTTTGCTGCTCTTTTCTTTTATAAAAACATAAGGAGGTCATATATGAACGAATATGCCGCATTTTTTGAGGAAAACGACCGGATCACATGTACGAAACTTGCCAAGATCCTTACATGGATGACCTTGATCTTTCCTATACTGATCCTGCTTTCGATTCTCAAGGTCTTTAACATCCCGGTTAAAACACTTTTGATACTGACCCCCATCGGCTGTATCGCGACTTTCGGACCGACCGTGGCTCTGAAACTCGGTATGCCGATCAAATTCATGAAATACATGAGCATCATCGCGATCGGTTTTGTGGTCATGATCCTCGGCGGACAGTGGACCATCGGCATATACATGACCTACGCTTTGGCAATGGCCTTCAGCTGTCTGTTTTTTGATCCGGTGTTCACGCTCAGGATATCGGTCATAAGCTTTATATTGCTTACGATCTCAATGTACATGAGATCCATTGAGATCCCACAGATCGAATCCGCCACAAACATGGAATGGTTCATCAGCAAGACTGTCGGTTACCTGCTTGAGCAGATCATCATGACGACCGTTTTTGTAAGCATTACCAAGGCTTCGAGAAAATTGCTCGAGAACTTGCATGATAAGGAGAAAGTGACCGAAGTCGTAACAAAATGCGAAAATGCATCAGGCACCCTTGTTGATATGGTAAACGTGCTGGCCGGCACCATTGAGAAGTCCCGTGAAGCAAACGGTCTCATTGCCGCTTCCGCAAAAACAACGGCAGCAGGCTGCGGAGAGAGCCGTGTGCAGGTTAAGTCCATTCAGGACAGCGTTGACGAGATGGATACCCTTATCGGCGGCATCTACGAACATACGGGAGACATCCTGAAGATCTCCGGAGACATCTCCACAAGGACCGCTGATGCGGTAGCGGCAATGGATGTGGCCGCCGACAGCATGAAGGAGATAGAAGAAACATCCAACAGAACAGGAAATTCAATAAATGAGCTTGAAAACGGTATCACGGAGATCGTGGGCTTTGTAGACAAGATCTCCAGCATATCCGCACAGACAAATCTGCTGGCGCTAAACGCTTCCATAGAGGCGGCACGTGCCGGAGAACAGGGTAAGGGTTTTGCAGTGGTAGCCGAAAACGTAAGACAGCTGGCGGAAAACTCCAAGCATGCATCGGATGCCATCACGGAGCTGGTTTATCGCGTCAAAGACATGCTGAACGGCGTTAAGGTGACCAACGAACAGAACGTGACAAGTGTTGAAGCGGGTATTGAAAAACTGTACGGTGCAAAGGAAAAGGCAGCATCACTTGAAGAGATCCAGCAGCTTCTCAACGAGAAAACAGATGAGATCGGTGCAAGGACCGAACAGACCAGAAAGCACAGCGAGTCTGTTAAGGCTCTTGCCCTGCAGCTTGACAGGATGGTAAATGCCTTTGAAAAACAGGCGGATGAGATCATGGAGGAGGCCGACAGCGAGAAAACGATCACCGATTCCACGGAAGAAGCTTTCAGACGTGTTAAGGACGTTGCCGACGAACTGGCCGAGATCAGCCACACCGAAGTTTAAATGTTGCTTTTTAAGAAAAACTGCGTTATACTGTGGTGACCGTGAAAAACACGGTCACTTTTTGCCATTGATAACAGTGAGGAATAATATGAGTAAGATACGTACACGTTATGCACCAAGCCCCACCGGCAAGATGCATGTCGGAAATTTAAGAACAGCATTATATGAGTTCCTTGTGGCTAAGCACGAGGGCGGCGACTTTTTGTTCAGAATAGAGGATACCGACCAGGGACGCTTTGTTGAAGGCGCAACCGATCTGATATACAGAGTAATGAAAAAGACAGGTCTCGAATATGATGAGGGACCCGACAAGGATAAGGGTAACGGCCCCTATGTCCAGTCCGAGAGAGTTAAGAGCGGCCTCTATATGAAGTATGCAAAGATGCTTGTGGAGAAGGGCGAGGCATATTACTGCTTCTGCACAAAGGAGCGTCTCGAGAGCCTTCGTACTCCCGTAAATGCTGCGGCCGAGGACGATGAGGACAATAAGGAAGTAAAGGAAGTGCGCAAGTACGACAAGCACTGCCTCCATCTTTCAAAGGAAGAGGTTGAGGCAAACCTCAAGGCAGGCATGCCTTTCGTTATCCGCCAGAACATCCCGACAGAGGGAACGACCTCGTTCACCGATGCAAACTACGGAACGATCACCGTCAACAACGAGGATCTCGATGATATGATCCTCATAAAGTCCGACGGTTTCCCCACATACAACTTCGCAAACGTTGTGGATGACCATCTCATGGGCATTACCCATGTTGTAAGAGGAAACGAGTATCTTTCCTCCACTCCCAAGTACACAAGGCTTTATCATGCCTTCGGCTGGGAGGAGCCCATATATATCCATTGCCCGCTGATCACCAACGAGGAGCATCAGAAGCTTTCGAAGAGAAGCGGACATTCCTCCTTTGAGGATCTCGAGGAGCAGGGCTTTTTACCCGAGGCGATCGTTAACTTTATGGCATTGCTCGGCTGGAGCTCGGGCACGGACAGAGAGATCTATTCCCTCAAGGAGCTTATCGAGGTGTTTGATTACCACCATATCAATAAGTCCCCTTCCGTATTTGATATGAACAAGCTTCGCTGGATGAACGGAGAGTACATAAAGGCTCTTGATGAGAAGCGTTACCTCGAACTTGCCATTCCTTATGTAAAGAAGGTCGTAACAAAGGACTACGATCTCGAAAAGATCGCAATGCTTGTAAAGACACGTATCGAGACCTTCTGCGATATCGCGGAGAAGATCGACTTCTTTGACGAGTTGCCCGATTATGATACAGAGATGTATGTTCATAAGAAGATGAAGACCACAAAGGAGAGTTCGCTTGAAGTTCTTAAGGAGCTTCTTCCGAGACTTGAGGCCCTTGACGACTATTCGTTTGCGGGCGTTGAGAAGACCCTTATGGGCTACATCGAGGAGAAGGGCATCAAGAACGGCCAGGGACTCTGGCCCATCCGTACCGCGGTTTCCGGAAAGCAGATGACGCCGGGCGGCGCATACGAGATCATGGAGATACTCGGAAAAGAAGAGTCTTTGAGAAGAGTAAGAAAAGCCATAGAGATGCTTGAAAAATAATATAAACTTTTTAAAAGACGGGTGCAAAAGCCCGTCTTTTGGTTTATAATAACGGCGCATAATTCTTTTTAATCATAAATGGATCTGAATAATGAGCAGAAAAAAGCGGTCTCTGTAAAAGCGGGACCGGCAGTGGTGCTTGCAGGGCCCGGATCGGGCAAGACAGCGGTTATTACCAGACGGACAATTAAACTCATACGTGAAGAGGGGATACCTTCGGGGAACATTCTTGTCGTAACTTTTACGCGGGCGGCGGCGGAAGAGATGAAAAGGCGTCTTTTAAAGGAGGCTGAGAATGAAGAAGAAAAGCAGGTGACCTTCGGAACCTTTCACAGTATCTTTTTCAAGATACTTCGCTTTGCGTACAATTTAGACGGCTCCTGTGTGATAAGGGAAAGCGATGCCGTCAGGGAGCTTTCGAGACTGGCTTTTGAACTCGGGCTGAGGATCGAGAGCACAGACCTGATACCCGAAATACTCGGAGAGATCGGAAAAGTCAAAGGAAGCGGGCTCGGGCCGAAAGAATATGCCCCCGCGACCGTCGATGCGGAGACCTTTTGGAAAATGTATGCGGGCTATGCGGATATTTTAAGGAAAAACCGCCTCGTGGATTTTGAGGATATGATGCTTATGACGGAGGCACTCTTTGATACGCGCCCCGATGTGCTGGACATATGGAGGGAAAAGTTCAGGTACATAATGATAGACGAGTTTCAGGACATAGACATGATTCAATACGAAATGATGAAGGCCCTCTGTCCTTATCACAACAACCTTTTTGTAGTTGGAGACCCGGATCAAACCATTTACACCTGGCGTGGTGCCGACATCCGCTACCTCCTTGAGTTTGACAAAAATTTTCCCGGCGTGCGTACCATCATGATGAACCGCAACTACCGAAGCACTGCGGAGATTCTGCATGTGGCAAACAGTCTCATAAGTAAAAACCAGAACAGAATGAAGAAGACATTGATTCCGGGAAGAGAAATGCCTCCTGCTGTTGAACCAACTTACTATCACGCGCTATCTGCAGAGGACGAAGCGGAGTGGATTGAAAATAAAATACGGGAGCTTTCTGCACAATATAAATTGAGCGACATTGCCATCTTGTACCGCGCGCATTATCTTAGCCGGCCGATTGAAGAAGTTTTCCAGCGAGAAAAGATTCCTTACACGCTCAACTCCGGCGTGCCGTTTTTTGACCGCGCAGAAATTAAAGACTCGCTGTCGTACCTCCGCATGATTGCTTACAAGGACGACCTCTCCTTTTTGCGCATAGTAAACACACCAAAGCGCAACATTGGCGAACGGCGCATAAAATTTTTGCAGGAGTTTGTTGCAACTAACGGAGGCAGTCTTTACGAAGCTCTCAAGCTCTGTGCCGGCGACGAGCTTTTTGCAAACACCAAGGCGCGCGAGTTTATAGATTTAATAGAAGGTTTTGCAGCCACCTATTCGGGCATGCAGATCTCTGAGCTGTTCAGTCATGTAATGAATAAGAGCAGTTACGAAAAGCAGCTTCGCACCGAAGGAAGTCAGGAACGCCTGGACAATCTTGCAGAACTCAAACAGTCCATTTACGAATACGAAACCTCCTGCGGCGAAGAATGCACTCTGGAAAATTATCTTGCCCATGCAGCCCTTTATACAAACGCAGACATTCAGTCCAGCAAAAACGCCGTGCGCCTTATGACCGTGCACACCGCCAAGGGACTCGAGTTTCCTGTAGTATTTATTGTTGGCCTTAACGAAAACATATTCCCAAGTAAAAAAACAGATTCCCTCAAGGCCATGGAAGAGGAACGCAGGCTTGCTTTTGTTGCCGTAACGCGCGCGCAGGAGCAGCTGTTTTTAACCGAGGCAGAAGGTTTCTCCCAGGCAGCAGGCGGGCGGTACCCTTCGCGCTTTATTTTTGATATTGAACGGCCGCTGCTTAATTATGTGGCAGAGCTTCCGCCCCAGCTGCTTGCCAAATCGCGCGCGTACATAGACGAGCGCACTTCCATCTTACAAAAAAAATCCGCCCTCGCAGACCTGCAGCCAGGCGACACCGTAGAACACAACATCCTCGGCCGCGGCAAAGTAGTTTCCGTAGACCACACCGCCGCCACCTACACCATCCAGTTCGACACCATGTCCACGCCCCGCAAGATGAGTTTTAGAGCCCCTTTGAAAAAACATTAGTATTTCCAATTGACTCTTTAATTAATTATGATATATTTATTTAGGATTACCCAATATAAGTTTGTTATTCTGTTCCAGGGTTGCAAGGTATACTTGAGGGTGGTTTTATTTTTTCAGGCTCATTTACAGGCTCATTACAGGCTCATTTTTTGCTTTAAACATCATCATAACGCCAAGATTCTTTATATTCGATTAATTGCGATTCAGACAATATTATAACTCCATATTTATGGTAATTATTATAGCTTATTATTCTGGAATTTGAATTATTTTTATAAATAGCTGTTTATCAAAATAAAATGAATTAATTTTTTTGAATTAAAAAATCATATATATAGAATTATAAAATGTAGACTTTTTAGTCATACAAATTGCCATTTGTATGACCAACATCTCAGAATTACTCAGAGTAAAACTGTTTTTTCTCTTCTTGAGTAAGCTCTGAAACTTTTTTTCCCTGAGATTTTGCATAGGCTAAAAGACCCCGATAATCCATTTTTCCTTTTATTTCACTAAAAGGAATTGGTTTAGGAGTTTTTGAAAGGCTTTCCTTATATC
>JAEEGK010022711.1_pt1 | contig 13154 bp, 9 predicted proteins | sample 8958771 | NCBI WGS metagenome assembly JAEEGK01 (sample SAMN16246547, study PRJNA631951) | gut metagenome | biome: gut microbiome; feature: rumen; material: SC-attached | host: Bos | place: Iran: Karaj | collected 2018-10 | reverse complement strand
GCCTCGTAGATGCCGTTGCGCTTGATGCTGCCGCCGCCGTAGCTGAGCATCACCACAGGACCGTAGTTCTTCAGTTCGCCGACCAAATGTGTCATTGCATCCTCGCCAAAATGGAGCTTGGTGGGGTTGTGGAAAGTGAAGTTGCCTTGCATAGTTTTAACATTATTGATTGATAGCGTTATAACGGCAAAGGATAAAAAAAATTGCCCATCGGGTGTAAGATTTCGGCCCTTCAAACGACTACTCTATAGAAACGGGCCGAAAGACGGGGTGCGACCCAACACCTAACACCTTCATTTCGACTGCCGTTCCACTTACGTTCTTCTCACGTTCTTCTCGTTTTCAAGAAGAACGTGAGAAGAACACAAGACAACCACCTGATATTCAACGCACGAAAAAAGAGAACCCAAATGAAACAAAGCCGCACCATCCTCCGTATCCTTCCGTTGCTGCTGTCCATAGCCACCTGTGGCTTTGCCTCGGCGCAAGAGACACAATGGCAACCATTTGGCGAGCTCAGCGCCGGCGTCACCCGCTTCAAAGGCATTTCCATGCCCACTTACGGCGCCGCCATTGGCCTGCGCCATGGCGACCTCACCCTCGGCCTCCGCTACCGCCACTCAGGCTCGCCGCTGAAAGAGGCCGAGCCGATACACGACCTCTCGCTGCTGCTGCAGACCAGCACACAGCTGGCACCGCGCCTCGAGCTCTTCGGCGGCGTGGCCACGGGCTTCGCCATCCAGCACAGCCAGCTGCTCTACGGCAACCCGCTGGGCAAGGACAATACAATGGCCCTCAACGCCGAAGTGAATCTGGGCATACGCTACTATGTCTCCGAGAATGTGGCGCTGACCTTCAACGTCGGTGCCGGCATCCACATGACGGGCGACGACTGGCGCAAGCTGGCCTCGCAACTGCCCTACGACCCGCGCACCATCCCCACCTACACCACCGCCACGGGCGGCGTCACCATCGGCATACCGCCGAAGGTCAAGAAGGTGAACCTGCCGCCGCAGCTCATCGTCGACGGCAATGCTCCCATCTTGACGGCCTATAGCGGAAATTGAAAGGTGATAATTGAAAATTGAAATTATTGCTCCACGACCGGCTGTCAGCCACCGGCTGAAAAAATATTTTGCCGGATTGGGAAATTGTTCGTACCTTTGCATTTCGATAAGAACGATGACAGCACCATGGGTACACCACTCCTGCTACCGAAAGCCGCCCGCCGTCTGACGACGGCGGTGTGGCTGGTGTTGACGTTGCTGCCGGCCGTGGCCGCGGGTCAGTCGGCGTGCAATAACTCGACGCAAGGTACCGATTTCTGGGTGATGTTTCTCTCCAACCACGATACTTCGCTCTGCACGCTGAAGCTTGTGGCCGCTTCGCAGACCAACAATACAATCCATGTCTTCAACTATGGCCGGCAGTGGGACACAGTGGTCAATGCCACCGCTTGGTCGACCATCGAGATTCCCATCAGCCATGAGAACGGCCTGACGGCCGTGGGGGAGCCCAGCAACAGCGCGCTGCATGTGGTGAGTGCGCAGCCCATATCGCTCTACGCCTACAATTTCGAAGCCGAGACGTTCGATATCGCCACTGTGTTGCCAAGCGGTGCCTTGGGGACGGAGTATATAACGCAGACCTATGGCGAACGGGCGAGTAAGGACGAAGTGGGGGTGGCCGCCACTGAAGACAACACGGTTGTCACGCTGCACCGCAGTGCCGACCAGGGAGGCGACACGAGCGTGGCGCTGATGCGCGGGCAGGCGGTGCAGTTTGTCGGGCAAGACCTTGCGGGACTGAGGGTCAATTCGAACGGCACGCCATTTGCCATGTTCCAAGGCAACCGATGCACGTTTGTGGGCGACTGCGCAGCCTGCGACCACCTATATGAGCAGGCAATGCCGGTGCCACGCTGGGGGCGGGTGTTCGTGCTGGTGTCCACGGCATTCCGCGCCTCGGGCGACCTAGTGCTGGTCACCTCGTCGGAGGACGGCTGCACACTGGCCATCGACGGTTCGGTGGTGGCGACACTGAACCGGGGCGAGAGCCACCGCTACGAGCTGCCCTTCAACGAAGTCCACATCCTGACGGCCAGCAAGCCCGTCTACACCTGCGTCTACTTCCCCGGGAAAGACTGCGGAAATTCAATCGGCGACCCCTCGTCGGTCACCATCCCACCGGTGGAGCAGTTTGTCCACAAGGCGTTGTTCCAAGTCATCTCCACGCCACTCTCCAACGTGCACTATGTCAATATCGTCACCCGAACGGCCGACCTGCCTTATATAACGCTCGACACCGTCCACATAGGCGACCAGTTCGACACGCTTCCGGGAGGCTACAGCTATCTGCGCAAGTCGCTTTGGGAGGGTGCGCACATTCTGCGGAACCCTAAGGGTGGTTTTCTGGCCCATTTCTACGGTCTCGGCCCGTGGGAGAGCTATGCGTACGTAGCCGCCATGGGGACCCACAACCTAAGCCGCAGCATCATTGTCGACTCTATCGACACGCGAACCCACATGAGCCGTATCAGCATCTGTCCTGGAAGGATAGTGCACTTCGAAGTACCCTCGGACACAGAGGCCGTGAGCGTTGAGTGGATGGTCGACAGCCAATGGGTGGCCACCAACGACGGACAGCTCGACTACCGGTTCGACATACCGGGGTGGCACACCGTGGAATCCATCATCGACGCCTGCGACACTTTCGATGTGCCGGTGTTCGTACATACGCCCAGCGACACGCTGTTCGAGGCCGACTCGTGCTGCTTCAATGTTGGCTACCCGTGGCGCGGGAAGACCATTGTGGACGCGGGCATCCACTACGACACCCTTACAGCGGTCAGCGGCTGCGACTCGCTCATCCAACTCACCCTCACGCATATTCCCAAGCCACCTACCAGCATCGGCCATGTGGCCGACTGCCACGAGAACCACTACACCCTCACCGCCCTGCCGGCCGACAGTCTCGCTTTCCATTGGAGTTCCTCGCCCCATGACCCGATTCTCGATGGACACGAGCAGGACACCAGCGTCTTCGCCGTACCCACAGGACATACGCTCTACTCCCTGTCGTTCGACTACCGCTGCCCCTATGCCGACACGATTACCCTACGCCCCATCGAATGGCCGAATGCCGACTTCGATATACTGCCGGAGTGGATGACCTTCGACCACCCCTACATAGATGCCTACGACCGGAGCCGCGATGTGATATTCCGGCAATGGTTTATAAACAACATTCTACAGGATGAGAGCGGGATGCACCTGCACTACGACGCCGACGCAGGCATCGACAGCTTGCTGGTGTCGCTAGCCGTACAGAACAGCAGTTGCGCCGACACATTGCACCGCATAGTGCCCTTTGTCCACACAGCCCTCTGGGCACCCAATGTCTTCACTCCCGACCTTGGTGCAAACGACCTGTTCGAAATAGTGCTACGCGAAGGTGAGGCCGAGGAACTATATATCTACAACCGGCAGGGAGAGGAGATTAGCCACCTGGAAGGGGCGCACCCACAATGGGACGGCACGCGCAACGGAAGCCCCTGCCCACAAGCCACCTACGTATGGCTGCTGCGCTACCACTTCAACCACCAGCCGACACGTACTCTCAGTGCCACAGGCACCATCACGCTGATCAGATAAAACAACGGGGTTATCCAGCCTTTCCGACTATCACCTGCACCGAGTCGGACACCGAGGCACGGACACCGCCGTCGTACTGCGCGGGGGTGACGAGAATGGTTTGCAGGGGCGTGTCGAGGGCGTGGAGCTCGTGCATGGCGGGATTACCGCGCAAGTCGACCTCGGTAATCTGCGTGCCGCGGATGTAAAGCGTCGTCAGTTGCTGGCAGGGTGTGATATCAATCGCCGTCAGCGGGGAGAAGATGCAGAGCAGCAGCTCCAGGTCGGGCATCGTCGCGAGGTCAAGGGTGTCGAGGGCAGTATGGCTCAGCTGCACCCGACGCAGGCGGCTGCGCTCCCCCACGTCGAAGCGCCGCAGCGGCACGTCGAGCGCATAGAGGCGTTCCAATCGCGGCAGGACGCTGAGGTCGAGTTCGGTGATGGGGTTGTCGCTGCAGGTGAGCTCCTCCAGCTGGGGGAACATCTCGATGCCCTCGAGGCTGTGGATGTCGCGGCCGTAGCACTCCAGCATCGTCAGCGCACACCCCGCGGCGGTGGGCTTCAGCCGCTGCCAGCCGGCCTTCACAGCATAGCCGCTGTCGAGCAGGAAGGTGCGGAAAGCCTTGTCGGGAACCTTGACTGCCCGCTGGCAGTCGCACACCGCCTCGCCCCCACCCTGCCGCGTCGAGGCACAGCCCGACAGCAGCAGGGTGGCTACGAGGAGCAGCGACAATCGTCTCATTGCAGTTTGAAGTTGATGGGGACTACGTACTCCACAGCAACATGCTTGCCTTCATAAGTGGCAGGAATCCACTTGGGCATCGCCTTGATCACACGCAGGGCCTCCTCGTCGCATTCACCGCCGACACCACGAGCCACGTAGGCGTTGACGATGCTGCCGTCCTCCGTCACGCTGAAGCGCACGTACACCTTGCCTTCCACACCGTCGGACTTCGCCTGCTCGGGATAATGGACATTTTCGGCAATGTACTTGTAGAGCGCCGCTTCACCTCCGGGATACGTCGGGGGTTCAAGTCCGTCCGGCAATGAATCTTTAATAAATTCGGGTTCAACACTAGGGGCGGTTGCCGTCACCACCTCTTCATCTGCGATGGGTTCGGCGGCCTTCTGCTTGCATCCCACCATCAGCAGCACCGCCGCCACGGGCAGCGCCGCCAGCACTTTCCATGCGCCGAAGCGCGTTTTCGTTTTGTTCATCATAACAATACGGTTTTTGATGTTAATACTTTGGAAATTATTGGTGATATGGCCATATCCTGTACCGGTCACCTGTCTGTAAAGCAGGTGAAGATAGTCTTCGCGGCCGCAGGCGCTAACCGAGGTAGCATCGGCCTGGAATTCCTGCACCGCACGTAGTTCGCGCATCATCAGCCATGCGAAGGGGTTGAACCACGCCAGGCAGCACATCAGCCATGCCAACAGAAGTTCTATCGTGTGTAGCTGGCTCACATGATGCGATTCATGGGCAAGGATGCAGCGCATCTCCTCACCATTGAGGCCGCGCGTGCCGAACACTATCTGGCGGAAGAAAGAATAGGGCGCCGTGTCGTCGTCGAGCAGGATGAGCGACGAGCCACGCGGAATGTCAAAGCCGTCGCAGGAACGATAGACCGTGTGTCTCAGGCGGAGCCTGAAGACAAGCACCGCCTGTGCCACCATCTGAAACAGAAGGTAAGCCACACATACAACCAAGCCGAAGATGTAGACGTCAGTTAGACCGATGGCTTGTGAGGCTGGCGTGGCCGATATCTCGATTTCGTCCAGTGTTATCAAGTATTCCCTTGCCGGAGTGGCAGACCATGATACCGGAGTAAATCTGTCGGGCAGCGAAAAGAAGGGAAACACGAGGCTGAACCCTAGTGTCACCAGCAGATACCACAGATTAAGCTGCAGCCAGCGGTCGCGCCGCAGCGTCATGCAGAAGAGACCGTAAAAAAGTCCTGCAGCCAATGTCGAGAATAGCATCCAACGTATCATTTTTCTAGTTCTTTGGTTATAGCCTCTAAATCTTCCAGCGAGATCTCCTTTTTATCAATCAGGAAACTCACTAGCGCCCGCGGCGACGAGCTAAAGAAGCGGTGGGCTATGCTTCCCAGCATTTGCTGCATATACTCCTCGCGGCTGATGAGCGGATAGTATTGGTTCGAGCGGTTGAAAGTCTCGTGCGCCACGAATCCTTTTTGTTCTAGCACGCGCACCACGGTGAGCACCGTATTATAGGCTGCATTACTCTCCACCGCCGCAACGATCTCGTTGGCAAACCCTTTCCCGATTCTCCAAAGAGCCTGCATCACCTGCTCTTCTGCTTTTGTCAATTCGTTTTTCATAACTATATCAACTATCATGTAATTATATTTCTAGTTAAGGAACGAGAATTATTATCCTTTATTGTTTAAACCAAAAAATTTTTTTTCAAAATATTTACTTAATGTATTTACATCAACAAAATAAGACTATTATCTGATAAAAGACGGACAAAAAGAAGAGAATAAAATGAATTCAATGTACAAAAAAATAATGCCATCGGTTTGTCCGATGGCACTATTTCCTATTTTTTGATTGCCAACTATCTGTTAGCATACATATCCTCGTAGTACTTCATATAGTCGCCGGAGGTAACATTATCCATCCATTCCTGATTGTCGAGGTACCAGCGGACAGTCTTTTCGATGCCCTCCTCAAACTGGAGGCTGGGTTCCCAGCCGAGTTCGCGTTGCAACTTAGAGCTGTCGATAGCATAGCGCATGTCGTGTCCAGCGCGGTCGGTGACATAGGTAATGAGGTCCATGTCCTGCCCTTCGGGACGGCCGAGCAGACGGTCGACGGTGTTGATGACCACCTTGATGATGTCGATGTTCTTCCACTCGTTGAAGCCGCCGATGTTGTAGGTCTCGGCCACCTTGCCCTCATGGAAGATGAGGTCGATGGCGCGAGCGTGGTCTTCGACATACAGCCAGTCGCGCACATTCTCGCCCTTGCCATAGACAGGCAGCGGTTTGCGGTGGCGTATATTATTAATGAAAAGGGGTATCAGTTTCTCAGGGAACTGGTAAGGACCGTAGTTATTGGAACAGTTGGTCACGATGGTGGGGAGGCCATAGGTGTCATGGAAGGCACGAACAAAGTGGTCGCTCGAAGCTTTGGCAGCGCTGTAGGGGCTGTGGGGCTGATACTTAAGATCCTCGGTAAAGAATTTTTCTCCATAGGCCAGGTGATGCTTACCGGAACTAGCTTTCGTTGTGAAGGGAGGTTTGATGCCTTCGGGACGGGTCATCTCCAAGGCGCCGTACACCTCGTCGGTGGAGATGTGGTAGAAACGCTTGCCTTCGTATTTTTCAGGCAGACTCTCCCAGTAAAGTTTGGCGGCCTGCAACAGGCTTAGGGTGCCCATAACATTAGTCTGAGCAAAAGTGAAGGGGTCCTTGATACTGCGGTCCACATGGCTCTCAGCGGCCAGGTGGATGATGCCGTCGACATGCTCGTCTTGCATCAACTTGTAGACGCTGTCGAAGTCGCAGATGTCCATACGCACAAACTTATAGTTGGGCCTGTCTTCAACATCCTTGAGGTTGGCCAAGTTGCCGGCGTAGGTCAACTTGTCGAGGTTGATGATCTTGTACTGAGGGTACTTGTTGACAAAAAGCCGTACCACGTGGCATCCGATGAATCCGGCTCCACCGGTAATGATAATATTCATATTGTGTTTAAACTTAATTGCGTTATTGTTTGATTGCGTTTTTCACTTTCTTCGGGGTCCAGTTTGCAAAAAAACGGACCACCTTCTCCTTGTTGTAGCCTTGACCCTCCTCCAGAAAACTGGAATCCTGTATGTGGATTACATTACCCTCACCATCCAACACAACAAAAACCGGAAAACCAAATCTTGCGGGATTACCAAGTCTCTTCATCATGGCCTCCGTGCGCCGTGCAGCGGGTGCATCTTCTTTCTTGCGAGGATTGTAGTTCACATGGATAAAGACGAAATTTTCATCGATAAGACCGCAGAGGACACTGTCGTTAGTGATGAAATCGGCGAAACGCAGACACCAGGGGCACCAGTTGCCACCCACCTGACAGACCACAAACTTACCTTCCTTCTTTGCCTTTATCAAAGCTTGGTCAATTTGCTCCATTGGATTGAGTGACTCGTCATACACCTTTTTCAATGGCGCCTGGGCATTCATCGTAATCGTGAAGAATGTAGCAAAAAAAGCGACAAGAGCAAATCGTTTCATTAGTCGTTCCTATCTCAAAATCATTTATAATTTAGTATATAACGTCCGTAAATGTAAAATATTGTACCTGACAAAAAAAACTTTACAGCAAGAAAAAACGAAAATGGCATCTTACATCTGCCAAAGCACCCATCTGCAGGTTTGTCAAGAAACATACAGCATAAACAATTTTATTTATACAGATACCTAATAATCAATAACAAAACAACAAAACAAGATGAATCGTCCAAAAAAAATTTTGTCAGTTCATAAAATCTTTGTACTTTTGCACCCGTTTTTGAAAGAAAACATACCGATTGTCCTATGGTGTAACGGTAGCACATCTGACTCTGGATCAGCTTGTCTTGGTTCGAATCCAGGTAGGACAACTCTAAAGCCCCTGACAAATTGTCGGAGGCTTTTTTTATTCTGGAAAGAAAAAAAATTTGGCCATACCAACCTTTATACGTATCTTTGCACTTTAAATAGAATTCATTTAAATATGAGAAAAGTATTCGTATTCTTCACGCTGATAGCGGCTACAGCCTCTTTCGCCACCGCACAGGACAAAGCGCTCCCCGGCAAATATGCTGGAAGCAACACCATCACTCTCTTCGACTCCACCGGCGTCTATATGGAAGAGAGCGGTCTCAGCCATGTGCTTACCCACAAATGCATCCTGATGAACTCTTTCAAAGGTTGCTCCGACTACAGCACCTACAAAATCGACTATGACCCCCTGTCGGCCTACTGCGACATCGAGCGTATCCTCGTCCATCATGCCAACGGCCGCACCGACACCCTTCTCTGGCCCGACCGCGAAAACAACATTCCCGTCTACGACTACGTGGCTCCCGCTCGCATGATCTACTGGGGGGCCAGTCAGAAGATGGTAGAAATTGGTCACCTCAACCTCGGCGACAAACTTGAGATATGGACCTATAAGAAAGGTTATACCTATGCATTGCTTCAAGACGAGGTACCTAGTCTCAATACCACCTTCGCCGCACTGCCCGATAACGACGACCGATACATCCCACCCATGCGGGGACATTTTTACGACATTGTGCCCTTCTGGAGCGACCAGCCTGTGCAGCGCAAGGTCTACCAGTTAAATATCCTCGACAGCAAAAACCTCCGTTATCAAGTTTACTTCCATGGCATGCCTCTTAATGACCAACTCGACATCCGTCGCGAAGCTGCCGACGAACCTGGCCGCAGTCTCTATACCTTTACCAACAAGGAAGACATCATGCCTATGAAGCGCGAGCCCCGTGCCCTGGCCAACAACGACATCCAGTGTAAACTGCTCCTCTCCACCAGTCCTGACTGGGAGGCCAAGAGCCGCTGGTTCTTCGGCGTCAATGAGGACTATGGCAGTTTCAACGCCACCCCCGAGGTGCAGAAGAAAGTCAACGAGCTACTGCGTGGTGCCCACAACGAGATGGACAGCATCAGCATTCTCACCCATTGGGTAGCCGACAACATCCGTTATGCCGGTATTTCCATGGGCCCTGGCGAGGGTTTTACGCTGCATAACCAGCAAATGAATTTCAAGGACCGCTGTGGCGTCTGCAAGGACAAGGCCTCCACCCTCATCGGCTTCCTGCGTGCTGCAGGCTTCAAGGCCTATGCCGCCATGACCATGGCCGGTGAGCGCATCGACCGCATCCCTGCCGACCAGTTCAACCACTCTGTCTGCGCTGTACAACTACACAACGGACAGTTTCTCATGCTCGACCCCACTTGGGTACCCAACGTACGTGAGCTTTGGAGCAGCGCTGAACAGCAACAGGGCTACCTCATCGGCACCGCCAAGGGCTGCGACCTTATGGAAACCCCCATCTCACCTGCCGAGAACCATTACCTGCGCATCATCGGCGAGAGTACCATCGACGGTGATGGCACCCTCACCGGCACTCTCACCGTCACTGCCGAGGGGCAAAGCGACGCCTCGGTTCGTGGTGTTTTCAGTGCCCGCCAAAGCGAATGGCGCAGCAACCTCGAACTCGAGCTGCTCCGCATAGCACCCACTGCCGAAATCCTCGACATACAATATACAGACCCCGACGGCTACCTCGACCACCCTGTCTCCATCACCTACCATTACCGTATCCCTCACTACGCCACAGTCGACAAAGAGGTCATCTCTTTCATACCCCTCAGCGCACGCAACATCTTTAGCCGCGCCATGGGACACCTCTACTTCAACCTCAGCCCTGAAACCCGCACCCAACCTTTCAGCGACCGTTGCTCACGACTGGTTGACATCCGCGAGACTGTCACCCTACCCTTTGCACCCAAGATGCTCCACTATCCTATGATCGACGGCATCGCCAACCCCGCTGCCTCTTTCGGCTGCGGCTTCCAGATGGAGGACAACATCCTGACCTTTGGTGAACAAGCTGTCTTTGGCAAACGCATCTACGATGCTCAGGACTGGCCCGCCTTCCGCGCCAGTGCAAAAGCACAACTTCAAGTCTCCAAAACACCTGTGGTGCTGACCAAGTAAAGTTTAAGGTTTTAAATCTAAAGATTAAAGATTATGAAGAAGATAGTATTTATCGCGGCCATAATTTCATTTTTCAATTTCCAACTTTCCATTTCCCGTGCCCAACAGCCTGATGCTGTATACAAACTGCTGCGTTATGAGTGGACATTGAACGCTGACGGCTCCAGCGACTTCCACTATCGCCACGAGGTCCAGATCCTTCGCAACCGTGCCCTCGTAGCCTATGCCGACAAAGGCGAGACCTTTGTGGTCTACAACCCCGACCTCGAAGAAGTGACCATCAACGAAGTATACACTCGCCAACTCGATGGCACCCGCATCGACATGCCACAGAACGCCTACATCTACCAGCTGCCCGAAGAGTGCGCCGATTGTGGCCGTTTCAACCATATTCGCGAACTGGCCATGGTTCACACCGGCATGGAGCTGGGATGTATCATCGTGGTCGACTACACCATCCACCGCCAGTACAACCTCCTCTTTGAAGACATTCCTCTTCAGCGCGAATGCCCCGTGGAGAACATGGAAGTAGTGATAAACTATCCCAACGGCATGGATATAAAATGGGATATCATCGGCAACCAGTATCTGTCCCAGGGTGGCGTCAATAGAACCACCTCCTTCACAGCAGGTACTAGAACCCTTCAATTCTCCCTCCTTAACAGACAGCAGGCGCCACGCGAGCCCTATATGCCCGCCGATATCGTCCCCACTCTGCGTATCTACAACAGCGTACCCAAACACACCCCCGCTTTCGACCAGAGCGCCTTCAAAGGTGCCTCCAGCGCAATCGGCCAGCAGATGACGGGCACAGACGAATTGAAGAATGTATCTGCCATCCGTGACTTTGTCATCGACAACATCCACCTCAACGATATCCACCCCTCGCACCTTGGCTACATCCACTCCACTCCAGAAGTTACCTGGCAGACTGGCTGCGGCACTGCCATCGACAAGGCCGTACTCCTCGCTGCAATCTTGAACAACGAAGGATACCGCGCCCGCATTATCGGCGACAACATGGACGAGGTGGGAGTCTTCGTCGACACCATCGAATACCGGCTGGATATTCGCCACAAGGCACAGTCGCTGGAGATCAACGGCAAGGCCCACGATGAAATAGAGAAAGTCGAGTTTATCGGTGAAGTCCAAGGCATCCTCGACACCCTCGAGGACGGCTTCTTCCGCCTCACCTTCGCCGGCATCCCTGGCGAGCCAACCATGAGTGCCCGCAGACTCGCCCTCACCCGCACCACTCCCCTGCAGAGCAGCGCCTGCGACATCACCAGCACCGAGACCTACACCCTGCCCAAGGGCGTCAAGCTCGTTGGCGGCAGCGTCAGCGACAAGCTGTCGTTCGACGGCATTGGCACGATGCAGGTGAGTGTGAAACAGAGCGGCAAGACACTCAAGGTGGAGCGCAAGCTGAAGCTAGAAAAGAGCGTGGTACCCATAGAGGACTACGCCAACTACCGCAAGCTGCTCGCCACATGGCAAAGCCACACTGGCGCAACACTTAGAAGCAAATAAAAGAAAAGCCCCGACAATCGTCGGGGCTTTTTTTTATTTAATCAGGTTTCCCAATATATCTCGCGTAAGCGTACGCGTGAGGCTCGACGTGGTGTTCTTCACAATCTTCTGCCCCATCGTTGTCTTGCTCTTGGTCTTCTTGCCGCTCACAGCATCGCTCACGGCGGTACCTGCGGCAGTTGCCAGTGTGGCAGTGACGGCGGTGAGGGCCGCCTTCAGCAGTTTGCCGCCGATACCTGCCTTCTTCTTCGGAGCAGCCTCGACGGGAGCCGACTTGCCAGCCTTGGGCTGCGGAGCGGGGGTCTCCTCCACCTCCACCACGGCCATCTCCTCAGCCTCCTTTATCAGCACCTCGAAGGCGCTCTCACGGTCCACCATATTGTCGTACTTTCCGTAGATGCGGCTCGCACGTATGATAGCCGTGCGCTGCTCGGGCGTAATGGCCCCAATCTGGCTTAGCGGGAACAGTATCTTGGCGCGCTGCACCATGCAGGGGGCGCCCTTCTCGTCGAGCAGGCTCACCAGCGCTTCGCCGGTCTCCAGCTCCATGATGGCCTCGTCGGTCTTGAACTTCGGATTGGCGCGGAAGGTCTCAGCGGCGGCGCGCACAGCCTTCTGGTCCTTGGGAGTATAGGCACGCAATGCATGCTGCACTCGGTTGCCCAACTGCCCGAGTATGTTGTCCGGTATGTCGGTCGGATTCTGTGTCACAAAGTATATGCCCACGCCTTTGGAGCGTATCAGGCGTATCACCTGCTCAATCTTGTCCACCAACGCCTTGGGCGTGTCGTCGAAGAGCATGTGTGCCTCGTCAAAGAAGAACACCAGACGCGGCAAATCCTGGTCTCCCACTTCTGGCAGCGTGCTGTAGAGCTCGCTCATGAGCCACAACAGGAAGGTCGAGTAAAGCTTGGGCTGCAGCATAAGCCTGTCGGCAGCCAGCACGTTCATCACGCCCTTGCCGTTCTCAGTTTGCAGCAGGTCGAATATATCGAAACTCGGCTCGCCGAAGAAGCGGTCCGCTCCCTGGCTCTCCAACTGCAACAGCGCACGCTGTATGGCGCCCACGGTGGCCGTCGAGATGTTGCCGTACTGCGTGGTGTATTCCTTGGCGTGCTTGGCCACATAGTCAAGCATCGCGCGCAGGTCCTTCATGTCCAGTATCAGCAGTCCCCGCTCGTCGGCGATGCGGAACACAATGTTCAATACGCCGTCCTGTGTCTCGTTGAGTTGCAGCAGACGGGA
>JAEEGK010022707.1_pt1 | contig 13155 bp, 12 predicted proteins | sample 8958771 | NCBI WGS metagenome assembly JAEEGK01 (sample SAMN16246547, study PRJNA631951) | gut metagenome | biome: gut microbiome; feature: rumen; material: SC-attached | host: Bos | place: Iran: Karaj | collected 2018-10 | reverse complement strand
TTGAGGGTGTTGCGAATCGAACAATACCTGATTACACCAATAATACCATTTTTCTTCCTTGTTGTCAACACGTTTCCATGAGCGACCACAATCGGTTGACTTTACAATTCCTCCATTTGTTGTTGCCAGCAATATCTGGCTGTTGGCAGGATAGAATACCATTGACATGAAGCTTGCGTATTCACTTTCAACTGTTATTCTGGTAAGAGTCTGCAAATTGTCGGTTGTTTCATAAATATATGCCCCGTATACATCCGACCCTGGTGGTGGACCGTAAACCAGAATATGTGTGACATCGTTTGGGTCTATGGCAAACAGTCCATGGTTACCGTCACCTGTATTTGCGTCATTCCATGTCACGCCAAAGTCCTTCGTCTCAGTCCACGTCCTGTTATGACCATGAATATCAAGAAAAAAATGGTCTGGGGAATCAGGAATCTGCCAGAATTCAAATGCACGGCTGCCTTGTGGGTCAAAGATGGCATCAGTAGGAGTTATATCGTTAAATGTCTTTCCATAGTCTTCCGAAAAGAGCAACTGCTGTTTGTATTCTCCCTGTGGCTGTTCGGGGAAGTAGTCGGCCATCATCTTCTGACCTGACTTGACAAAGCGCAGAATCCTCATGCCGTTGAAGGCATATGGTTTCCACTCTGCATCCTGCTCTTTCAAATCGTATGCAAAGATACCATTATCAGTAGCCACGAACAGCATATCGCCAGATACCTTAGCATCGTGGATGCGGCCTTGATTTAGCGACATTCCAATCTGTGCCATGCTAAAGACAACAGTTAGAAGACCCAAAGATATAAACAATATTCTCTGTTTCATATATCAATTATTAAAAGGTTGATGCTGCAAAAGTATAAAATCTTTTTGACATTTACAAGCATCAACCTCTTTTTTTTAATGATTAACATATACCTTTGCATGATAGGTGTTGCCGTTATATATGGCAGTCACGATATATAGCCCATTCACATAGTTGTTCACATAAACATTGGTTGATGGGCCATTTACGGTTTGAGAGTACACTTGAGCACCTGTTTGTGCCCTATATATTCTCAAATACCAAGTAGACTGTTGGATAAGTCCTCCTCCCAATTCTGAACCTATAGCATTACTCAGGAATATGCTTAACGCATTGCCGCTGAGATTTACTACTAGCTCTGGATCATCATCGTAATACATCTGATAAAGTTCGGGGAAGGGTGAAACGGTAAAGTTGAGATTGAAATTATAGTATCCCCCATCACTTTGGGCTCTCATAACTAACGTATACGGGGTACTTGATTCCTCTAAGTGGAAATCTACCCAGTCATCGTCATAGTAAACATCTGTGGGCAGGAGGCTTGAATTCCCTTCGAATGAAATGTTCATTCCCTTGAAACGGTCAGAAACGAGTGTTATGTCACAGTCTCCATTGACAGCAATACTGCTTGAAGAATATCCGTTTACTGCATTTGATGCACTAATATTGAAGGTCTGCTCAGGATACATGCCAGATGAACTTGTATACTCATATTGTATTCCATCTACTTCTATTGATGTTTCTTGAGACAGTATCGACTTGGTAAAGCTCTTCAATGGCTGGCCGTTTTTCGAAACAGCTGCAGTTAATGTACCTTGCTGATAGGAATTGGGCATCGTTGAAGCACATTGGTTCCCTGATGGTGTCAGGGTAAATGCATTATTATTAACACTCCACGATGTAGTATAGCTTTGCGGTAAATTCTTCAACTCATAGACAGCCTGGCTGCTATTAATAGATTTAATGACAATATTACCAATATGGAATATTTGTTTTGACAAGGTTTTAAGGAGCAATCCGTTTTTTCTAATATATGCAGACAGGGTTGCTTCCTTATACTGATTATTCTGGTTGCTCGTTACATTACACTGATTACTTGAAGGAGATAATACGAACGAATTATCACTGACACCCCATGTGACGCTGAAATCATTTGACAGGCTTGGAATCTGATATGTGGTTTGACTGTCAACAAATGAATTTCCGTCTATTGCCCCTACATACACAATGTTTTTCTGGATTGAGACAGATTGTCCATTAAGGGTAATAGTTGCCGTAAGTGTTGCTTCTTCATTTGTATTGCCACTACATGAGACACTGCATTGGTTTCCTGAAGGAGTAAGACTGAAATTTGAATTATTGATACTCCATGTTATAGTTATGCTACTTGGAAAAGTCCAATTTATACTATAAGTGTTAGAGGAAGTTACAAGATCAGAGCCACTTATGCCAAATGGACATCCATATAAATCCCATGCACCCATACAGTCCTCGATATGAAGGTTTCGTCTTAAGAAGACATATTTATACATGACGGCATTGCTATTTCCAATAGAATGATTAAGACCTATCAGATGGCCTATTTCGTGCAAAACTGTTGATTCCAAATCAGGCGTTGTACCATTTACATAGAATGTCTTAGTATCGTTGATTATCATATGACCGGCATTAACCCCCACCTGTTGTGGGAGGGAAGAAAGCATATGCTAGTGTATTAGACCAAAATATTTGGGTACCACCATAGATAGAATCATTTGACCATAATATTTTAAGGTCTGCATTACTGGGATTATATACTTGTGTAAATGTTAAGACAGTACTATTCTCCCACGTGTCAAAAGCATTATTTATAGCAGTTTCCCTCTCTGTTGCTGTCAATGAACTCGCTGTATTATAAATGTAATACGTAAGAGTGGTCTTATCCCACTTTGATGGACACAAGCTGTAATTTCTATCGTTCCCATTAGGTACACCGCACATATACTGAGCGAAGACAAAGCTATTTGAGATAATTGATAGAAATAAAACGAATGTTAGCTTTTTCATTTTGTTCGATAATTATTTAATATTTTTACAGATTAATCCATCCTACGAATAGCAAGTCATCATCGATGATTTCTATCTCATAGTCGCCAGAGAGAGTTGAGGGCAGCACCACCTGAGTCTGGGCAGAGTAGACAACAGTAGTGTAAACCACATCGCCGTCCTCATCCTTAATATTAAGTACATACTCAGGATGATTGGTCTCAAAGAAGAGCGTGTAGTCATCAATGTACACCGTCGGAGTCTCGTCGGGGGATTTAGAGTGTCCGTGAGTAATTGGTTGTTCGTCCTCATGGATTACTTGAACAGTAAGAGAAATCAACTTCCACGCATTCGCACTTGTGCTCAGCATCAATGTGCATACTAATAACATTAATAGTTTTTTCATGTCGCTATTTTTTAGTGAATTATAAGTTAAAACTTTTTGCAAAGTTATGACTTTTTGTTTTAGCAACAGAAAAATCATGCGTTTAAGATTTCATCACAAAGCAAGGTTGTATCCTCTTTATTATCAAGAAGATGCGTTCTGATAAATTTGACAAAGATGAAATTTTAACAAATTATTTTTGACAAAATGATGATTTTATAGCAAGGCTTTGGCGGGAATTAGTAGATTTTCTTCAATAGAATATCAAAATCTTTGGAATTTTCCTGTCTGCCGAAAAGCTTCTTATTGAGTTTTTTGCGTATTTGAGTAATGGTCGATGGAAGAACGCCTAACATGCTACTGATAGAATTCGGTTTGAAATCAGATCTTATCAGAAGACAGACTTTATATTCCTTGTCATCCAAGTCATCATAATGAACGGTCATCAGCTCGGAAAAGTTAGGATAGGCACTGAAAATGGCATCTTGCAGGTCAACCCATTCTGCCTTGGTTGGCTGTTTGCCATTGTCAGAGAGTTTAACAAATCTCTGATAGACATTAGTAGACTTGAATTGTATAGAGACACTTTCTTGGATGGATCTTTCCTTTTTAATCATCTGTTTCCTAATAGCATCCTGCTCATGGATTAGTTCCTCCTTCTCGGCAATTAACTGTTTGTTGTTGTCCTTATACTCTTGAAGTTGTGCCAGGTCCTTTTTGGCCTGTGCCATCAGCTCAACACTCTGTTGATATTTCGCTTCTATGTTTTTGCGTTTTTGCCTTACATGTTGCAAAATGAAGAGTATAACGACAAGTATCACAAGCAGAATCATGATGACGGCTATGGTGATCCAAATATATATGAGTCTGTCTGCTGCTTTTTTCTCTTCCTGCCTGGCTTTTTCCTGATGACGTGAATAGTTGTACATAGATTGCATGCGCTCAACGGTTTTGATAGTCTTTTTAGTAGAAGCAGAATCGTTCATTGCATAACTGTACAATGCATATTTTCCAACAGAATCAGATTGATTAAGTATTTTGTATAGTTCTGCCAAGCCCATTGCTGCTGCATTCTGGTTATTGAAATCCTTACCGTCTCGCAGCTCTTTGCGGAAATAAAATTCTGCTGAATCAAGACTTCCCGTTTTCAAATAATAGAGTCCCTTAACTCTGTAATAATACTCGCGACCTTGTGCAATATTTCCGTTTTGGTCGAACAGACCTGATTCATTCTCATAAATTGACATATAATACTTCGCCTTGGCGTATTCTTTTTTAAGAACAAGAGGCCGAATAAGCGAGCCAAATGTAATGGCAGCATCCGCTTTAAGCCCAAGCTTGTTGAATTGTTCTGCAACTTCTTTGATTACAAGAATTGCAGAATCAGTATCTCCTAATTCCTTATACGCTAGACTCTCTTGCTCGTAATTCATCAAAGCAGAAAGGGTGTCTTTTCCTTTCCATGCATACTTAACTGCCTGGCGTTCGTGTTCTAACTGCTCACGATAGAATCCTTGATGATAGAAAATCTCGGCCATCTGTCCATAGACCCTGCTTAATTGCGCATAGTCACAGTCCTGACTTGTGGTGTCAGCACCCTCGGCAGCATTCTGGTAGCACTCCAAAGCCATGGGGGCCTCGCCGTGGTCATAGTAGGCGAGGCCAAGGAGATAGTGGGCCAGCAGGCGGTCGTTGGGGGTGCCGTGGTCGTCGAAGAACTGGACATAGGGCTTGACATCCTGCACGGTGAAGGGCTGGCCGTTGCGGTTGCGCTGGTTGATGCTGTCCAGACCGCTCCGCATGCGGTTGCGGTCGGCCTCAGTGGTGCAGCAACACAGTGCCACCAGCAGTACGAATATGCCTAACAACTGTTTCATAGTGCTCTAGCTATTCCGTCATTCCTGTTCCATAAGTCAGTCGTTTGATTGAAAAAGCGGATAGTGCCGGTGCCGGGCTATCCGCTATTATTTGCTATTGCCTTGATATATTACAGCCCCTCGATTTCCTCGCGGCTCAGGCCCGTAATCTTGCAGATCTCGTCGGTGTCATAGCCACGCTGCTTCATACGGGTGGCGGTCTCTAACGGATTCTCTCATATATCAGTATCTTATCTTGATTAATACTTTCTCTCACTCTCGGGCGTAATGCCTTTTCAGGCACGATGTCAACGGGGCGGTCGAGGATTTTCTCCAGTTCGCAAATCATCGCTGCGTGTTTCAGAAGACTCACACCGTCTTCGTCGAACTGCACGAGAATGTCGACATCGCTGATGGGAGTCTCCTCGCCACGGGCGAAGGAGCCAAAGAGCCATGCCCGTTCGATGGGCTGGGTCTTGAAGTAGTCGGCAATGGCCTTGTTCATCTGGGTACTCATAAGCGTTGCAATTAGAATTATGGCACAAAGCTCGTGCAAGCCGAATGCAATGGAGCGTGCTCCAATTGCTGAGGCGCCGCCAAGTTTCGCACGTTTCTGCGTGCAAAGATACGAAATATTCCGTAAATTAACCGCAATCGCGCTGAAAAAGTTGCAATGTTTAACGATAAGCCCTCGGCAGAGTTATGGAAAGCAGCACAAAAAAGCCCTCGGCAAAGCTGATGCAAGCATCGCTCTGCTCTCACTTAACCACAACCTTTTTACCATTCTGGATGTAGAGGCCCTTCTGCTTGTCACGCGAACAGACTCGACGACCGTCAACGGTGTAGCAGTCGGATGTGGTTTCACTCTGGCGGGGATTTCGGATGGCTGTGGGCTGGCAGCCAGCATATTCATGCAATTCTTCGCCGTCGTAGATGCCATATACCGTCCAGTTCTTGGACTTGGCCACTTGTGACGACGGGCAGGGAGGCCACCAGCGCATCCATCTGTTCGCCTGCTATATGGTTGTCATAGCAAACAACAGACGTCAACTCGTCACTTTGTGGCAGGATAAGGCTGGTCAACTGGTTGTCCCTGCACTCCACCTCCTTCAGTTTACTGTTGTTAGACAAATCAAGTGCCGTCAAAATGAAGCCTTTGCAGACAGAATAACACCATTGTCCAATTCAATCTTTACCAGTATATAGTTCCCTTTGGAAATTGTTTCTATTAACAAGCCTGGGAAAAGGAAATAGGCATTGGCGAACACTAAGGGATGATACGACAGATATTGGGAAATGGTTGTCCCGTCTTTGATCCTTCCTAACAATTTCTTGTTGGAGTCAAACAAAAGGTTATATCCAAGCGGACCAAAATTGTCTGGATTGTAAACTCCTCCAATATACTCTGGACAATAGAAGCGCGCTTTGTCGGTTATGTCTGAGACAAAATTGTCGTTTTTGTCATAATACACCATCGTGATATTCTTACAACTTTCAGTTACATAATAGACTTCTTCCGGCATCATACCATTATATTTGTTGCCATTGGGGTCGAGAAAGGCAGCAATTTGCTGTTCAATAGCCTTGTCGCTTTCGATGTAATAGAGCTGAGGACTACTATAACCAGACTGGTCTTTATGTTTACTGTGGACGTGGACAGCCAAGACATAGGATTCTATGTCCTCCTGTCTATCATAATTACCCTGTACAGATACTTCCTCTGCAGGAGAATGGCGGAAATAAAGGTAAGACCCATTATCACCTATCTGTTTATTCTTGTCTTCGTCTTTGCTGCACGACGTTAAGCCTGCCGATATCAGCAGACCTGACAATAGAACTATAATCCTTATTCTTTTCATGTCTTAGTCATATTTGCTTTATTTTATCTTCTATAAAAAGTATAATGCAGAGTTGGACCGGGATAAGAATACTGGGTGGGCTCTGATTCTATGGAGTGAAGTTCAAGGATATTATTATCCGTTTGATATTCAAAAGAACGAAGACAAGGATCTCCAGAAATAAGAATGACGTTCGACGTTATGTTATACCTATAATTTCCTGTTGGAAGGAAATAGGCATCCCATTCATAAGACGATTTACTGCTTATTAGTAGCTGTCCGTCTTCTTGGAACTTGATGAGCGTTTCTCCTTTAATTATCTTGTTGTCATCAATCCCTGTCATGCTTTTTTGCAGTTCCCACGTACCGAGAATGACATCAGACGAGTCTGCCTCACTGTTGGAACAACTCATCATGATTCCTGCAAAACAGAATAAGAAAAATAAAATACAAACATTCTTCATCGTTATTTTCTTTTAGTTTAAAGACACTCAGCGGAGGCTCTTTTTCTTATCATTTAACTACGACCTTCTTCCCGTTCTGGATGTAGATACCCTTGTACCTGTCTTGCCAATTGATGCGACGACCGTCAAGAGAATAGCAGTCAGAAGCGGCACTACCTTGAATTGCCGGTCGGATGGATGTCGGCTCGCTGCCGGCATATTCATCCCAGAGTCCACTGGTGACGTGGTATATGCCATAGACCGTCCAGTTCTTTGACTTGGCTGCTTCCACCTGACTGGTTGTGCATACGTTGAACTCTGTTTGTGGCCCTTCGTCAACGACATTAGCGATTTCTATATAAGGATAAAAGTCGCCCTTGGCAACAATGGGGAGCAAAGCTATCACCTGATCCATGCTTTCGCCGGACAGGTGGTTTGCAAAGCACTTTACATCTGTCAACGTCTCGGTCCGTGGCAGGATGAGACTGGTCAGCTGGTTATAACTGCAGTCCACCTTCTCCAAGTTGATGTTGTTTGACAGGTCGAGCGTTGTCAGTTGGTTATCCCAGAGATCTACTTCTTTCAGATTGATGTTGTTTGACAGGTCGAGCGTTGTCAGTTTGTTATCCCAGAGATCTACTTCTTTCAGGTTGTTGTTATTTGAAAGGTTGACTTTCGTCAGAAGTCCACAAACCGAGCGTAGATATTGCAAGGCAGTACATGTAGACATATCCAGCTCTTGAAAAAGAGTTCCCTGGCAAACAAGAAACTTCAACGCTGAGAGTCCAGACAAATTCAAGCTCATGAATCCACAGAGCTGAATCTGTACATATTCAAGTTTCGGATTGTTCGACAAGTCAAGTACCTTCATATTATAAACTTGATCGATAAACAGTTCTTCAAGTTCTGACAGATACTCCAATCCTTGGAAACTCTGAATCTTATGGTCATAGTCTTTTACATAAAGCTGTTTCAGCCCTGCCAATTCTTCATCTGTCAGCATGCCGTCCTTACCTTCTGGCATGTTGGCTATTACTGAGCGGAAGTCCTCGTCGGGGAAGGTCTCTTCATTGATTACCACGCTGGCCTGCACTGCTGTTGTCAGCAGCAGGCCAAGCATGATTGAACATAATCTTGTTGCTTTCATATACATCGCTATTTAATCACAATCTTTTTACCGTTCTGGATGTAGATGCCCTTTTGAAAGAGCTGGACTCCCCCAAACTTAGCGTTTATTTCCCATGATAAGTACCAATAAAATAGATGACACCAGACGTGCGATTGCTGATGATGTAGACGAAGGGGTGGTTGGCATTGAATTCCGGAAAAGGTTGAGATGACGGACCCGCACTTCCGTCCATTCCCGTCTGTGTGATGGCAGCAGCCTCGGTGCCGTCCTCTGTCACCATGATCTTAGCCTTCTGACGCACCTGGCTCACCGTGGGCCATGCATCCTTCAGTATGTTGGGCAGTTCTGCCTTCTCGTTCCAGATGGTAGTGATGCCCATCTTGCGAAGTATGCCTTCAAGGTTTTCCACCGTTTCGTCAGGAGTCTCCACGGTAAAGCGAGGCAGATGGATGATGGCTATCGGGTCTGGCTTTGTATACTTGGTGTCCAGTGCCCTGAATGATTCATCGGACAACGTACCGAGGATGTCTGACACCCTCTTGCTGCCTGTAGGCAGGAGCAGCGTCATACAATAGTCACTCTGTTCGTAGTCCATCCGCAATGCCTTGTAATCGTCACCCTCAAAATAACCGACGTCCGATGTACCCTGAACCATCATTTCCACCTGATGGCTGTTGCCAGTTTCGTCTGTAAAAGCAGCGTAGTTGGTATGATCTTTCTCAAAGGGCGACTTCCACTTTCCGCAGAAATAGATTGCATTGAACAGCATGGCAATGGTGTTGGGCGAAATCTGCCTGACCATTTCTGGAATCAGTCCGTTGGTCTTCTGGCTGCACCAGTCATTGATATAACTGGCGGATTCCTGCAAGCTGAAGTCGAGTGCCTCGGCCTTGCCATCGTAATACAGCTTCATGTCATTGACGAAAGATGCATTGAACTCATAACCCTTACGGACGAACATGGCATTGGCAAACATTAGTTTGGTGGAGCTCTCCGTGTCTTGTATCTTCAACTGTTTTTGGAAATACTCATTCAACGCTCTTGTCTTAGCATCGGAAAAACCAAGCACATGAAGCAGCTCCTCACGGGTCTTCCCCCAAGCACCGTCGTTGAGCATGGCCAGTACGCAGGCAGCACTCAGCGGTGAACTGATAAGACTCTGCTGCGGGTGCTCTGCCATCATGGTCCGAAACATGTTGAATGTGAAGTCGTTCACGCTCTTGTTATAGGTCTGTTGCTGTTCTGCGGTCAAGGCTTCACCCTTGTCGTCTACGTACTCTGTGCCGTTTTCAGTTTTGCCTTTTCCACCTGTTTCTTCGTTGTCATCACTGCTGCACGATATTAAGCCTACTGTGGCCAGCAGCAGACATGACATCATCATTATGTTTTTTATCATCTTCATAAGTATTGTTGTCTAAATATTTGTTGCAAAGGTACGAATTAGTTTTGGATTTTCAAAAACACTTTCGATAATTTAATTGATAATGGGATAAATATTGTGGTATATCCATATGTTTTCATTATATGCGTTGTAGCCACTCACCCCATAATCTGTTTCGAGTCCATATTTTTTCTCAAATGCACCTAAAATGAAATAACCATTACAATCGCCATTCCATCCCCAATTACAATGAATGTATTGTCTGTCTGGATGTAAGTTGGCTAAATAATGCCGTTTTACTGCTACGCCATCAACAACCCAAGCATGACCGATATTTTCACCAGGAACACGGCCTCGCATAAAAACTGGATTTCCGTTACTTATATCAGTTTTAATAGTTCCAAAATCCACGTCAAATAGCTCATCATAGTGGTATCCTAACGCATCCCAACAGTGAGGAACATTAGAAAAATACGCAGTTGATACATCGTATCCGTAACTTGTAAATACCAGTTCCGCAATATCATAAACAAGATTGGCTGCACTATATCGGATGCTGTCAATATGATTGTTTATCTTACTCGCTTGTAACATTTTATCCCATTCATAAACATGATTGTTATAGGATGTAGGGTATCTATAAAAAGCGGTAATCTGTGCAATTGCAATAGCTACACAACCTGCTAATTTATACCCCGGACAATAGAGGTTATAGGGTATGTCCTGACCCCATTCTGTTGTCAATAACGGAGCTACATAATAAATAAGTCGGTATGGTGTATATGGCTCTGGGCCGGTAACATGAGCCGTATCCATAAACATAAGAGTACCTTCGTGATGCCGAAGAGAATCAGAGATGCTTCTAATACTGTCACAGATGTATTTCCCATAGCCTTCCAGGAAGGACTTGAACCCAGGATTGTCAATCTCCTGATTCGGTGATAGATTTCCTTTCTCTATATAAGCGGCAACGCCTGGTACAAGAGCATCAGCAGATACCAAGGCATAGCCACAACTGTCCTCAAAGTTTACAATATATAATAATGTATCAGGAAGGATCTCCGATGCAGTACTGCGTGTTATAGACTTAGGTGCTATTTCAGATGAGCGCCATGCATAAACAGATGCGACACCCTTCTCGGCTTTCTGACCTCGCGTCTGTCCGGACTGCTCCATAATGTCGTTTCTGAATTCCAGAGCCTGTGCAGCAGCCTCCTCAGGGGAAATGGTAAGACCACTTCTTGTCATGCGATTTCCATCGCCTAAACTATTTGCTTTTTCTGTTTCCAATTCTGCCTCACATGCAACAAGTGCTATGAGGCCAAATAAAAAGAATGTAATCTTTTTCATAACTATGTTGTTTTTTAGTTTGTCATTTATAAGTGAGGATGCGCCAAAACGGCCAATTCCAACGGGGAAAGGCTTTCGGCACATCCTCAGAATTAGTGTTTACAGATTAATCCATCCAGTAAAGAGCAGGTTGTCTACTGCGAGTTCAATCACATAGTCACCAGAGAGGGTAGAAGGCAGTACAGCCTGCGTCTGAGCAGAGTAGACCACAGTAGTATAAACCACATCGCCGTCCTCATCCTTAATATTAAGTACATACTCCGGATGATTGGTCTCAAAGAAGAGCGTGTAGTCATCAATGTACACCGTAGGAGTCTCGTCGGGAGATTTTGAATTACCATTACCAAGAGGAGTGTCGTCCTCAATAGTAACAGTTAAGGGAACTAGAGTCTTTGCATTAACACTCGTGCTCAATACGAAAGCACACATCATCATAAATAATAGCTTTTTCATAATCTTTTTGTTTTTATTGTTAAAATGTGATGCAAAATTAGGAAAAAGCCGAGTTTGCTACAACAAATCTGAGGCAAGAGAATTTAGTGAATTTTTCAGTAAGGTTATCTTTTTGCAAATCAGCGATATACGTCAATTAGCAGCTCTTCTTTGAAGGAAGAAATTTACAATAATTAAGGAAGTTGAGGAAAGAAATGAGAAATTATTAATAGATTTCCCTCAGCATTTTATCGAAGGATTTGGAATTACCTGACAAACCAAAAAGTTTTTGTAACATTTTGGTGCGTAGTTCTGTGATATATGAAGATGTTACTCCAATCATATTAGCTATGTTGGTCGGTTTGAAACCAATACGTAGCAGGAGGCAAATTTTGCGTTCTTTATCGCTAAGATGAAAGTCGTGCTCCTGCATGAAATCATGAAAACCCGGATAATATGTTGATATCTGGCTTTGTAACAGGTTCCATTCTTCTTCAGTTGGTATTTGACCAAGTGTTGATAGCCGTTCAAATCTCATATAGATGTCTGTTCCCTTCAGCTTCTTATCGGCCAAAGAATGACTGTTAACATCTTTGTGCAACAATGACTTTAGTATAATTTCTTGATCATGAATGGTATGTTCTTTCTCTGAGATCAGCTCTTTGTTTGTTTCTTCACTATTGCGCAGTTTATCAATGTCATGACGAGCTTGTTCTATGAGTTCCAAACTATGGATGTATTTTTGTTCTGCTTCATATCTTTTATGTGAGAGTTCACGAATGATGATGTATGTAATGACACATATTAAGACGATAACAGCTAAGCATATCCATATTATAATGGTCCGCTGGGTGGCCTTTTCTCTTTCTACTTGTGCTTCCTTCTGAAGGCGGTTGTAATTATAGAGAGCTGTCATCCGGGCTATCTGGTCACGGTCTTTGAGAGCTATGGAAGAATCGTTGGCTGTGCAATACAACTGAGCATATTTGGAGATGGAATCTGCCTGATGACGTTTGCTAAAGACACTCAATAAACCTCGATACATGGGATCTTGATCAACATAGGACATTCCTGATCGATAGATTTTACGATAGTAGTATTCAGCAGAGTCTAATTGATGAATGCCCTCGAAATACCGTGCTTTATAGTCGTAATACTGACGCTGTGAAGAAGGTAATTCATGGTTCTCATCGAACAAATCGGACTCAGCCTCAAATTGATCCATCAAGGTCTTGGCTTCCGCAAGTTTGTTGGATTGTTGAATATACAAATGTATTAATGACCTTGAAAAACGTAATGCTTCTTGTGAATAACCATTTTCCCTATATTGCTGAAGAACTGACTTTAAGATGATTTCTGCACTGTCGTTCTTATTCAATAATATATAGGCTCCAACTGACATTGCCTGATTGTAGAGACTCCATTTTATTTGCTTTGCACGCAAAGCATAATAGCTCGCTTTTTTCCGGGCTTCAATTTCGTTGGTTAGTAAGAGTTGGCTATGATAA
>JAEEGK010022706.1_pt1 | contig 13155 bp, 9 predicted proteins | sample 8958771 | NCBI WGS metagenome assembly JAEEGK01 (sample SAMN16246547, study PRJNA631951) | gut metagenome | biome: gut microbiome; feature: rumen; material: SC-attached | host: Bos | place: Iran: Karaj | collected 2018-10 | reverse complement strand
CATTCAATTTTAATAATTTTTCAAATATTAAAAATTATAATATTTTTATAATAAAATGAATACAAATTTAATAAATGCTTCAAACAATGAAATTCAAAATGAATTCGTTAATGAAAATTTAATAATAAATAAAAATAATAATTTTCAAATATCGTTATGTCTAGAATCAAATTTTACAATTAAGTCAAGCTATTTATCAACAATAAATGATACTGATAAAAAAATTAAAAATAAAAATATATCAATGTATAATACAAGTATATTCATTGGAGGGCATCAAAATTTAAAATCAAAAAGAATTCATTTATCAAAATATAATAATACAGTTCATAGAGAAATAACAAATTTTAGAAATAAAAAAAATAAATCAGTTGATAGAGTTAATATTCATTTACAAAGATATTCAAATGGCCAAGAACAAATAGAACAATTAGATGTAATTAAAATGATGAATATAAGATGGCAAAATAATCTAAAAAAAGAAAAAAATAATTCAATTTCCATCATTAATCAAAAAGAAAATAATACCAATTTTATAAAAGCAAATATAGAAGATTTATTGAATAAAGTAACTGAAAATTATAATTTTGATGATAAATTAAATAAAGATTATTTTATTCTTCTTAAATTGGATAAATATAAACAAAAAAATTTTTATATATATGATTTAGTAGTACCTAATTCTATTGAAGATTTAGAAAAATCAATTAATAAATTTATGCTTAAAAAATGTAATCAAGAAAATAAAGATAATAATTCTGATAGTGCATCAAGTCTCAAAAAAAGCACTTTAAGTAAAAATAGTTATAAGGAAAATTTTAATGATTCTAATGATTATGGAATTTTGTATGAAGATTATTCACCAATATTTATATTACATCAAAATGATTTAAAGAATATATATAATAAAATTGAACCAAAAATAGAGGAAAAAAAGAAAGATAATATTATTTATAAGATTAATAATTTTTCATTGAATTATAAACCTACAAATAATAAAGAAATCCTAAGAAGTAAGCCAAATAATGCAATATTAAAAAATGAAAAAGAAATTTTAACTCTTATAAATGTTGAAACTTTTACAATTTGTAATTCAATAGAAAGAAATACTGAACAAAATAATGATGTTAATAACATAAATTTAGATAAAGAATTAGTTATATGTAATAATGAGCCAATCCAATTAAATGAAATTAAAAATATTCAAGAAGCAAAACAGGTAGAAGATTTTAGTCAAAATACTCCGATACATTTATTAACAGAAAAATATAATATTTATTCAGTTTCAAAATGGTTAAAATATAACTTTCCTAACCCTCAAAATGGATTTACTATTCCTTTTAAAACTAAAAAAGAGTCACCTATTTTAAAGATTACTTCTTTTACTTTATGTATAGAAAGAATTGAAACAAAAAGAAATTCGAAATTGAAAGGTCAATTTTCAATTAACTCTAGTGCTAATAGCAAGCTTATAAACAATTTTAATGGTATAGGAAAGAGTCTTACTTATAATAAAAATATTAAAGGAAATATTAATTCAAATAAAGCAAGTAATAATAATATAGCAAATAATAGCAGTCTTATAAAGCCAATTAACTTAAAATCAAAAGTTTTCAAATAGCTACTTTTAATATAAATAATTATTATTTTTTTTAATTTTTTAGAAAATTAAAGTTAGAAAAAAATATTATATAAATTCTAATAGAATGAAATTACCTTCCAGTAATAATCTAATCAATAATACTAATAAATATGAATAATAATATTAAATTTAATCCATTTAATCTGATAATAAGAATAATAATCTTTTTATTCAAAATAAAAATTTTCAAAATAAGCATAAACCATTCAGTGGAAATCCTTTAAAATATACAAAAAATATTAATTTAAACTATACTCAAAAAATAGAAATATAATAAATAAAAACAAAGAAAAAAGAAAATCTAAGAAAAAGTATAAAAACTCCCAATACAAATCAAATAATAATAGATGCTAAAAAGAAAAATCAAATCCTTTATTTTCAAATCATTCAAATGATGAATATGCAAATAAAGAAATAAAGAAAAAATGGAAGATAATTACATATCATTAAATCATTTACAAATGATATATCAAAATCATATTTTACAATATTTGATGGTTTTTAGGATATGAAGTAGCAAAATATTCTAAGGAAAATTTATATAAAATATTTTCAAAAAATTTATATGACCCAACAATTAATGTAAAAAATTCATTAATAAATTCTTTTGATATAATTGATAAAGAAAGAGAGAAATTAAATTATGAAAAAGAAATTGAATCAACAGCAACACTATTATTTATATATTAAGAATATGAAAATATAATAAAGATAAGATATGTAATAGGAAATGTAGGGGATTCAAAATATTATTTAATAAAAAAAATAATATTATTAAATAAACTTATACTCATAAATTTTCAAATGAAAAAGAAGTAGAAAGATTAAAAAAATGGAGGTATTATTTTTTATGAAAGAGTTTTTAGTACTTTAATATTAACTAGAAATTTTGGAAATAGAGAAATGAAAAAATATGACGTTCATTCTTTTCATTTTTAAATTTAAAAAATTGATGATAATGATAAATTTATTATTCTTGCTTCCAATTGTGTTTGGGATGTTATTCATGAAAATGATTAATTTCATATTTGTCAAGATAATTTAAACTCTGATATTTTATGTAAAAAAATATTCAAATATGTAAAGAGATACTAGAGATAATGTTAATAGTATTGTCGTTAAATTATAAATTTTTTTTCCTTTTTTTTAAATTATTTATTATTTAATATAATATTGTTGGTCACTATTCCATTATTAAAATAATTAAATAGGTTTTAAATTCTATTTATTAATTGGATTATTAAACATGTTTTTAATTTAAAAAAATTCATTTAAAAAATAAACTTTTATTTTGGAAAAGAAATTAACTCATCTAATTTACTTACAATATCAATTTTATTATTAGAAATTTCATCAACAGAAAAAGGTTGAAAGGAAGTTTGTTTTTCTACATTATCATAATCAAGAGGATTAAACTTTTTATTTTTATCATGTCTTATCACACTATTAATTAAATTGTTTCTATTTTCCATTAAATGAATGTCACCTCTTGGAACTTTAGTAGGATCTAAAGGATCATATTTGAATTTTTCAGCAAATAAAACAGAATTAATTCTATTAACAAAATCTTTTAAACATTGTTCGTAAAAATTATCACTTTTATTAGTTTCTCCATCAATAATAATTTCTTTAAATAATTCAACCATCATTCTAAAAGCATCAGGACAATCAGCAATATTACAAAATGCATTTGCATTTGAATCTTCAACTTTAATTACTTTTAAAGAATAATCTTTATGATTTAAAATAAATTTACCTATCATTTTCCTATATATTGCTATTAATGGTAATGCTGCTCTATGACATACTATTATTTTAGGTAAGAAATCTATATATCCTTTATCATATATATTTAAAACTTTATATGGTTTTATCCTTATTGGTAATAATGGCTTTACTTCACCAGAAAATAATGATTTAATTTTAGGAATAAAACCAATTCTTACTGTTTTTATATCTTGTGGATTTATTTTATCACTTTTAAAAGGACTTCCTGCATTAATTGGTAATTTTTCATCTTTTTTAATTGTACATTCATTTATTCTTATTTCACTCCAACCACAACTTGTTTCAAAAGTATATATTTCATTATCAACAATTTTTTGAATAACTAAAACAAATTCAAATATTACTTCAACATTTTCTGTATCTGAATAATCATATCTAATAATAATATTATTATTATATAATTTCCTATCACTTTCAAAATACCATCTATCAGAATATTCCTTTTTATATTGACAATCTATACTTATTGCATTACCAAGAAAATTATTTGTTCTTGTATTAAATAATGCTATTTTTAATAATCTTCCTACGATTTTTAATTGAGAATTTGAATCTTTAAATAAATTTTCATCAGGAGAAGGAACTCCAGTTGCAAAATCAATGTCTTTATGAGGAGTTAAATTACCATATTTTATTTTAGTTGAAAATAAACTATTCTATATTCTTTATTATTTTTTAAATGAAATGTACAATTTGAAAAAGAATTTTTTTTTGATAATTTTTTTTCGTTTATAAAAGGTTTGTTTAAATTATTTCTATTTCTTTCAGAATGTTTTTTAGAATTATTATTTTGAAGACAATTATAATAATTTTTATATATTTCATTTTAGGAAAAAAACCAGATGAAGAAGTCTTGTTTAATTTATGGATTTTTTTATCTGAAAAATCATCTAAATAATTTTTATTTTCATAAATTGATTTTAAACTTTGTTTTGTTTTCAAAATAAAATCTTTTAAATCTTTCTTTTTCTTTTCAATACTTTTAATATCTTCTTTTAAAATTTTTTTCATTTTCATTTCTTGAATGAATATTTTGATCTTTAGAATCATTAATTAAAAAATCTTTTATTCTTTCTAAATATTTAACTGATTTTTCTTTTAATACTTTAATTTTTTTATTTTTGGAAATATATAAATAATAAAAATATAAATCAGTTGGTTCTTTTAATAAAATTCCATTTGATTTAAATAAATTATCAATATTTTCTTTATTTTTATAATTATCTTTTTGATTTTCATTTAAGTTATTGTTTTTTGAATTATTTTCAGAAGTACTTTTAACTAATAATTTATAGTGTTTAACAAATAAATCATTTGGAATTTTATAATTTTGAAATAATTCTTTATTTTTTTCAAACTGATGTTCACCTTCAACAAGAATATCATCTAATATATTTGCAGGATGATTTGAATTTTCCATACTTTTACTTTTTTTTTTCTTTGTATTTTCAAATTTTAATTTAGGTGGTACTCTTTGAATAATAAAATTATATGGTAATAATCTATGTGTTTTTAAAGCATTTTCTAATTGATGATGATTTCTTGAAAAAATTTTATTTTTTAATATCTTTTTAAAGACTGTATTTTTATTTAATAATTCCATATTTATTTAAAAAAGAAAAACAAAAAAAAAGAAAAATAAATAATAAATTATTTATAAAAATTAATTAGATAAATTATAATGGAATATTTCCTCAAATTTTTTTAAATTGAGTTTAATTAATTAATTATGGATTATTATCTATATTATCATATGGAATTTGGTTGATTTACAGAGAAAAGAACATTCTACTATATTTCATTCCTCTTTTATCATTAATAATATTAACAATTCCTATATATTAAATTATTATCCTTTTTTTTTATATTATCTGTTTTTCTTTATTTTTCCAGTTTTCCTTCTTTTTCATTTTTTAATATTTTTTATTTGCATTTTTTTCTTATTTGATTTTTTTGAGTTTATGTAATAAATGTTCTACAAACAATAATTTTTTAAAATTTTTAAAATTTTTTCAATTTAATAAGAAGAATTGTTTTATTAATTTTAAAAAAAATAAAATGGGGAATACAGCAGGTTGTCAATGTGGTAAATATGATGATGATGGAGAAATTAGAACAGGAGTTGGAATTTATAAATTTAAAAAAACTGTAAATTTCATATTAATTAATTATAATATTAGCATATTCCAAAAAATAAAAAAGAACAAATTTATTATGAAAAAGAGAAAAAATATGATGAAAATATTAAAGGAAAAATAAAACCAACTTCTTCTATTATAAAATCAGGAGTTAAGGAATATTTAAATGGAAATGTAAATGTTATAATTCCTTGTCCAACAGATTTATAAAAAGGTCAAATAAAAATAACTTATTTATAAACAACATATATATAATTTATATTTTTAATAAAAAAATATTTATATTAATTTTATTTCTATTGTTTTTACCAAATCAACAGTTATATAAGTTAATTTATTATTATTTCAATAAAATAAAAATGGGATGTGGAAGTTCAAAAGATGAAGATATATTAGAAACAATAAATCCACTTACTACAGAAGAAACAGAAAGAAAATATTTAGAAGAGGAAAAAATAGAAGAAGAAATAAAAAGTAATAATGAAAAAATAAACATTAATAATAATAACTCAACAATAAATAAAAGTTTTAATGATAATAATATGTTATTTATTGATAATAATTTAAATAATTCAAATAAAAAACATAAGAAATTAGATAGTAATTTATTGATTGAAAGTATTGATGAAAGATTAAGTGATTCAAATTTTAAAAGAAAAGTAAAACCTTTAAAAACAAATTATGGAAATATAAAAAAATTAAATTTAAGTGATTTATCAATTTCAGATTTTAAAAATAATAAAAAAAATTCAAAAATTTCAAAAGACTTTGAATCATTATCAGCAATATCAGATATAAAGAAAAAACATGTTAAATTTAAATCATCTAAAAAAAAAGATTCTTTGAAAAGAGATTTAAATAAAGAAAGTGAAATGTTATATTTTGAAAATGAAAAAGGAGAAGAAAATGATAAAAAAGAAAGTGAAGAAAGTATTCATAGTGATATAGAAGAAATAGAAGAAAAAGAAATTGAATATGAAGATGATAACATTGAAATGGGAAGAGTTACTTTAAGAGCAAGAAAAAAAAATAAAAAAATAATATTACCAAAAACTCAAATTAAAAAAGATCCTAAATGGGCAGAAACTAAAAAATTATTTTTCCAAAAATTAAAAGAACAAATTGAAAATAGTGATATTGAAGATAATATTGATGTTTCAATCACATCTATTATTTCTTTAAATAAAACTGATTATTCTAAATATTCTCTTAATCAAAAATTTAGAATTCAATTAATTAAAAAGTCTAATGAAATTAACTGGATTAAAAATCCTTATAGTTCTTTTAAAAAAAAAATTTCAAAAATACCTTCTTTAAATCATTTACTTAAAAAAATAGTTTTTTTTGATTTTGATAATAATTCTTTAAATGAATTTGAACCTTATTTAGGAGAAACTAAATTGTTAAGATTAAATTATATTAATGGAAAAGAAAATAAAACTTATATTACTTTATCTAAAGAAACAATAAATCAAAATGTTCTTATATTAATATTTTCTTTCGAAAATCCAGATTCAATTGTTTTATTTAAAGAAGTGTTAGAATATATTAAAAATAAAAAGAAAAAAAATAATAAATTTTCTCTTCAATTTTTTCCAGTTTATGGTCCAATTTTAGAAAAATCATCTAATATAAATTATATTTGGGAAATGACACAAAAAAATGAATTTGAAAAAGATTTAGAAATATATTTTATTGAAAATAATAATTTAACTCAAAAATTTCAATATATAACAGATGATAAGAAAATAATTTGTAAATATATTTTAATTGACTCATCTTCAATTATTAGAAAAATTGGAAATCCAAAAAAATTTACTTTTAATTTAATTAATCAAATGGATAAAATTGATAAAAATGATTATGAAATAATAAAAGAAAATTTAACTCAATTTGTTTCAGAACAAAATTATTCTGTTAGAGATTTACAAAAACATCCAATCAGTTGTTCTTTATTTTTAAATAAAACAACAATATATTCTTATGATAAATCAGATCAAATTTTTGTTACTTTAACAAAATATTATGATACTTTAACAGGTGAAATTAAAAATGAAGATAATATTTTAGAATTATATCAAGACTTAGATGAAGTTGGAAAATTTGAAAAAAGAGAAAACCCAAAAAAATTTCAATTATCCTTTAAAAAAAAAACAGAAATGATATCTAATTTAATTGGAGATGTATTTCAAAGAAGTTTATTAGAAAAAATAAAATACATAACAAAATTTGAAAAAAATTCAATATTAATGAAAATTAATCCGAATAAAAAATCAGATCAAAAATTTAATAAAATAAAGAAAAAATCAATTATATTTGAAGCATATATAAAATATGAAGACTTTTTACAAAGACATCATTATCCAATAATAAAAGGTTCATTAGATTTACTTCAATTTTCATTCTCAAATAATTTAAATTATTTTTCATGTGTTTTAGCAAATGAAGAACAATTTCCGAATACCATAAAATTATATAATTCAGAAACAAAAGAACCAGAAAATTTAACAATAAATGAAAATGGTTCTTATCCTTCTTTATTAATAATTTTTTCTTTAAATTCAAAAGATTATTTAGCAAAAATGGAAATGATATATCGATTAAATAAAATATATAAAAAAATATTTAATTTAAGAAATACTATAAATATTCATTTAATTTATAGAGGAGAATTATATCCTTTTGAAAGGGAAATAAGTGAATTAAGAAATGAAGAAATTTTTCGTCAAAATTATTCTTTACATATTCTTCCTTCTAATATTTCTATTTTTCCATTATATTATAACACAAATATAATTGAAACTTGTGAGAGTCAATTAAAAATATTTTTATTGGATAAAAAAAATAATGTTGCTTATGCTGGAATTTGTGATGATATTAATTTAAGAGGAAGTATTATTAATTTATATGAAAATAGTTATATTAAATATATGAAACATTATCCTTTAAATTTAGAGGAATTTACAAATGAAATTAAACCAAGAATAAAAGAAATAGAACAAATTATTGAAAGAGCTTTTGTAAAAAAATTAAATGAAGATGAAATATTATTATATAGACCTTATGTAAGTTTTTCTTATTGTAAATGTGTTAATTATATTAATGATAAATGTGATAATGATGTTTATATAAATAATTTAAAGCTAAGAATTTTAGTAAAAGAAAAGCATAAAAATTTAATCTTAAAAAATATAGAATTAAAAGAACATTTTAAAATAATAAAAGAATATGGAACAACTATATTAATTATTCCAATTCCTTGTGAAAATTTACAAATAGAATATAAATGTAAATTATGTAATAAAGGAATAAATAAAAAAAAAGGATTTTTTTATAATCAAAATGAAAAAAGTACAATTTGTTTAAATTGTGAAAAAAATTTAAATCAAAATAATATTTTTTTGATCTATATTAAATCAACTAATATTGATAAAGAAATAATATCTGAATTATATAATTTGAATATAAAATGTGAGTTAGAAATAGGTTCTTCATTAGGACAAAATTGTAAAATCTGTAATGAATTATTAATAAATGATTTTTATTTGAATTTAACTCATTTCAATCAATTAAGTGATGTTTCACCTTTGTTACCCATTGATATTTGTTCAGATTGTTTTAATATAATTGAAAAAGGAGAAGATTTTAAAAAAAAAAAATTGAAAGAAAAATTTAATAAATTTGGATTATCTTATGAGCATATGATATATAAAAAAATTAATTCTAGAAATTTAAATAATGATTTGTTAGATAAAAACCAAGCTATAGATTTGGAATTGTAATTAGATATTTTATAATGTAAATATTTATTTTTAAGATTTTATAAAATATTTATAATTAATTAAATTAATTTTTACTTTTTTTCTGAAAATAAATATTTTCTGTTTAAAACTTTAGTAATTAATTCTATTTTAAATTTATTAATTAAAAATAATGAATATTGAAATGAATAAAGACTTTAAAATTATATTATGTTATTCCCTTTATCACAAAATTTAATAATTCAAAAACTATTCTTTTATTTTTTATATATTCAGCAAAGATAGAGTTATTAATGAATTAGATCATGCTAACAAAATATTCAAAAAACAGAAGAAATAATTTAAGTTAATTCTCTTTTATTGAAAACAATTAATGAGATAGAAATGATAAAATATCAAATAGAATTATTAAAAATGTTGTGGTTGATTTTTTCATATTTTTGTTATTACTCTTTTAAGCTTAACACAAGTTTATATTATAGAAGATTTTTTAACTTAACTTAACTAATGAATTATAAAGTTAAAGTGGATTATTGCTTGAATTTTATTAAATAAAAATTCTTTAAAATATAATGAAAATCTTGAATTCAATGCATTTAATTGTTCATCACAAAAATTCATTAAAAAGTATATTTAGTAATATTTATATAATATTATTAATCAAAAATAAGATTTTTTGAACAGAATTTTTTTTCTATTATTTCTTATTATTATTTAAATTTTAAATTCGTTTTATTTAGTATTTATAAAATTAAAATATATAAGAAAAATATGTCAAACAACAAAAAACAAAGGTATTAATTAATTAATAATTAAATATTTAGAATTGCACAAACAAAAGAACTGGAAAATAATTTAAAAGAAGATGAAAGAGAATTACAAGCAATTAAAGATGCTTTTGAAAAAGGACATTTTGAAGGATTAGAAAAACTTCCTTTAAAGGTAGATAAATTTAATAAATATGGATCTTCAATAAAAATGCCAAAAAAATTATCTGAAAAAGAGAAAAAAAGAAGAGAAGAAATGAAAAGACTAAAAGACGTAGAAAATTTAGAAAAAATTCAAAAAAAATTATTTAAAAACAGACCAAGAAAAAATAATAAAATAAATCCAATTAAAAAACAAGAAATAACAAATTATGAAAATGCTTTTTTAAAAGAATGTAGAGAAGTATTTTCAAAAGATAATAAATCAATATCTAAAGCAAGTTTAAATACAACTAAAAATAATGAAAAAGAAAAAGAAAAAGAAAAAAATAAAAATTCAATTAATAGTTCTAGATTACCTTCAAGACAAGAAAATAAATCTAAAAATAATAATGATGATAATAATACTATGAGAATTACTCATGAAAAAATTGAAATTGAATGTGATATTGATGCTCCTTTAGATGAAAAATTTTTAAAAAATTTAAAAGATGAAGATAGAGATTTTTATGAAAATCAAACAGGAGAAGTTTTTAATTTATTAAAATCAATTAATTTAGCAAGATTTATTGAAAAATTTATTTTAGAAACTTATGATAATTATGAAGATTTTATTAATTTACCTAAAGATTTTTTTAAATTACTAGATGAACCTTTTTTAAATGCAGCTCAACAAAAAAAATTATATCATAAAATACATGAAGTTAAACATCAGAAAAAGCAAAAAAAAGAAATAGAAATAGGAGTAATTCCAGCATCAGAAATAATAAATAATATTAAAAAAAATCAAAAAAAACAAAATGAAAAGCAAAAAAAAGAAAGTAAATTATTTGAAAATACAAATGAAAAAGTAGATATTAATAATAAAGATAATGAAGAAAATGAAATAAAAGATCATATAAATGAATTAAAAAAAAAAGAAATTGATCCTGATTTATTAGAAATAGAAGAAATGGAAAGACAACAAGCAGAAGAATTTAAAAAAGCAGTTGAAGATTTTAGAAATGGAAATTTAAATGAAGATAAAAAATTAATAATTAAAAGTGAAACTGGTATTAATGTTAAAGAAGAAGATATGATTAAAACTGATATTAATCAAAGTGAAATTTTATGTTGTTGGAATTGCTTTAAACCTATTAAAAAAGAAGAAACTATTTTTAAAAATTTTATAGGTAAAGATGATGAAAATATATTATTTAAAAAAAAAAGCTTTTGTTCTATGAAATGCTTTAAAGATTTTGAAGTTAAGAAAAAAAGTACTATTATTTGTTTTCAATGTGAAAAACAATTTGATATTAAAAATGGATTTATTCTTTATGATAAACAAAAGTTTTGTTCTTCTAAATGTAAAGAAGAATATATCAAAGAAAATTCTAATAAAAGTGAAAAAAATATTCCTAATAAATCTAAAGAAATAGAAAATGAAAAAGAAGAAGATTCTGAAATTGATGATTATGATCCAATGAATGATTTTTAAAACATTATTTTAATAAGTTATTATAAATGTATTTATTATTATTATTATTTTCATTTTAAGAAAATACAATTTATATATTAAAAAAACAAATAAAAAAAAAAATTTATTCAATAAAAAATAAAAAAAACGAATAAAAAACGCTAAAAATATATATAAGAAAAATAAATTTTAAAGAATAAAAATAATTCATTAAAACAAAAAAAACTAATGACCTTTTTTATTTTGTTCATACCAATAATCATCATCAGGACCAACATAATTTCTATTTCCTTGCATATAATTTTGTCCAAAAAGTTGAGGACTAATTATTTGGATTGCATGAAGCATTTTCTTTTGAGCTCCAATAATAAATATCACTATCTGAACCAAATAAAGGACCATAATCTTTACAAAGACATACTGCACTTGAATCATTAGTATTTTTAATCGGAAATTTTTTTTTATTATTTAATGAAAAAACAAAAGCTTGTGAATCTGATTTATATAAATTATTTCCTTCCCAATGAACAGTTGTGAATCCACCGAAACGATAACAGTTAGAATAATTTTTAATGAATGTAATAGTTTTTCCTTTACCATCACATTTGGAATGGAAAGCTTGGGGTGTATCTCCATCTCTAGTTAATCTATATAATAATTCCGCTTTTATTTTCATATTTGGATTAATCCAATTTTTAAGAGTTTTATTATATTTTTCATTATCTCCAAGGACAAGACTATCCAAATTTCTTATTTTTTTATTTTCATTTTTTTCTTTTTCTTTTTTATCCATTTTTTCTTTAAATTCTTTCAAAGGTTTAATTTCATTCAAAATAATATTTATTTTTTCTTCTAATTTTTTTTGGTTTTCTTTTAATTGTTTATTTTCTTGTTTTAAATTAGATATTATATCATATAATTCATTTATTTTATCCTTATCATTTTTTTCTTTTTCATTTAATATAAAAATAATTTCTTTTATTCTAGCACCTAATAAAGGAATATTTATTTCTATTTGATTTTCTTTTTCGATTAATTTTATATCACTTTTTCTCTGTTTTATTATACTAATAATTTCTTCATAAGTTTCACTTATTGTATCAAAAAGGGATAAATATTTATTGGCTTTTAATTCCTCTAAATTATAATTTTTTTCGTATTCAATTTTTTTTATTTCGCTTTGAAAGGAAGCCGAAATATAAATTGTCGATTTTCGATTTTGGAAAATTAGATTGAAAGAATTGTTTTTGTCGGATGAAATAGTGAATTTTTCCTGGGATATTTGCTGGTTTGCATTTTGGGTTTCCATTTATTTTTAAATGATTTTTTTTTAATTAATTAAATTAAATATATGTCTATATTATAATTTTATTAATAATAAAAAATATAAAATATTTATAATTTAAACTTTTTTAATGGGGATTGGGGATTGGGGATTGGGGAT
>JAEEGK010022705.1_pt1 | contig 13155 bp, 13 predicted proteins | sample 8958771 | NCBI WGS metagenome assembly JAEEGK01 (sample SAMN16246547, study PRJNA631951) | gut metagenome | biome: gut microbiome; feature: rumen; material: SC-attached | host: Bos | place: Iran: Karaj | collected 2018-10 | reverse complement strand
TTACGTTTTTCAGAAAACATGGACTTAATGCAAGAAGATGAAAAAAAGCGGATACACCTTTGAGCGAACTTTTGAGGAAGCAATCAAGGATTGGTTCGAGGACAACGGAAAGAAATATTTGGAATAATATAAAGCCATCAATTGTATTATAGCCGTTCTGTTTTTAACAGGGCGGCTTTTTTGTTAAAAAAAACACGAAAAAACTTTTTTATTATAAAAATAATACTCTATCTTTACGGCATAAAATAGATTACAATGAGTGATAATACAGCACATATAGCCAACGAACCGATGGTAGCATTTGCCAGTCCCTCATATACGGAAGTAATGGCAACCATCTACCGTATGGGAATTCCTGCGACAGTCAAAGAGCGGGTTGGACAACGACTGGTAACAGAAAGCAAGGGCGCGAACCTTACTAACGCGCTCAATCGTGTTGCACATTTATCAAAGTTGAAGGACAATTGGGACGGCGATGGCGCATCTCATATATTGTCGGAAGTTTTGGACAATATTCGCAGCGTACTGATGTTTTCCAATGATAGCGATTGGCAGAATTGGAGTATATCGCCCGATGTCAATGGAACGCTAATATTACAATCTGACGATGCTTTATGCGCAATCAGTTTGGGCAGCCATGAGTTTTCATACCTATCAAGGCGCGGAGGCAAACGCATTGGAGATAGTCATATAAAGTTCACTGAAAACTCTTTTCTTAATGTAATGCGCAGTCTGCAATGAATAATACTCTCGACATAATTCAAGATTCAGAAAAAGTTGCACGACTTATTGACAATGAATGGGTTGTAAATGGCAAGCTGCAACTTTCAGCATTTGCACTCAGACCAAAAGAAACATATATTTCGGTCAACCGTTTGACAATCCCATCATACAAAGAAGATGTTTACTCTTTTGTAAACCAACATCCTTCTTTTTTGTTTACTAACAATTCTTATCAACGTGCACTGATGCTTGTAAACGACATCAGACACATTGTAATCGAAATTGAAGGGGAAATATTAGGAGTTGATGTAGTGATCGAAGCAAGGGCGAAAAACATTAGGTCCCATGCAGGTATTTTTGTGCGTTATGGAGGTCAAAATGTCAAAAACGACACTCGAATTATAATTCAAAAACAACAACTTGGAGTTTCTTCTGATGATATTTTGCTTGACGTTAGAATGTCTTTACTAAAAATTGCAACACTTGAAAGTTGCAATCTCTCATAATCCCCTCGCGCCGCCCGGTCACGAAGGTGACCGGGCGGCGTTTTTTTTGCAATCCAATCTCTTTACCTCTCCATCGCCTTCCTTATCTCCTCTTTTGACCAAACAACGGGTTTGCCGTCGGCACCGAGCATTACGGTAATGCCGCCGCCATATCCTTCGATACAAACAAGGTAATTGACGCCAGTCTCCACGTCAACAAGTATTCTCACGTTGCTTCCAAACCACGAATTTTGGGAATATACCTTGATAAATCTATCCTTCTTCATAAGCAATTTTGAATTATGAATTACGAATTATGAATTATGCATTGTGAATTATGCATTATGCATTATGAATTATGCATTATTTATACCTCTTCATCGCCCTATCAATCTCGCGTGCTGATTCGCGTTCTTTAATCGACTGACGTTTGTCGGCGAGTTTTTTACCACGGACGAGGGCGATTTCGAGTTTGGCGTAGCCACGATTGTTGATGAACATACGGAGGGGGACGATGGTGAGGCCAACGTCCTGAACTTTCTTTTCGAGTTTGCGGAGTTCCTTGGCGGTGAGCAAGAGTTTGCGCTCGCGGCGCGGGTCGTGATTGACATAGCCGCCGTGAGAATATACGCCAATGTACATCCTGACGTAGAGTTCGCCCTTGTCAAACATACAAAACGAATCCACGAGCGACGCCTTGCCATCACGAATCGACTTGATTTCCGTGCCGAGAAGTTGGATTCCCGCAATCAATTTTTCAAGGACTTCGTATTGAAACGTCGCTTTCTTATTTCTTATGTTAATTTCTTCTGCCATTTTATCAATTTATTAAATCACGTGCATTTTGCAACGCCGCGTCGGTAATCTTTTCGCCGCTGAGCATTGCAGCAATTTCGCGGATGCGTTCGTCGGCGGTGAGAGGCTTGATGTCAGAGCGGATTGCACCGTCTGACTCGTGCTTGTAAACCTTCAAATGATGGTTGCCCTTTGCAGCCACTTGCGGAAGGTGCGTGATGCAGATTACCTGCATGTGCTCTGCCATACGGCGGAACATCGCGCCCATCTTGCCAGCAATGTCGCCCGAAATGCCAGTGTCGATTTCGTCAAAGATAATCGTCGGCAATTTGGACGAGCGCGAGAGGATGTATTTGAGCGAGAGCATCAGGCGTGAAAGTTCGCCGCCAGAAGCCGTCTTAGATAGTTCACCCATCGGGACGTTCTTGTTGGCACTGAACATAAACTTGACGCTGTCCTTGCCATTGGGCTTAAAATCCTTTGTCTCTACAAATTCAACGTCAAATTGCGAATCCCTGATGCCCAACGATTCGAGCAAGCCAAATATCTCCTCCCTCAATCGGGGGACTGCCTCTCTCCTACCCTTCCCAATCAGGTCGGCTTGTTTGCCGAGTTCGGTTTCAAGGGTGGCGACAGTCTTACGCAGGTCGTCGGTCTCTCCGTCGATATTGTCCACCAGCGAAAGTTTTTGCGCCAATTCCTTGTGCATAGCAATTAACTCGGCGGTGGTATTGACATTGAACTTTTTCTGCAACTGGTATATCGTGCCAAGCCTTTCGTTGACAAATTCCAAACGCTCGGGCGAATATTCTGTATTGTCGTCGATGTCGCTAATTTCGCGGGCGACGTCGTCAAGTTCGATGTATGTGCTTTCCATACGGTCGGCAAATTCGGCGGCCTTGGGATAGTAGGCGGCTATCTTGCGGAGTTCGTTGATGGAAGTTTTAAGTTTTTGAAGCACAGTGCCTTCCTCGGCGCGTACAAGTTCGTCGCAAGCATTGGAAAAAGCCATCTTGATGTCCTCGTTGTGAGTCAAGATTTCGTACTCCTCCTCCAATTCCTGCTGCTCGCCATCGCGGAGCTTCGCCTTGTCGAGTTCGTCGAACCTAAAATGCAGATATTCAGCCTCCCGCGCTATATCTTTGGCGCGCCTGATCAACGATTCGAGTTGCGACTTGGCTGATTGCCATTTCTGATATTTTTGAGCATAATCGGCAAGCAACTCACCGTTTTTTGCGTAGGCGTCAATGAGTCCTATCTGGAAATCCTCGTAGCCAATCTCCAATGTCTGGTGCTGCGAATGGATGTCGGTGAGGTGCTGCCCCAACTCTTTGAGAGTGTTGAGGTTGACAGGCGTGTCGTTGACAAAAGCACGCGACTTGCCGCTGTCCAAAATTTCGCGGCGGATTTCAGTTCGGTCGGCGTAATCGAGGTCGTTGTCGTCAAAAAAACTCCTTAAATTATAAGCACTTACGTCAAACTCCGCCTCTACGACGGTCTTCTTCTCGCCTTGCTTGATTACGGATACATCGGCACGGCTGCCAAGCACAAGCGACAGCGCACCCATCAGTATCGACTTGCCCGCGCCAGTCTCGCCGGTAATCACCGTAAGACCGTCGCCAAACTCGATTTCCGTCTCCGAAATCAATGCGTAGTTGGATATTTTGAGCCTTGATAGCATCTTGTTGTTCTAATTATTAGCGGTGCAAAGGTAAACATTTTTTTGGAATTGACACCGAAAAAAGACAAATGTTTTTTTAGACCCTCACGCCAATCAGCGTCATGTCGTCCACCTGCGGGCGACCGTTGCGCCATTCGTTGACAAAGGTGTCGAGAATCTCGCACTGCGTGTCCATCGGCTTGTCGTAATTTTCCAAAAGGAATTTTATCAACGTATCCGCCTGCATCTTTTTGCCAAGGAGATAATCTTCCGAACCGCCAATCTGGTCCTGTATGCCGTCGGAACAGGTGTAAATGACATCACCTTTTTCGATGGGCTGCACCAACGTTTGGAAATGGTCTTTTTCCACGATGTAGCGTCCCACGGGCATACGGTCGCCCTTGAGCTTGATGAGGTTGCCACGGCGCACGATGTATGCAATCTGATTGGCGGCGGCGCAGCGAAGTTCCATCCGCTCAAAGTCGTAGCAGCAGATGGTCATGTCCATGCCGTCGTCGATGGTTATTTTGGGTGTTTCCGATACCAACGTCTCCTTGATGAAATTGCGCATACGGTCGAGAATGGTGCCTGGAGCCACCGCGTCGTCCTCCGTGACGCAATACTCCTTCAACGCCGATATGCCGAGCATCGAGAGAAACGCGCCCGGGATGCCATGCCCAGTGCAGTCGGCGGTAATCATTACCGAGTACCTGCCGCACTTAGCCACATAATAAAAATCGCCGCTCACAATGTCACGCGGACAGTAATAGACAAAACTATCCGGAAACAGCTTCCTGACCTCCTCCTGCTTGGATACCGCCGCATACTGGATGCGCTTGGCATAATTGATGCTGCCGAGGAGTTTCTTGTTGGCACTCTCCACCTCATGCCACTGATTCACGATGATGTCCTTCTGAGCGGATATTTCGTGGTTTTTCTCCGAGAGCACCTTGTTGGCGTTCTGCCTGATGCGCAACGCTTTGAGTATGTAGAATACCAATAGCGACACCAATACCAAACCCACTATAAGCGAAATGTTCAAGGTTTGCAGACGCTTGGTCTCGGATTCGTGAAGGCGTTCGGCGTTTTCATACTTGAGTTTTTCGTTAAGTGCCACCTGCTCCGCCTTGGCGTCGGCTATTTTGAGCATCGACTTCTCGTTGTAAACCATTATGTTGGTCTCAAAAAATTTTTCATAAGTCTCGAATGCGTTCTTGTAGTCGCCAAGTTCATAATATACATCCTTCAGCGACTCATAATACGTATTGAGAAGATCTGTGTAATCGGGATTGAGTGTTTTCTCCAAGTCGAGGAGGAATTTGAGGGCTTCTTTGTATTTTTCACAAAAACACAAGTAATCGACGTATGTCATCGACATATAACCATAATAATCATTGTATCCCGCACTGAGGAAATAATCCATCGACTGCTTGTTGTAATAATTGCTGCTGTCGGCGAGCTGCCTGTCGTCATTTTCTTCCGCGAGACGGAGGTATACCTTGGCAAGCGCATTGTAAGTAAGATATTTGGATATTACGTACCTGATTCCATAATCCTTCTGGGTCACAAAAATATCAATCGCCTTTTTAAGATATTTCTTTGCCTTAATATAATCATCTTTGTCATTTACAAAATATAACTGACCATAATTATAATAAGCCACAGCAAGTTCAAGCTGTTCGCCAATTATCGAATCATATTCAATCGCCTTAAGATAATTGGCCTCCGCCTCGTCGTAGTATCTGTTGTTGGTATAATTGAGAGCCAAATTCATATAGCAGCCCGCAATCTGGCTGGTGTCTTTCATTCTGATACATACCTCCAATGCCCTGTTGTAATAGGGGAACACACTATCGAAAACATTGACTTTCTCAAAATACATCGCCTTCAACTTGTACATCCTCTGCAATTCACGGAGGTTGTTGGACTTGGTAGCGAGGGCGATGCCACGGTCCAACACAGACATCAGCATATCACGATTGTCCTGTACATAATAGCAATACGCCATCACCGGCAAATTATGGACAATCAACGCCGTGTCGGAATCCTTGCACAAATCCATCGACATCTGGCAAAGCGTGAGCCTGTCGTCGAGATTGTTGGTGACAATGGCGGTCTCGAGGTAAATCCTTGCCTTCACGCTGTCGGGGGCGTCAGGCGAAACCACGTTCCGCAAGCTGTCGAGATGACTCTTGGCAAAATCCATATTAGCATCCGCGCCGTCCTGCGCAATAGCACATAACGGCATTCCTATTGTCATTAAGAGCAATACGACGCTCCAAGCGTAAAATTTGTTAGACATAATACACGTTATAGTTACAGTATGCAAAAATACAAATAATCCACAACTCAAAACTATTTTAACAAAAAAATTATACAAAAATTAATATTTATTTCTTTTGCACAATTGCCGCGTTTTGCTAATTTTGCAACGAAAATCAAAACACAATCATAATCAATCACCAACAATAATGAGCGGATTTTTTGGAGTTGTCTCCCATTCAAGATGCGTGGACGAGGTGTTTTACGGCACCGACTACCACTCTCACTTAGGCACCAAGCGCGGCGGCCTTGCCATATACAACAATCAGACTGGCACCTATCACCGTGACATCCACAACCTTGAAAATAGTTATTTCAGAACCAAATTTAACGACGAAATCCAGACCTACGATGGATGTTCGGGCATTGGATGTATCTCCGACACCGACGCGCAACCCATCCTCAGGCGCAACAGCATCGGCACTTACGCCGTGGCTACCGTCGCCAAAATCAACAACATCGAGGAACTCGCCAACGAACTGATGGGCGGCAGAGGCCTTTCGTTCTCAGAACAAAGCGACGGCGGCTACAATCAGACCGAGGTCATCGCACTGATGATTCACGAGGGCAACGACTTCGTGGAGGGCATCAAGATAGTCCAAGACAACGTGAAGGGCTCCTGCTCTATGCTCGTGCTCTACAACGACCAAATCATCGCCGGACGCGACAAGCTCGGACGCACACCCATCGTCATCGGCAAGAAGGAAGACAAGGACGGCACATCGTACTGCGTGGCGTCGGAATCCACATCGTTCCTCAACCTCGGCTACAAGCTCGTACACATCCTCGGCCCGGGCGAAATCGTGTCGGTCACCAAAGATGGCTTCCAGACACTCAGCAAGCCGCTCAATGAAAGCCAGGTATGCTCGTTCCTGTGGGTCTATTACGGATACCCGCCATCGGTATATGACGGAGGTATCAATGTGGACACCGTGCGCTACAAATGCGGCGCAATGCTCGCAAAGGCGGACATCAACGAACCCGGCAACACCCCAGACGACGCCAACAAGAAAAAAATCGACTTCGTGGCTGGCATCCCCGACAGCGGCGTAGGTCACGCCCTCGGATACTCCAACACAAGGCACATCCCTTATATGCGCCCGTATGTGAAATACACTCCCACCTGGCCCCGCAGTTTTATGCCGCAAAACCAAAAGCAGCGCGAACTCGTAGCCAAAATGAAGCTCATCCCCAACGAAGACATCATAAAAGACCGCTCCGGCGTATTCCTCGACGACAGCATCGTGCGCGGCACACAGCTCCGCGACAACGTGAAAGACCTCGTGGAATGTGGCATCAAGGACGTACACATGCGCATAGCCTGCCCGCCATTGGTGTTTCCGTGCGAATTTCTCAATTTTAGCCGATCGCGGTCGAGCACAGAGCTTGCGACACTCCGCGCCATAATGCACCTCATCGCGCCCAGAGTACGCGAGCGCGAAGGCATAGAGGAAACCGAACTCACCAAGGACGGCCCGCTGTGGAAAGCCTGCGCCAAAGAAATCGACAATATGGATCTCACTCCCTACTCCAACCCCGACACACCCGAATACAAGGCTATGGTGGAGGAAATCCGCAAGGAGCTGGGTCTCACAACTCTCAAATTCCAAAAACTCGACGACCTCGTGGAAGCCATCGGACTGCCCAAGTGCAAGCTCTGCACCCACTGTTTCGACGGCAGCAGCTGGGGACACAAATAGTAATTATAGTCAACAACAATGGCAACCACAAAAGATCCAATGGAATGGGAGGTATTGGAATCCGAATACCTCTACCGACGTCCGTGGCTCACGGCAAGGCGCGACCACGTAAAACTCCCCACCGGCGTGGAAATCAAGGAGTTTTACGTGTTGGAATACCCCGAGTTTTGCAACGTGATAGCCATCACCAAGGACGGCAAATATGTGCTTGAACGCCAATACCGCCACGCCCAGCGGCTCACCGCAATGGAAATCCCGGCGGGCTGCGTGGAGCCAGGCGAAGACCCGATGGAAGCCGCCAAACGCGAACTCTACGAGGAGACAGGGTTTGGCGGCGGCGAGTGGTCGCACCTATTGACAATAAGCCCCAATGCTGGAGCTTGCACCAATTACAGCCACACCTACGTTGCAAAAGGCGTGGAGCGGCTTTCGACGCAGCACCTCGAATCCACCGAAGACATCAAGATATGCCTCACCGACCAGGACGAGGTGATAAGGATGTTGAAAAACGACGAATTTCACCAGGCGATGATGGTGGCGCCGCTATGGAAATATTTTGCGGTCAATGGATTGATATAAAAATGACAGAACCCTTACAAAACTCCGAGCCAGTGCTCAACTCGCACAACAAGGCAGAATTTCCGCCGGCACACACCGCCGAACACCTGCTCAACCAGACTATGGTGAGGATGTTTGGCTGCAAACGTTCCGACAACGCGCACATCGAACGCAAAAAAAGTAAAATCAACTACGACCTCGCCGTCTGCCCTACGCCGGAGCAAATCGCTGAGATAGAGGCTACAATGAACCGCCTCATCGCCGACAATCTGAGAGTGACTTACGAATTTGTAACACGCGACAATATTCCCGAAGGCGTGAGCCTATCCAAACTGCCCGACAACGCCACCGAAACACTCCGCATCGTCCGCATCGGCGATTACGACGTATGCGCATGCGTGGGCGCACACGTGGCAAGCACGTCGGAAATTGTAAGTTTCAGGATTACAAGCACAAGTTTCAACGACGGCGTATTCAGGATAGTTTACAAGGTAGGCGCACCGTCGCAACAATAATACCAATCGAAAATGGCAGAATACGAACACAACTACGTTTTCAACAAGCGCGAAATGGTGGAGCGCACCGACGGCGGCAATCTCACCGAAGCTGACATCCGCCAATTTCAGCAACTTTGGCAGGACGCGGAGTATTACACCGAAGCCGCCAATGGCATCAACGTACTCGGCATCAGCGAATACCGCCCACTGCCCGACGGCTACAAGTGGGTGACGGTGCGAAGCCGTTTTGCCGAGATGGACGACCATCAGACCTACCCGATAGCCCGCGCCAAGGCGTTGCTCGAATGGCGGAGGGACACGCAATATTGCGGACGTTGCGGCGCACATCTCGTTGAAAGCAATGAGTTTACGGCAATGGACTGTCCCCAATGCGGCAACCAAATATTCCCACGCATCAATCCCTGCGTCATAATGCTCGTCAGCAAGGGCGACCAAATCCTCCTTGCCCGCCACGCTCAGCGCAACCAAGACGTCTATACCTGTCTTGCGGGTTTTGTGGAGGCTGGCGAAAGCATCGAACACGCCGTATGCCGCGAAATAATGGAAGAAACCGGCATCAAGGTCAAAAACATCAAATATTTCGGCAGTCAGAGCTGGCCCTTCCCGGCGCAATTGATGTTTGGATTCACGGCAGAATACGAAAGCGGCGACATCATCCCGCAGCCCGGCGAGATAGCCGACGCCCAATGGTTTGCCCGCGACCACTGCCCCGCCACACCGGCAAAAGGCTCGATTGCTTATAGGTTAATTCACGCATGTTGATTGACAGTTGACAATTGACAGTTGACAATGAAAAAGAATCTCATCGCCCTTGCCCTCGGTACATTTGGGTTGGGCATTTCGGAATTTGTAATGATGGGCATTCTGCCCTATATGGCGGCTGATTTTCACGTTGGCATCGCGGAGGCGGGACACCTCATCTCGGCGTATGCGCTCGGCGTGTGCGTTGGCGCGCCCGCTGTGGCGTTGTTTGCGCGGACGTGGCGCCTCAGAAACATCCTTTACCTGCTGATGGGCATCTATTCGGTGTCGGCGGCGTTGATGGCAATTTGCCCGCTGCCCGATGAAGGCTCGCACTGGCAATTTGTGGTTGCAATGATGATAAGGTTTATGCAGGGAACGCCGCACGGAGCGTTTTTTGGCGTGGGCAGCATCGTGTGCGACCGCATGTCGAAGGACGGCAAGGCGGCTTTTGCAATTGCAATCATGTGTTCGGGAATGACCTTCGCCAACCTCGTGGGCAATCCGCTCTGCACCTTCATCACTTCAGCATTGTCGTGGCGTTACGTGTTCTGTTTCACCACGTTGTGGGGATTGACGACACTATTCTGTATATCGAGGTGGATTCCCGACCTCGACGCACTGCCCGACCATGGCGTCAGGGGCGAATTTAGGTTTATGAAACATCTCGCGCCGTGGCTTGTCTTTGGCTGCACATTGTTTGGCAATAGCGGCGTATTCTGCTGGTATAGTTACATTTCGCCGACAATGACAGACCTCGCACTCGTTCCTGAATCGATGATGACATTCATAATGGTGCTTGCCGGCGCGGGCATGGTGCTTGGCAATTTTATCGGCGGCAAACTCTCCGACAAGTTTGGACCCGGGCACACGGGCAGGGGCATTGTGATTGTATTGCTGATATCATTGATATCCACCCACTTCGCCGCACACATAGCCTGGTGCGCCATTCCATTGATGGTAATCAACGTGGCTTGCTTATTTGCGGTATCGTCGCCGCAACAAATCCTCTTTGTACGTCACAGCAAGGGCGGCGAGCTGATGGGCGGCGCGATGGTGCAGATTGCATTCAATTTTGGCAACGCTGTCGGCGCATGGGCTGGCGGTCTGCCAATCGTGGAAAGCAATCCATCAAGCTACCATTATCCGGCGTTGATTGGCGCGGGCATGGTGGTATTCGCCATTGTGTGCTACACATGGTTTTGCAGAAGGTATGAGAGGAATTGAAAATGGAAAATTAAAAATTAAAAATTAAAAATTGAAAGTGGAAAATTGAAAAAAAATTTGTATTTTTTCAAGGCTAAAAAAATAAGATCATGAAACAAACTTTGCTTTTCATATTATTATTGTGGACGACATTACAATGATTGGGCTGAGGATCTAAGGTATTTTGCCTTACGGCATGTTATTTGCGGCGATTTGGGTATTATTACTAATACAAAACTATACTCAAATGAAAAGAATACTAACACTCCTAATCGCGCTGATTATGGCGCAGGCAGTCATGGCGCAGCAGGACAAGCCAGCCTACACAATCCTGCAAACATTGATGCAACAATACGACGTACCTTTCACGCAGGAAAACATCGACGAGGCAGAATGGGGCGACGACGATTCAGAAGGCTTGTATTGCCATTTTGGCGCAGAGCCTGTCAACTACCTGCTCCACTGTTTCCCTCACAAAAACGGCGGCTACATGGCGATATTGTTGGCAGAAGACCTGTCAACTTTCGAATTTAGCAACTATGCCTTCTATTACAAGGACGGCGAAATGACCAACCCGACCGACGTACTCCCCTACCCCACGATGGAAGACTATTACTCCAACGCCGACCAATTTCCCAAACCCGCATACTTCGCGCTCTCAACTGTGGTAGAGTATCCGATCTATAACTACGACCGCGCAAAAAAACAACTGCAAGTAACCTTCATGCTCTTGCTTTCTGAAAACGATTTTGTCAAAAAATACATGAAGGCTCGCAAGGCGATGACAGGCCCTCAGATTACCTACACTTGGGACGGCGAACAGTTTGTCCGCACGCCAGACAACAAGCCGTTTGACGAAGACCTGAGCATATTCGGCGTGGAGGGTTACGTTGCCAAAAATCCCGAAAACATCGCCGTGGAAGCCATCAAGGCATACTTCGCCACAGACCCGTTCCAACTTGGACTGTCGCAGAAGGAATATCTCGACAAATTTGACGGCAGAATCATGAAAATATCGCCAAACGACGCCACCGCCGGTCTAACCTTCACCAACGAAAACGGCATGATTTCTTCGTACCACGTAGAATTTGCATGTTACGAACACAAGAAAGGCGGATACATTGCAGTCTGCTACCAGGACAAGGACAATAAACTCGCCATGTACTCCTTCAAGGACGGCAACCTCACCCTGCTCACCAACGCCTTCCCGCCGCTCGACAAGGATAACATCGAGAAACAGACGCCCACCGAAATCACACTCGCAGTCGGTTTCTACATCTATCCCTTCACCGCCGACGGATTCCAGGGCAAAAAGAAAAACATCGAATACGACCAAGAAACCTTCAAGATGATAGACCACGGCGACACAATCACCGAATACAAGTGGGACGGCGAAAAATTCATTAAAAAATAGAGACGATGAAAAAGTTTTTTAATAAGGAAAGAATCATCATGATTGTGGTGATGGCATGCTGTATCGGCGGCTGCATTTGGCTGTGGCGAATAGATGACGCCAATCTCAAAAAAGTGCAACAGCAATACGATGCTCTACCCACGCTCACCACAACTGAGGAGATATTGTCAGCCATCCACCAACAAGGCGTAAAGACATACCTCATCAAAGACTACCAGTTTCCACATTACACCACGGTAAGGGATTTAAGCAACGAACATTATCTGGAAGGCGAATACATCTACATCCATTCACAAGGGTACATACACGCGACCGAACGAGGTAGCAGAATAAGAAAATGGGAGCCCTACGGCGAATCATACATTGCCCATGGACTGCTGTATTTTGACAAGGAGACCGAACTCGAAGGCTTTTCAGACGCAATAATCGACCAAACGGAAAAAACCGAAAAAGACGGCTTGCCCGGAAAAACCGTATATTATTACCTGACGCCCGACTCAAAACTCACTTTGGTCGCCACCCTTGGCAACGACAGGGCAGTAATTGCAAGAGACGACAACTTCAAATACCTGATAACCGGCGGCACTACCAGACATCTTGCCTTTTACCACCCCAAGTTTCACGAGGACCAGGAGTATTGGGAGTCTGACACTTCCAGAAATTTTGACGAAGGAAACACCGAAGAAATGCACTCCGAAATTATTGCATTTCTGATAGTTATATTTTTGGGCGCATTGCTAATATTCATCAAAAGCTGATTTGTTCACGATGCACCGCGTAGAGACGCAAAATTTTGCGTCTCTACACTGCCAGTGCCGCCAACATTATGTACCAATTTTTGGCGTACAACGCACACTGCGTAGAGACGCAAAATTTTGCGTCTCTACACCGCCAGTGCCGACAACATTATGTACCAATTTTTGGCGCACGACGCACACTGCGTAGAGACGCAAAATTTTGCGTCTCTACACCGCCAGTGCCGACAACATTATGTACCACTTTTTAGCGTACGACACACACTGCGTAGAGACGC
>JAEEGK010022704.1_pt1 | contig 13156 bp, 14 predicted proteins | sample 8958771 | NCBI WGS metagenome assembly JAEEGK01 (sample SAMN16246547, study PRJNA631951) | gut metagenome | biome: gut microbiome; feature: rumen; material: SC-attached | host: Bos | place: Iran: Karaj | collected 2018-10 | reverse complement strand
GTCGGCCTTGTTGTAGATCGACTGAATGCCCGCCACGATGACGGGTTGCTCGATGTCCCTGCTGTCCAGTCCTGCGGAGTAGATTCCGACGGGAAGGTCTGGCTGGATTGCCTTTATCTTCCCGGCGTTCTGCTCGACCAATTCCTTGACATGGGCGAGAATGAGGACGCGTCCATGCCATTTCACGACCGCGTCCTTCGCGACCTCGGCAATGCAGAGCGACTTGCCGCCGGCCGTCGGGATGACGACGCAAGGGTTCGTGTCCTTATCCCGAAGGTGGTCGTACACGGCCTTGACCGCGTCGCTCTGGTAAGGTCTCAAGTCGTACATGGACGAGTCCTCCTTCGATGGGTTCAAGCATCTCCATTTGGAGACGCCTTATCTGCGAATCGTCGTCAAGGACGCCCGCAGCCGTAATCGAGTCCTGCAGGCACTTGAGGAGATTGTCGAGGTCGCGCCGCCGTCTGTCGGGCGGGTAGCACTCGAGCGAAAGCGAAACCGCCCCGGAGAGCTTCTTCAGCCCTCCGAGGCGGCTTACGCACATCGTCCGGTACTTGCGCCCCGCGCGGCTTATGAGGACGCGCGGCCCGACATGGCGGTAGTAGTTGTTGACGCTGGGCGGCCAGGGAAGGTCGAACTCTAGCGCCTCCACGGGGGAGTCCCCGATGCGGCCGCAGAGGACGCCTGCGCGGGCGCGGCCAGCTGCGCCGCCTTCGCCGCGTACTTCTTGACGACGTTGCGCGTCGGGTCGTTCCTGTCCACGCCCACCGTCACCATGAGCGGGAGGTTGTGGAGCTGGTTCGTGTCCGTGAGGTTGGCGACGCCGACCGCCTTGCAGAGGCTCGCCAGCTCCTCGCGCCCGATGCGCTGGGCCTCGGCCTTCGGATGCTCGTAGTTGATCCAGACGAACACCTTGCGCCCCTTGGCGGGGCCTTCCGAGACGATCTCGAACGTGAGGTTGATGCCCATGCCGAGGCCGTTCTTCGTGGCCTTCATCTCCGAGTCGGTGACGACCGCCTCGTAGGTGCCGGAGGGGATTGCGTCGCGGGAGGTCGTGTCGATCTCCGCCGCGTTGAAGTTCAGTTGTGCCATAGTGTGATTCCTTTCTGTAGGGGTTTACTTCTTCGAGCCGACCTTCATGCCTTCCATGAAGGCCGTCCACGAGAGAGCCATCTCCGTGGGAAGCGAATAGCGGTTCTTCGCGTTGAACGCGGGAGAGCCGTTGGTCCTGATGACGCGCTCGCCGCCGTCTGCCCCGACTGGCGCGGCCTTGCCGGTCGTCGAGTCGACGCGCATCCTGCGGGTGGCGAAGAGAACCGCGTCCGCCCACTCGCAGACGAGCGAATTCGCCGCCTTGTGTAGGCGGGGCTGGTAGCGGTCGTATGCGGGATGCTCCGGGTCCTCGAAGCGCTCCACCTTCGCGTGGGCGACGAGGATCACCGCCATCTGGCGCTTCGAGCGGATCTCGTTCAGGAGCTTCACGACCTCGCGCCAGTAGGTGAGCGCGTAGGTGTAGCCCTTGCCGTAGCCGCCGTCGGCCTTTTCGATGGACTTGACCCCATAGTCCTGGCAGACGCGGTCCCAGATGAGACGCTCCAGCCAGTCCAGCGAGTCGACGCACAGCGTCTGGAAGTCATGCTCGCCGTCCCGGACGGCCTTGAGCTGCTCCACGACGTCGGCGTATGTCGCGCAGAGCGGGAACTTCGCCGTGTCGATCTCGGAGAGTCCGTCTTCCGTTTGCACGAAGACGGGCTTCGGGGCTGATGCCGCGAATGTGGATTTCCCGACTCCCTCGGAGCCGTAGATCATGAGGCGGGGTGGCTGCGGCTGCCGCCCCGTCGTTATCGAATCGAGCAGGTTGCCCATGTCTCTTTCCTTTCTTCGGTTTGTGTGCATGAAAAAGGCGGGCGGTGAAGACACCGTCCGCCAGTTTGAAGTCGATTGCCGTTTGCGTCCTACACGTCGAGGATGCGCAAGTCCTCCGTCTTCGTCGGCCAGACGTTCGTCCGGCGGCACTCGGCGAGTTCCGCAATCGCGCGCTCGTTCTCCACGGCGCACGCTTCAAGGATGCCGTCGGTGAGCTTCCAGACGCCGCAGCGGAAAGGCTCGCGCTTCTCCACGGCTATGAGGTAGCAGTCGGCGACGACCTCGCCGTCACTCGCCGTGCGCAGGACTTCGCGGTAGAACGCGGCCTGCGCGGGATAGCCGAAGCGCCGTGCGTCGCTCTCGAACCAGTCGAGCGTCTCGCAGGTCTTGAGGTCGCAGATGACGGGACGCCCCTCGTAGTCCACCCTGAACCAGTCCATGCGGATTTGGCAGGCGACGCCGAAGTAGGTCGTGCGGACGGTCTGCTCCGCAACGCCATCGTCGAGCAGGAGGCTTGCGACCGGATGCGTCCAGACGCTTTGCTGGAGCTGCGACATGAAGTTGAAGTCCGCCCCCGATACGACGTCTTTTGTCTGTGCCGCCGCCCATTCCTTGTAGGCTTTCGTGAGCTTGCCGAACGACTCGCCCGTCTTGGGGTTTACAGGCCCGTCCGAGACGAGGAACTCCTCGTCGAACTTGGCGCGTCCCTCAAGAATGAGCGTATGCACGGCACGTCCCGTGAGGAACGCCGCCGTGTCCTCCGGCGCGATCTCGCCAGTCATCTTCTTGCGGTAGAGCCTCGGGCTTTTCCTGAAGTCCCCGAGGAGGTGGCTCGACAGGAACTTCCCGTCACGCGCCGCCTGGTGGTACTCGTCTGCGGGTATGTCCGCAAAGAATTGGAGGATGTTGTTCATGGTTTCCTTTCTTTAGAATGAAAAGAGACGGCAACTGGCGCTGATGACAGCAAAGCGCCAACACACAATGCGCACAAAGGAAATGCCAACGCCAGTTGCCCGTCCCCACTCTCTTATACGACATTTGGTACACTGTTTTAACAGACTTTCTTCGAAATCATGCCCAAACAAGGTTTTTTGTGCGCTTAGGCACCTTCGCATGGTTGAAATTCTGAATACTTCATTGCGGATTATGGGCTTAATATGATATAATATATGTCGTTTGCAAATAACAAAGCATTACAAAGAAGCGAACCATGACTACAACGCTTAGACTGAATGACGACTTGAAACGCGCCTGCGACGAGATTCTGAACGACATCGGGATCTCATTCAGCGCAGCTGTGACCATTTTCATGAACGAGGTGGTGAGGACTGGCGGCATACCTTTCATGGTGCGCTCGCCCAAGGCCGTCGGCCCGGCGAAGGATGTACAGGTCAAGCCAGAGCCTGAGAACGAAAAGCGACAGGAGGAGTGACATGACAACAGCCCCTGCCATAAACCTACAGCATCTCGGAATTCTGTCTGCCATCCTTGACATGGACGATGACGGATGTGCCGTTGCGGTTGACGAGGTTGCAGCCACAAGCAGCGCAAATGGACTGTCCATTGCCGATGTCCAGAAGAAGGTCAAAGCTTATTTTCATCTTACGGCGAATGACAACATCCATCGCTATACGATGGAATGCTTGATGTGGATTGCCCAAAAAACAGACCGCGACAAAAGCACAACGCTTTCCTATAGCGAGTGGACTGCGGAAAGTCACCAGATCATTTCGAGAATCTACACCAAGCGTTTGATAGACTACTTCTCGAAATGCTCAATCGACGAGCGGGCAAAGGAAATGGCTGCCGTTAGTTCACAAAACCCCTTGTTCATTAGGCACATTGAATTGCTTGGGGAAGAAGGTCTACCCCTACTCACCAGGGCACTCGAGGCGTACTGCTCTGCCGAAATGAACAGGCAAAAGTGGTACGAATATGAGTTGTACAACGAAGACGACCTCATGGAATATGAGAGCCGGCTGCTGAACAAGCACGATGAAATCTTCAACAGGGCGCACAACCCTGGGCAAAGCGACGAGGCAAGAGGCGCAGAAACGCTAAGAATGTGTAGCAGTCAGGGAGACGCAATCCCGCTTGCAGACAAGCCGACCCAAGGAAGAATGGCGGAGGGGACGTATCATCGCATTGCCAACAAGGGCGACACGATTGGATGGCATCCGCAATGGCCGGATAAAATCAAGAAGGACTGAGGCAGCATGAAAGCAGATAGTAGCCTTCTCGTCGATGAGTACCGCACATGGCACACGCCTGTTATTGGCGCGTATCTGCTATACCTTTTCACGCAAGCGTACAAGGGAAGCCATCCAGAAGGACGAGCCCCCATCGTCATCCTACATTTCATAGCCGCTGCAATCCTTACCGATGATGCGCTCGCCGACAAGCTAAAGCGGAAAACATCCCTCGTCCAATATGTGCGGCACGCCCGAAATGGCGACACGTCGCTCCACTTTATGAAACTGCACGAGCGCACGCGTTCTCGCTTTTCATACACAGCCAGAGCTATTGACATCGCGGTTGCGGGCGGATATCTAAAGTGGGATGTGGACTCGGCGAGCCTAACCGCCTGCAAATTGTCAAGCAGACCGGGGAGCGGGGACTTCAGGACAGGGCGCATCAAAGAGCTTGGCGAACGCGCAAAACTTCTTGGGCGCATCATGGCAAGAACGACATTGCCCAAAGCGGCAGAACTATTAGGAGTATCACTATAATGCAATTCCAACTCGAGCGCATTATCGTTTGGCCGAAGGACAGCCGTCAAAGAAGGAACGAGGTCTTGTTCCACAAGAATACGGTCAACGTCGTGTCGGGAGCCTCAAGAACGGGAAAGTCCGCAATTTGCGGGCTAATCGATTATTGCATGGGAAGTGGCGAGTGTTCAATCCCAGTCGGAGTTGTGCGAGACAACGCTGCATGGTATGGTATCGTCGCACACACCTCCGAGGGACGAATCCTGTTTGCAAGACGGAATCCAGCAGACAAAGAAAAGACAAGTTTGGACTGTAGGATCATTCCGATATCAGCAGACAGCGACATCCCTGAAGCAATTCAAGATGAGCCGAATCGGGAGAATACAGACGATGTGGTTCAAAAATTGTCACGCCTCGCCGGAATCACAGACGTTGGCAGAGAGGACCCCACCGGACGGACAAATGACGACGGCCATTTGAGCTTCAGGGACATAGCGCACATGCTATTCCAAGTTCAAGACATCATGACAAGTCGCTACATGCTGTTCTACAAGCTACACATTTCATTCAGCAGGGACAAGCTGAGGGACTGGTTCAATTTCATCATAGGAGCGGAGACGCTCATGGAGGTCCTGAAGCGAAAAGAAGTTAAAGCACTTCGCCTAAAGCTAGATACTCTGCAGGGCAATTACGAACGAGCAAAAAACGCGGCGAATGCCTTTCTGTCCTCAATCCGCGATAAGATGGTGGAGGCTGTTAAGTTCGGTCTTTGTCCTGGCGACAGCCTACCAGAAGATCATGACAAACTCATAGCGCTTGCGAGCAAGATAGCGGAAGACAGCGGAGACGCTCAAACCAAGGCAAGCGCAGAGACGTTAAAAGCATACAGAAAAGAAATTCGCGCCCTGAAGAAGCAAAACGAGCTTCTGGATTCTGAAATCCGCCGAGTGAACAAGGAAATGTCAGAATTCGAGTCGCTCATCGACAACCTGAACCTTTACAATAGCGCGAATGATGCAAAGAAGGAGCGCTTGAAGATTGCCAAGTGGATGAGGCAAAACTGGCGCGATGCAGGCGAATGCACCGCATCAGGAAAGGACGGTTACGACAAAGCAGTCGCCGAGTTAGACAAGATATGCTCCGTTGTCCAGAGGTGCGAAGATGCGGCTTCCGCGACAAGCGCCATAAATCCCCAGGACATCTCTGAATACCAGAACCTAAAGCGGCGTAGCGAAGAGTTGATTGAAACCCTACGACGGAACGAACAGCAAATCAAGTCGCTCCAAAGCACTCAAGTTTCCGTGCAGTCCGTAAAAATGAACCAGCTAATCGGCGAGATTAGACAAGTCATCGCCACAGCCGAACACATCAAAGAACACGAGGGCATCTATCGGCAAATTGCAGAAGTAAAAGCGCAGTTGGACGCTGCGACAAAAGAATGCGACGAGGGTGCGATCCGGGCAAGGGCGAAGGAGCGAATTGAGGCTATCCAAAGGACAGCCCTCGAACGACTTAATTCGCTTGACTGCGAAGACGAGTACAGGATGAACCCGCCAATCTTCGACAAGAACGAGATGAACCTGTCAGTCGTGGATTCCCACGGCTCAAGGCACAATCTAAGCGAAGTCGGGAGCGCTTCAAACTGGGTGTCAATGCACATCGCATTTTCTTGCGCATTCCAAGAGTTCTTTTCAAAGATGGCAGCCCCGACTTCGTGTGTGCCGAATTTCATGGTTTTTGACCAGCCTAGCCAAGTGTATTTCCCGGCGGTATCGAACCTCAAACAAGGAAAACAATACGACGACATCTTGAAGCGCCTTGACAATGTCAAGCTTGACAGCGATGACAGGGAGAGCGTCAGAAAGATCTTCTCTACGCTCGCACACTCGACCAGTGGCTGCAATTCCAATTGGCAGGCCATAGTCCTTGAGCACGCAGGTGAAGACGTCTATGGCAATGTCGACGGCGTTGTCGAATGCGCAAACTGGCACAATGGCGATGCGTTGATTCCAAAGACCTGGTACGAAGATCCGAACAAGAGGGAGATTTAGCAATGGCGGATTCTTCCCCTCGCAGCGTGATTGGAAACCTTGCCAAGTGCGTCAACAATCTTTCGGATAGGCTTGATGCCGGCGAAATCCAGGCGGATGTAGTTCTGTCGCCGAAGCAACCAGTATTCTCGCTCCTAAAGACATTGTTGCCGACAATTGCCAATGACAAATCACTTGTAGGAACCAACTTGCGCGAATGCGGGAAGCTTGACCAAGCAATGCAAGGACTGTTCAAAAAATGCGAGGCGCTTGCTGGGAAGGCATTTGTGAAAAGCCTATCGCTGTCATGGTCATCCATATACGTAATTCTGATGCGAGGTAATCGAGACGAGACTGTGGACGAATCCATCGCCGAGCTGATGACTGAACTGACAGACACACTCTCTGAGTTCTGCAACAACAGGAGAGCAAAACAGAAAACTGCAAGCAAGTCTCGAAGAGGGAGTGGGCTACGCGGCACAAAAACTGAAACAATGGATGATCAACTATCGGACTTCAAGGCGTGGCTCCTTAACAATCAGACCAAGGATACTGACAAATCCACAACCATCGGTGCAAGAGCGACCCAATACTGGAACCAAAACAAGAAGGCCATGACTAAAGCGGCAAAAGAAAGCGGCGAAAAACGTGGCTACTTAAATGCGAAAGCTCTTGCTCAAGCCTATCGTAAGACGAAATAGCCCTACGAAATCCAAGTTTTCAGCGTAGTAGTTTTCCAAACTACGCTACTAATCCGAACCTTATAAACCCCAGCTTTTGCTGGGGTTTATCGTTGTTTTCAGTTCTCCATCAATCGCAAACAAACAACTTTACTACGCCGAGATTTATCTTATTCGCGTGATTCGGGGCAATGCGCCCACCGTCGCACAGTGCGACAGCGGGGACTGCAAAACCCACGAATTGCAGAATAGGAAAAGAAATGGCGAAGAGTTATGCTCCCGTTAGGAGCAAACGGCAGAAACGCGGTACGATGGCAGGGTTCTATCGCCGCTGCGAAGCATTCTATGCTCAAATCGATTGGAATCTAGAATGCGAAAGACGCAGACGCGTAGACTGGAAATGCACCCAAAATAGAACGGCATTTCCTAAGTCTTGCACGGAGGGAATCCATAGCGACAAAAGCCTTGTCGGGCTTCTTCTTGAAACGAAGGAGGCGTGACATGGCGACCCCCAAGAGAAATGCCAAACGCTGGCCATCCCGTCTTGCGGGTACTGCCGCTTGCCTTCACAGGGAGATTGTCGCTCCCGGCTCATACTGCACAGTTCCAATCTGCGGATCGGAACTGGACCTGTCGGATGACATCTGCGAGAGCGAGCGCAGCCTCGAAGCGTTCGAGGAGCTGGTCAACAACGACGCCTTCATGGAGAGGCGTTTCGCCGTCATCTGCGACATGCACGGCGGAAGATGCAGGGAGGTGGCGCGATGAAAGTCCCAGCCATCTCAATTCGTGTCCGCACCTACTTGCGGACTGGCTCTGGAGAGCATCTCGTCTCTGACAGGGTTCTTAAGCCGCTGACTGCGGCGCAACGTCGCCAGGGGCAATGCGATGAACTTCGCAACTATCTTGAGTCGCATGGCTTGCCCGGCTCGAGACGCAAGGGGAAGCGCAGGTACAAGCCAAGCACACGCGAACAGGACTCCGAAACGGTGTCGCGGCTGAACATGGCCTTGGACTCGACCGGTGCACCGTCGGCGGAAGACCAGGAGGCGATATACAAGATGATGCGTTCGCATCTCTCGCTTGTCGCACACGATCTTGCCGCGAGCGGAACCATATCCTTCAGCGACGTTCACGACGCCGAGATGCAGTTCTTCTGCGTCTGCCGGGACTCGCTGGCGAAATGGGACCCGGCGAAGGCTGGCCTGAAGACGTTTCTGTACGAGTGCGTCGCCACGGCAAAGCTCGACTTCGTGAAGTCGATCAAACGCGAGAAGCGTTCCTTCTCCCACAAGCACATCTCCATAGAGAACGAGGCCACGGACTGCGATGCCGAAGCCGGCAGGGACGATTCCCTGTCCGGAACCGTCAACGCCGAGGCGCTGTCCGACCGACACGCTCTCGAACGGATGGAGTTCATGTGGGCGTTCCACGACTTCACGGCTCTTCTCGACCCTGACGAGAAACTCGCGCTCGACTACCTTCTGCGCGACCATACGCAGGAGGAGGTCGCAAGGTGGATGGGCTGCACGCTCATGCAGTTCCGCCGCCACATACTCCAATCGCTCCAGATGAAGGCCGTCCTGTGCGGCTTTACACCCAACAACGGAACGGAAATCTGCAAAGGATAGGGGCCATCGATGAATACGTCAGATTTATCAACATTCCCGCTTGATATGTGCGCAGACATACGGCATCATATCGACCGTAAAATTGATTGTGTCAATGCGCCGAGAGAAACGATGACGAACAAGGCAGCCATAGCAGAAGAAATCGCCGCCCTAAGGGACTGCGATCCGATAACTCTGCGACGCCGCTACCACGAGCTGACCGGGGCTGACGCAGCCGCCTTTGGCGCTCGTTTCATGCAGCGGCGGTGCGCCCATCGTCTTCAGGAACTCGCCTTCGGGGGACTTTCCGACGACGAGCTGTCGACTCTCGCATACATCGCGGAACACGACCCGCAGATAAACAAGACCCTTCGGGACGCACCGCGTTCGGCAAACGACTCGCGCGGCGTGACCTTCCGCAGGGAATACCGTGGTCGCATCTACGAGATGCGTTCGCTAGGCAACGGACTGTACGAGTACGACGGAAAGGTGTACACCTCGCCTACCGCCGTCGTCCGCGCCATCACGGGCAAGAGTCACTACAACGGCGTCGTATGGTGGGGCTTGAGGCGTCCCGCGCCACAGGGGAAGGAGGGCGAGCCATGCAACGCATGACAAATCCCGTCCGGGTGGCGATCTACACCCGCAAGTCCGTAGAAGACGCAGAGGACAAGCAGTTCAACTCCATCGACGCCCAGAGGCAGATGTGCGAAAGCTTCGTCGCGGCAAAGGCTGCGGAGGGGTGGGTCGCTCTGCCGGAGCGGTACGACGACTACGGCTACAGCGGAGGCGACCTTAACCGTCCTGCCTACAGGCGGCTGATGGAGCATTGCGAACAGGGGCAGATCGACAAGATCATCGTGTTCCGCATCGACCGCATGACCAGAAGCACAAAGGACTTCTGCGAGTTCGACGAGAAGATGAAGAAGCTCGGAATCGGGTTCACCTCGGTTTCGGAACCGTTCGTCGACACCTCGTCGCCGATGGGCGAACTCGTCGTGAACCTCATCGTGTCGTTCGGGCAGTGGGAACGCAAGACAATACAGGAGCGCATCCAAAAGCACTTCCGTTCGGCCCTCGACCAGGGGTATTTCGTCGGCGGCATCCCGCCCTACGGATACAAGGTCGAGAACCAGAATCTCGTCCCCGATCCCGACACGGCCAAGAACGTCCCGTACATCTTCCAGCTGTTCCTGAAACACGGATCGGCGAAGAAGGTAGCCGCGCAACTCCAACTGGAAGGCATCGAGCGCTTTCCCGGCAGGCCGTGGACGACGCAGTCGCTTCACAACTGCCTGCGCAACGTCAGGTACGTAGGCGACGCGAAAAGCCACGGGAAGATAGTCAAGGGACGCCAGCAGCCACTGATAACGCGCGAACTCTGGAACAAGGTGAGCAACCAGCTGAAGGATGCCTCGGACAATCCCGCCAAGCGGGTCACAAGCCCGGAGTCGGCTCTGTTCCAGGGACTCGTGTTCTGCGGCCACTGCAACCATCCCATGTCCTACAGATGGAGCAGGAAGGACACGCTGGGCGTCCGCAAGTATTCGTACTTCGTGTGCCAGCAGGACTTGCGCAAGGGCATATCAACCTGCCCCGTGCGGCACGTCAGCGTGACGACCGTCCAGGACGCGGTTGAACACGAAATCGAATCCGTCATGATCTCGTCCACGGCCATGCTCGTGGCCGCAGCAAACGCCACGACATTCACGGCGGAGCAGATTGTGGCGGGATTCCGTCGGCACACCTTCTGGCAATGTCTCTCTTCAGCGGACAGGCGGCTCATCTACCGACTCTTCATACGTTCGATAACGGTGTTCCAGACCGCGCTCGAACTCCGCATGAACATCCCCGTTCCTGCGGCAATAGACGAGTTGAAGAAGGCGCACTACATCCCAAGGGAGGCGGCATCCGACGCCAACGTCCTCATAGACGCCGAGGGATGCCTCTTCGTGAGGATTCCCGTGGCGTTCAGGACGGTTTCAGGGCGCAAGCAAATAATAAAGTCGGGGGACGGCGCAGTAACCGCGAAGCCGACGCAGCGTGAGCTGGACGACGCGTTGGCGCAGGGAACCGTGCTAAAGTCCTTCGCCAAGGCTCTTGCATGGATGAAGCTGATCGACGAGGGGAAGGCCGCATCAGTCAGCCAGCTGGCGGAACTCGTAGGAACGGACCGCCGCTACGTGCTCTACACGATACGGCTGGCGACGCTGTCGCCGAGAATTATCCGCGCCGCGATGAAAGGAGAACTGCCGGACGGATTCTCGCTTCAGAAGGTACGCAAGATCGAAACCGACGACTGGGAAGAACAGGAACGGCTCCTGGGATTCCCCGCAATCCAATGAAAGGAAAGAAGATGAAGATACAGCGAAACCCCGAATGCATGATCGTGAACTGTGCGCCGCCAATTGAACTGGTGGCCAAGGTGCGCACGGCGATTGCCGGACGGACCGTCCCGTGGTGGACGCGGGCCGGGCACAAGCCCAGCAAGCGACAAAGGCAGATGGGCGTTTCGACGTTCTTCATCGAAGCCGTCGCAAAGGCCGTCGAGGGCGTCGTCCCGTCGCCGGAGAACCTTGCGTGGGCGGAAGAGATGCGGGCGAAGGGACGAGAAAACCACGCCATCGCCACGCGGGAGCGCTGGGAGAAACGCCGCGCCAAGCGGAAATAGACCAATCCCAATCAAGCCCACATTGGCCGAGTGTGTTACTTGCACACTCGGCCATTTTTGCGTCATAAAAACTTCTCCCTTGCAAGGCGCAAGGGAGAAAATCGGGAGTGTGACGGGGGGTATGACCTCGTCACACCCCCTCTACCTCGTCACACTCTGGAGAAGTTTTTATGAAAGGCCGGATTGCGGAAACCCTTTGTATATTGGGGATTTTTCGGGAGTCGCCGGATGATAAAACAAAGGGGAGAAGCCAACTTCTCCCTTTCGGTATCGTGGATTGGTGGGCGGTGAGGGATTCGGACCCCCGACCTAATGCGTGTAAAGCACTCGCTCTAACCAACTGAGCTAACCGCCCCGAAAATATGTATATTATACCAAAAATTTGGCGCGCCGTGTGGCGCAAGCGGGCCTAGTAGCCCAGGTCGGCGTCAACGACGATGACCTTCGTCGGCATCCCCGTCGGGCGGCGGTCGAACACCGCCGTCACCTTGCAGATGCGGTCCGGGGAGTCGCAGTCCGCGCAGACGCCCGTTGCCGCGCAAGGCGTCCTCTTCCCGAGGCGACGGCAGTTCGGCGGGCACGCCCAGCGCTTCACGCGCGCTATCGCGCCGTCTATCCCGCCCTCTACGACCTTGTTGCGCCCCACGACATATACGACCCGCTTCGGGCCGGCGATGGACGCCGCGACGCGGTTGCCGTTGCCGTCGATGTTGACGATGCGCCCGTCCGCCGTCAGCGCGTTGGCGCTCAGGAGGAAGAGGTCCATCTCCAGCTGGTGGTCGCGTATCTCCCTGCCGGACGCCGCGAGCCGGTCGCGCACGCCGATCTCCTTCAGCGTCTCGCTGCCGCCCCAGCCGACGCTGCGCGCGCCCTCGGCCTCCTTCATCACCATCTCGGCCGCCTCTGCGGCGTCCGCCGCGAACTCCGCCTCGAACCCACGGCGCCTAAGCGCCTCCACGACGTCCTTCAGTCTCTCAGCCGTCATTCCGGCCTCCTTTCCCTGCCTACACCGGCTCCTCGACGAAGCCGAACCTCGTTATCCTCACGCCGGCCGGCATGAGGGTCTTCTTCACGACGGTCATCCACTCGTCCGTGACGACGCACGCGACGACAACCGTATCGACGTTGAGCCTGTTGATTATCTCCGGCGCCTCCTGGAGCGTCCCCTCCACGCGCATCCCCCCGATGTAGTGCCCTCGCAGCAGGATGTCGTCGTCGATGAGGCCGACGATCATCCGCCTGTTGGCGGAGCTGGAGCGCACCAGCTCGCGGCGGAAGGACCTGTACCTGAGGCCCGCCCCATAGACCAGGACGCGCGAGACGTCCTTCCTCCCCTTCAGCTGCGCGCAGTCCATCGCGTAGAAGAAGTCTCGCACGACGGGGCGGAACACGCGCACGAGCGTCAGGCCTACGAACGTGAGGGCGGCGTAGATGACGCTCACCCCGACGGCCGCCGAAGGGTCCGCGATTGGCGCGAAGAAATAGACTGCCGCCCCGCTCAGCATCGCGCCGACGAAGCAGGCGAAGGCGAGCCGCATGTAGTTGGAGATCATCGCGCGCGACCAGACCGTCACATAGACGCGCGTGAACG
>JAEEGK010022703.1_pt1 | contig 13156 bp, 8 predicted proteins | sample 8958771 | NCBI WGS metagenome assembly JAEEGK01 (sample SAMN16246547, study PRJNA631951) | gut metagenome | biome: gut microbiome; feature: rumen; material: SC-attached | host: Bos | place: Iran: Karaj | collected 2018-10 | reverse complement strand
CTTATTATTCTCATGCAAACTTCCGCTGTATTGACGGTGTGATTATCATAAACCCGGCAACAAATACTCCTGCAGATTTCGGAGATTTTGTAAAAACTAACTTGCCTCGTGTTTCCACTAACTCGATTTTTGATGACATCTGTACTGTCATTACTGCGAATGAGAAGGGTGGTTATGAGGCAGCTGAATATCTGATAAAGCATGGACACAAAAAAATAGCTTATATTTCTGCACCTGTTGATGAGATTTCCTCTGCACCGACAGAGCGTTTTAACGGTTTTAAATCTGCAATGGAAAATTATCATCTTTATGATGAAACAGCCTATGAACTGTCTTCTGGCTGGGATAAGAAAAGTGCAGCAGAAGCTTTTGGCCGTCTCATAAAACGCCGCAAAGATCTCACTGCCGTTTTTGTGACCAACGATCAAATGGCCTTTGGAGTTTATGAATATGCCAGAAAGCACGGAATCCGCATTCCGGAAGATATTTCTGTAATCGGCTTTGATGATGAAATTGCTTCTGAATATTTAGGTCTCACTACCTTCCGCCAGAGTACAACAGAAATCGGCGACATTGCCGCTCAGATGATGCTTGATCAGATTGATGGAAAACAGGTTCCTCCGATTATCCGCTGCCATGCGGAAATTGTTGAGCGTAATTCTGTAAAGACAATTAAAGGCCGGCGCTTTTTCGGCTAATTTTTAGATCCTGAAAACCTTGATCACTATGATCACCTCGATAACCTCGGTTACTAAAAAAATGTAACCAGAGTTACTCCAAAATAACCTTTGTCACCCTTGTTTTTGGCTACAGCTGCTCCTATAATTTATAGACAGGAGGCCGGAAATGAATTCAATGTTTCTAAATGTTATTCTTCGCACAATACCAAGAGTAAATGCGAATGAATATGAAGATGCAAAACTTGTTGTAAAACCTCGTAACGAATGGCGAAATGATATTGCAAGTTATATTATCCTTTTTATTGTTTCATTAATTGCCTTTATCATGACAGATAAGCTTCCGATTCCTTATCTTGGAACCTTCCTCTTTATGGGTGGTTTTGTCGGCATATTCTGGGGAGCTCTTATGGCTTTAAGGGCAGTTCTGGTCTACAAATATTACTTTCAGCTTTTCAAGGAAGAAGATATTAAAAAGCTGGATGTTCAGAAATAGTTTGAATACAGGATGGTAATTAGGTGAAAATCAGAGACTTATTAATAGCAATTTTTTTTATTGTGGCACTGATTATTTGTTACTGGAAATTTGATGACAAAATAGTGACGACCAGTGTAATTGCTGCATGCGGTTTTTTAAATGTGTATAACATTAATAAAAGACGCAAACGAAAATAAATAAATAGAAAAATACTCCGGAGTTAAAAAAGTGAAAACAAAAAAAACGGTTTGTGGACTTATTTGTCTCTTTGTAACAATCTCTCTGTTTTTTTCCAATTCAAAACTTGACACTGATTTGTCATATTTAAAACGCGTGTTATCAGAAGCGTATGCAGGATATGAATACAATGTTGAGCAGGGATTTGATTTTGATGCTGCAATTGAAAATGTGAGAAATCTGTATCTTAGAAAATCAGAAGAATCGAAACTGCCGGCAGAAGTCCTTTCTACAGAAATACTTACTTATTGTATAAATAAAGAAATCCTTCAAAAGCTGAAAGTACCGGATAATCATTTTGCTATTATGTCTAAAGGTAAATTTTTTAGGCTTAAGCGACATGTATGGCTTTCTTCGGAAGTGTATTTTGCAAAGCAGGGTGATGATTATATAGTTGCTTTTTCTAATGATTCAAAAATAAAGAAGAATTCAATATATACAGGAAATCCGGAAAACCTTTTTAAGGTGATTAAGGATAATAAAGAGTATTATGTTTTTGGTATACAGGCAAGAAATAATATTAAAGAAGCTGAAATATCGATAAATAAAAACACATTCAAGATTCCTGTGTATATGGGTAATTTTGCGCGTGAATACGAGCCTGGCCATGTAGGAATGCAGAAAACTAAAAAGACCCTTTATCTTTCTTTTAGTGACTGTCTCTTTAATGGATACGACAGGACAAACCATACACTTCTTTCTCGAAAAGTCCAGGATTATCTTCTTGAGTTAAAAAAGAATTCTTTTGAAAATGTGATAGTTGATTTACGTGGTAACAGAGGTGGAATTGTAAGCAATATAACTCCTGTACTTGCCACATTGAATTTTGAAGGTGATTACAAAAACCTAGATAAGGTGTACAGAAAAATTAATACTATGGAATACACTAACTTCAAGAAATCAGAATTGGTCGATGAAGCATCAGAAAAATATCAGAAAGATAATCCTGCTTACAAAACATTTATAGTTGAAGATTCTACGACAGAATATTACAGAAATAACCGTGTAACTGAGTATAATTTTGAGCCAAGCTACAAAGGAAATCTCATAATACTCTGTGATTTTAATTCGGCTTCTGCAAGTGAACTTTTTATAGCCTATTCGTATATTTTTGAAAATGTATATCTGATAGGAACAAACAGTTCTGGTACAATTGATTTCGGCGGTGTGTTTGATTATTACCTTCCGGAATCAGGTATTATGCTGCACCTTGCATCAGGTAGCTTAAAGAATTCAGATTTTCTTCAGAAAAATCCACACTGGCATGGTGATACAAAAGGTTTTTATCCTGATTACTGGTGTACAGACAGTTCTCTTTTGCCAACGCTTGTTGCAATCACAAAAGATAAAAAACTACAGAAATCACTCCGCGGCTTACATAAACATCTGCTATAGGCTTGAGTACGATAAGATTTTTTTTATTCCATCGACAAAACAAACTGGCTCAGAACGATTTTGAGTGAGTTTGCATTTTTACAGCCGAAATATTCAAGAATACCGGTCATATCTTTTTTTACAAGCGAAGTAGAAAGATTGTGTTTTATGGCAATTTCCCCGTAGGTTTTGTTGTTTGTCATTACTTCGTATAAAATCATTTTCTGGCGGTCTGAAATATCATAATCATTTAAATGCATGATTTCGCCTGCTTTTGGAAGATGGACTTCTTTAGAAATAAAGAGCTCCTGTTGAATTGCAGGAATGAGTGTCTTGAGCTTTTTTTTGTAAGTAAGAATGATGCAGTAAAAAGCGCAGGCAAAAAAATAGGTGCAGCCCAAAGCCATCCAGAATCGTGATTTTCCATAGACAATCACTCCCAGCAGAGTAATCGTAAACATAAGGTATAGTAGAACTACAATTATCTTGTTTTTTTTACCGATAAAACCTGTGTTCATATAAATAAGAATAATCATTAAAGAAAATAAATAGACGCCCAGGCTTTCTATACCGGTTAGGGTAGAAAGGACACACTCTAATGAAAGTGCAGTATATATAATTATATAATTTTTAGGAAAAAGAAACATAAACACACAAAGAATTGTGGAAATAATATTTATTACTGGAATTACTATTTTATAGTAAGGAACAGTAGTAGTACCAGACCACTCTTCCTGAAAAAAAAGGCTGCAATATGAGGCAATCAGAAGAAATACAAATCCACCTAGGGCTAAATATTGAATAGGCTCTAACTTTTTAAAATTGAATTTCATAAAAAAAGTATACCACGGATGAGATTAACTTGCAAAAAGAAAAACGTTTTATTCACCGTAATCAGGTGGCGTTTCGGCAGCGGCGAGGGCCTGGGCGGCCAGGCCTGCGATGTAACCGGCTTCTGCCGCTTTTTCTTTTGTAGTACCGGCCTGTCCGAGTGAGAGGCGTTGCAGGTCTTTTTTGTCCTTGCGCTGGGCGTTGAGGTCGCGGGCTTTTAAGAGAATGTCTGCGGCTTCGTCTGCGCGGACATGCAGACACTGGGCTACTGCGCTTTCTTCGGCTGCTGCAAGATTTTCCAGAGTGATGAACTGGCGTTGTAACTGCAGGGCGCGCTTTTCGCCGACTCCCGGCAATTCAAGGAAAATAGATTTAGTATTTTCTTTTGTTCGCAGTCTCTGATTTCGGCTTGTAGCAAAGCGGTGGGTTTCGTCTCGAACCCGCTGCAGGAGTCGCAGGGCATCACTTCTTTTTGGAAGACAGATTGGAGTGCTGTTACCAGGTCGATAAATCTCTTCATCCCGCTTTGCAAGACCGGCTATAGGGATGTCGAGGCCCAGAGAATTGAGGATTTCTTCTACCGCATTTACCTGACCGATACCACCGTCTATCAAAAGCAGGTCAGGCATATCAGCCTGTTCGTTGAGCAGTCGAGTATAGCGACGCGAAACGGCTTCTTTCATTGAGGCAAAGTCATCTATGAGACCGTCGGTAGTCTTAAGACGGAAATAGCGGTAGTTCTTTTTATCCGGGTTTCCGTTGTAAAAGCTGATGAGAGAAGCAACCGGCCACTTACCACCAATGTGGGCAATATCAAAACCTTCGATTCTAACTGGCAGAGAATCGAGACCAAGCTTTTCTTTAAGCTCTTCGAGGGCAGGCATGTCACCACGATCGCGGAGTCGGCGGACAATATCTTCTTTTGCATTGTGTTTTGCCATCTGAATGGCTGCAACGTCGCGTGGAAGATCGTGAGAAGTTACCATAAAAACCTGAGAAGTAGATTTCTTTTCTTCATGAAGCCAGCGCGAAATATGGTCAAATTCTTCGGTAGCAGGAATATAAACCTGAGGCGGAATAGTGACAATATCATCATAAAAAACAGCCATAAACTCGCCTATCAGGTCTTCATCATCATTCAAAGATTCTGCGCGATAGTTTTCGCGGCCAAGCAGCTTGCCTCCGCGAATCTTTAAAACAGTAAAGCTTACAAGTTCGCCTTCGCTTGCATAGGCAATATAGTCTCTGTCCTCAGCTTCAAAGCTTTCTACTATATTCTGATTCTGCAGAACCATGAGGGCTTTAATGCCGTCTCGCAATCTTGCCGCCTTTTCAAAGTCCAAAGCGGCCGCTGCAGCCTTCATTTCGGTCTGCATAGTCTTTACAGTTTCTTCACCTTTTCCCTCAAGTAACCTTTTTATTTCACCGATGTATAAATTGTAGGAGTCTTTAGAAATTTTATTACAGCAGGGAGCCTGACATTGCTTCATGTGGTAGTAAAGACAGGGGGTATCCCGCTTTCTAAAAGTTCTGCAATGACGGACAGGATACAGCTTGAAAAGTGTTTCAATAAATGTATCCAGAGCTGCAACATCAGGAAATGGGCCGAAATAGGTAGAACCATCCTGTAAAATGCGGCGGGTCTTAAAAATTTTGGGAAAATCCTCATTGGTGATTCTCAAAACAGGGTACGATTTACCGTCCTTGAGACAGATGTTGTAGCGGGGATTGTACTTTTTAATAAGGTTGTTTTCCAGCAGCAGAGCCTCGTACTCGTTTGCTGTTGTGATATATTCGATAGAGTTGGCGTGGGAGATTAAAAGCCTTGTTTTTACGCTCTGTTGTCCTGAAAAGTAGGAAGACAGGCGGCTCTTAAGGCTTTTCGCTTTTCCCACATAAATTACGGTGCCTTCTGCGTTGCGCCACAGATAGACACCACTAGATTGAGGAGCTTTCAGAGCTGTTTCGTGCAGAATGTCTCGGGTGGACATAGTGCGGGTAGTTTTGGCTGTCATGTTATGTCAGGAAATTGTATCAAAAAAAGACTTCTTATTATAGCGCTTGCGGCAATATGTATGTGCACAGCAGGTGTATCGAGTCTGTTTGCAAAAGAATATGTGCTTGGTGGAAAAAACGGCTGGCCGGTTTTCCAGAAGCAGGATAACATTACAACAGGAAAAGGCCGTTATGGCTACGACTGTATTCAGCTTGCCTCAAACTCTTTTGTTTTTGATGAATATACAGATCTTCTGATTGATTTTGAAGATGCGCAGATGCCGATTTCTGACGGCGATTATACGATTAATAAAAATAATTTTCAGCAGACAAATCAGACAAAGAATGAGAAAGCAGCAGGGCTCAGCCGTAATATGGGTGGAATGAGTATTTCCGGCCGCCCTGGAACCTTCTTTGGTTCAGAAGGTTTGATGGGCTCCTTCTCAATTGAATTCTGGCTTTGTCCTTCGATTGCAGAAAACGGAGAAATTGTGCTCAACTGGGAATCTTCAAAAAATGAAGATGGCCGCCTTCTTTTTCAGGTAATAAACGGAACCTTTGATAAAGGACACATCAAATGGGAACTCAACAATATTTTTGATATGTATCTGAATGCCGCAGGTAAGAATGAAGTTGAGCTTAAGGGAAGTTCAAAAATCATACCGGATGAGTGGAGCTATCATGTACTTTCTTTTGATTGTGAGACGGGAATTCTTGAATACGTTGTAAACGGAATAACAGAAGATATTACTTATATAACTAACGAACGTTCGGAAGGCGGGGACGTAAATCTTGTTTATCTTGGAACACCTTCAGAGCTTTCGATCTGTCCGGAGTATACAGGAATTCTTGATGAATTTAGAATTCTTAGAAGACCTTATTCACCGCCAGATTTCCAGTCTGCAGACAACGCCGGAAGAATCGGCCACGCTCAGTACCTCCCCGGCGGCGGCAGCTTTGTAACAAAACCGATTATGGTTTCGACAGGCTCAGTGCTCAATAAGCTTGAAGCCGAAATGAATATTCCTGCACAGACCGCAGTGTGCTATTACGTACGCTCCGGTGAAAATTTTTATGGCTGGAATGACGAATATCCGGAGTGGAAGCCGGTAGAAAGCGGCGAAGACCTCAAGGGAATTACAGGCCTTTACTTCCAGGTTGCAGTAGAACTCATGCCGGACGGAAACGGCGAGCAGACACCGGCAATTACATCGATAAGTCTGGATTTCACCGAACTGCCTGAACCGCTGCCGCCATTTGTTGTAAAGGCAGTTGCAGGTAACGGAAGTGTTACAGTTTCCTGGAATTATTCGGTGGACGATACAGCGGGCGGATATTATCTTTATTATGGAACTCGTCCTGGTGAATACCTTGGCCGCATGGCGATCGAAGGGGAGTCACCTATCAATGTTGGAAATACAAGTTCATACACAATTACAGGACTTGAGAATGGAAAAATATATTATTTTGCAGTAGCGGCCTGGTCTGCTTATGATATGAGGGTTGTCGGAAATCTTTCAAAAGAAGTTTTTGCGCGACCTTTAGCAAGATTAAAATAGGGTAAAAGAGGGGATAAGAGATATGGCAAACAGTTTGATTTTGACAAAGGCACAGAATGCGATTACGGCTCATGACTGGGCAACCGCCGCACGGCTTTACAAGGAGCTGCTGCGTGGCGATGAGTCCAATGAAGAATATCTTAAGCAGCTAGGAAGCATTTATGTGCGGGCCGGTCAGGACGAAAAAGCAATTCCCTATTATGAGCAGATAATCACTTTCCATCCGGACAGCACTGATGCAATGGTGAGCCTGGGTGCGATTTTCCGCCGTCTCAAGCGCTATGAAGATTCTGTAAATATTCTTCATAAAGCTCAGGAAATTTCTTCTTCAAACCCTAATATCAATTATAACCTCGGATTTACTTATAAAGAGATGGGCGATTACGATGACGCTATTGATGCCTTTGAATCGGTAATCAGCCGCAACCCGGATGATGTTCTTGCGCATAACCACCTTGGTTCAATTTATTCGGCTAAAAAAGAGTATGAGCCGGCCATTGCTGCCTTTAAGCGTGGCCTTCAGGTAGACCAGAACCATCCTATTTTGAATTACAATCTTGCACATGTTTATGAAGCAATAAAGAATTATCCGGAAGCAGTTCGAAGTTATGAAATTGCCCTTAAAACCCGTCCGGGCTGGCTCGATGCAATCCGTGATTTCAGTGAACTTCTTATCCGTTGTCAGGATACAAAGCAGGCCCAGGAGCTTGTAGAACAGTCAATTAAATTGCATCCGGATGATGTAGATTTGCTCTGCATTCTCGGACGTATTTATCTGAATCAGTTTGATTATGATAACGCAACAAAGACTTTTAAAAAGGCAGAAACTCTTAAGCAGAACGACATCAATATTCTTGTAGGTCTTTCAAAGTCTCTTGAAAAGGGAATGAAAATAGATCAGGCAATGGAAAAGATTCTTGATGCAGTTGATATTGCTCCTGAAAACCTTGAAGTATGCAAGCAGTACGCTCACGTTCTTCTTTCAGCACAGCGTTATGAAAAAGCCCTTGATTTAATTAAAACTATTGATGAAAAAAGTGATGGAAAAGATTTACAGATTCTTGATCTTTATGGACAGTATTTTGTCTGCCGTGGAGATGAAGAAGCTGCAAATACTTATTTCGATAAAATCAAGAAAATCAATCATCACTATAAAGATTATATGATTAATGCTGCTGACCGTTACATTCAAACTGGAAACTATGAAAAGGCTGAAGAAATGGCAAACCATTTTGTAGACAGCAGACCTCAGTTGCCGGAAGGTTATAATCTGTTAGGTACAATTAACTCTGTTCGTGGTGATTTGAAAAAAGCAAAAACAGAATATGAAAAAGGTGTTTCGTTAAAGAATCCTAACATCTATGCTGTAAAAGAGCTTGAGAAGATTTACAATGAGCTTGAAGCAAATAAAGAAATTTACAACAACGATGAAATGCCAATCGCCGTTGATGCAGATAAACTTTCTGAAGAAGAAGGCGGAAATCTTGCAGAAGATGGAAGCTTGATTGATAACGACGAAAAAACTGATGAGCAGATAGATGCTATGATGTCTGGTTCGGGAGATGGTGAGGATGAACTTCCTGATATCAGCAGTCTTGAATCTACTCCACCGATAGAACAGGCACTTACCGGTGAAGACGGTGAATTCTGGGAAGATTTTGATGATGACCCGGATGCAGAAAATAAACCGGTTGATGAAGAAGACGAAACTCCTTACGACGAAAATGAAGACAATCCTGATTTGATGTCTATGATGACACCTGATGCCGGAGAGGAAGAAGAAAACCTTAAGGATGGTCTATCGCAGGATGAAGGTGATTTTGACTTTGGTGATTTTGAAGATGGTACTGTAGAAGAAGCTGCTCCAGAGCCTGTGAATGAGCCTACCGAAGAAGCTCCAGCTGAAACTGTGATGCCGGAAGCAGAACCTGAACCAGCTCCGGCATATGAGCCGCCAGTTTCGAGCGAGCCGGAAGAAGAGTATGAGCCGTTTGCATCGAAGGTACCTGAGAAAGAGGAGCAGAAACCTGCTTATGAGCCTTATGAATCACCGGCAGATAGACTTTCTGCTTCAGACGCTCAGAAGATGATGAACGATTTGAAGAATCAGCAGAAGGAACTAGAACTTCAGCAGCGTGAGTTTGCATTGCAGCAGAGAGAACTTGCAAATGAACTCAAACAGGAAAATGAAAAGATGATTCAGGAGACTGTTGAAAAAGCAGTTGAAGAAGCTGTAGAAGATAAGCTTTCTGAATATGATTTGCAGCCGGAGCCTGTTGTTGAAGAACCGGTTGTTGAAGAAACGGTTGTAGAGGAGCCGCTTGTTGAAGAACCGGTTGTAGAGGAGCCAGTTGTAGAAGAGTCTGTTGTTGAGGATGATGTTGCAGAAGAAGCTCTTGCAGAGGAAGCTGTAATTGATGAACCAGCAGTTGAAGAACCTGAAAAAGAAGAAACTGTTGCAGATGAAGTTTTGATTGATGAACCGGCAGTTGATGAACCGCTCGTTGAAGAATCTGCAGTTGAGGAAGTTGCAGAAGAGGCAAGTGAAGAAGAGGAGCTTGATGATTCATTACTCGATGAAGATTTGATTTCATCAAGTGAGTCAGAAGATATTCTCGCAGAAGAAGCTGCTCTGGATGGTTTTGATGAAGAAACAGATATTGCAGAGGAGCCGGTAATTGAAGAAGCAGAAACTGAAGACCTTGCTTCTGATGATTTCTCTTTCAATAACTTCCTTTCTGTCGAAGAACTTGAAGATCTCTGTGGTGGTCCTTATGAAGAAGAAGCTGTTGAGGAATCAGAGATTGAAGCTTCTCCTGTAGAAAAAGAATCTGATGATAACTTTATAACTGCAGATGATATGCTGGAAAAAATCGGACGAATCCTTAATGACGATAATATCGCAAAGAATTATGCAGCAGAACTTGAGCTTTTCAAAAAGCTTCGTGTTCTTTCAAACTTCCTGCCTGAAAAAGACAAGAACTCTTTCGAGTGCTGCCGAATGCGTATGGTCATCGAATATATCATTCAGAAAATGTCAGGAAAGAGAGGTCTGCTCATAACAGCAGAATCTTTGATAAAGTCAGGCGTTCTCGGTGAAGAGTATAACCGCCAGCTCGAAGACTGCTGCGAAGAAGAATTAAGCAATGACCTTATCCGTCATGTAATTTCAGATATGAAAAAGCTTGCTCAGGGACTCGAAGATAAATATCTGTGTACCGCACTTTGCGTAAGTGCAGACGGAATACTTGAGCAGATTGCATTACGTAATCAGAAGAGCGAGATTTTCTAAAGCCTGATAATCCGCGAATGTGTGATAACCTCATTGCCGTCTTCGGTGATGAGGACATCATTCTCTAAGCGTGTTCCGCCGATTTCCACATCATAAAGCCCCGGCTCACAAGTTAAAATCATTCCCGGCTTAAAAAGAACCTCAGGCGCAGTGCGCGGGCTCACACGAGGCTGCTCATGAATCTCAAGACCAATCGCGTGGCCCAGGGTATGAGGCATCTTTCGTTTTGCGGCCGCAAAAATACTGTCAGCCTTTTTTGCGGCTTCCATAATCGGGCGGCCCGGCTTGTATAATTTTACGCATTCATCATAAGCTTTCTGAACCAGTTCCAGCTGTTTTTCCTGAGCAGAAGTCAGAGGTCCTTTTGCAATTGTGAGCGTTGTATCGCTCGTGTAGCCGTTATAAACAACGCCAAAGTCCAGAATGGAAAGGCCCTGTGCCGGCCAGTCCGCTGCAGTGTATCCCGGGAACGCATGAATCGCGAAGCTGCGCGAAGGTCCCGCCGCGAGCGTATCAAAGCCTGTTCTCTGGCAGCCGTTTTCGCGGAGCTTTTTTTCAATCAAGAGTGCAACGTCGGTTTCTGATTTAATCTTACCCTTGCGAACCTGCTTTTCAATTTCATCAATAATCAGGTCTCCTACGCGGGCTGCCTCACGGGTACAGTCAATTTCATACAGGTCTTTAATCATGCGGCTTTCAACTACAAACTGGTGGAGTCCATCTTCCTTGCAGCGGCAGTCGTAGTTAGCAAGTGCATCAATAAATTTCAGATAGGTTGGATATGTGAGATATGGTGGAAGCTCTACGCGGCTGTTTTCTCCGTGAGTATAGCAAACGTTGAGAACGGCAAGAATCGCATCTATATCCTTGTTCTTATAACGGGTATAAGGAACAAGCTTGTCGTACTGAGCCTGCTGGCGGGCAAGATTTTCATCCCATGGAACAAGTACAGTGTAGCCGTCGCTGAAAATTATGAGAACAGCGTCGCTAGGATGATTTGTATAATAAGGCAGAGCCGGGTCGCGATGTTCTTCGCTGTCTATAAAAACACAGGCACCGACGCCGCGGCTGATCATTTCGCTGGCCAGGGCCTTTCGGCGTGCGCGGTAGATTTCTTTTAATTCATCATTTGTATATTCTTTCATTTAGACCTCACTGTCATCCCGAACTTGTTTCGGGATCTTCTGGTAGATGCTGAAACAAGTTCAGCATGACGCCTATCTTTTAACCTTCTTCAAAATTACTCTCACAATTTCATCTTTGGTAATCACTAGTTCCAGCACTCCGATGATTGCAAATACGATTGCGGAAATTGCAACAGGTGCTCCGTATGCAATAAGATTTCCGTGACCTTCAAAAGTTGTAACCAGAAACTTATGCAGATAATAAGTTGGTAGTGCAGCAATCACAGATAAAATAAGCATCTTAAGGGCGTAAATCAAAGTACCGCGGGCAAGGCGGCCAACTTCGATTGCTTCCATTTTTTTCATAAAAATAAAAAGGAAAAGTGTATTCAAAAAACTTGCTACGCTTAAAGCAAGGGCAATGCCGTTTCCACCCATTGGTCTTGAAAGGATGAATACAAAAAGAATGTTTGAAGCAAAGTTGATAAGACCTGCAATAGTTGGAAGCTTCGGCTTTTTCTGAGCATAAAAAGCCGGTGCCATAATTCTGTTGAGGGCTATAAAAAGCAGGCCTAAAATATGAAAACGGAAAATGCCCAGAGTCATTGCAACTGAATTATCATCAAATTGATTTCTTTTATACAGCAGAGAAATGAGCTCTCGGCCGGTAATAAGCGAGTAAGCAGTAATTGGTATCGAAATCAAAGTCATGATTTTGATTGCCTGAAGCAGCATGGAATTAAACTGAGTCCAGTCCTTTTTATTTGCAAAGCCTGAAAGATCCGGCAAAATTACAGTGCCGATTGAAACCGCAAAAATACCAAGAATCAGTTCCTGAAGACGGATGCTGTACTGAAGACTCGAAGCAATTCCGGGACCTACGCGTTTTGCAAGTGCTGTAGAAACTGTGTCATTAAGCTGATAGGCTGCAATACCAATGATTGTCGGAGCCAGCAGAGCCATAACCTTTCTTGTTCCCGGATTTGTAAATGCCTTTTTCAGCGAAGTAAGACCTGTCTTCCAGCCTGTTTTATAGACAAAAGGCCATTGGAATATTGCCTGAACAGAGCCTCCGATAATTGTACCTATAGCCATAGCACGTGCCGGGTTTGAAGTATGAGGAGCCAGAATATAAGTTGAAAGAACTACAATTCCGTTGAACATAACCGGGGTAAAGCCGGAAGGTGCAAAAATTCCACAGGTGTTCAAAACGCCCTGGAAAAAGGCTGCTACCGAAATCAAAAAAAGATAAGGGAACATTATTCTTGTGAGCACGGTAGTCTCGTTAAACTCAAGAAGGTAATATTCCATCTTTGCAGCATAATCAGCTACACCTGGCTCTGGAGCCTTACAGAAAATCGGAATGATAAAAGGAGCAAGAAGAATTCCAAGTATTACAACACAGGCTGTAAGGAAAGATACAAGAGTCAAAGTTGCATTCAAAAATTCCTGAGTTGTCTTTCTATTTTCATCACATTCTTCTTTTGCAATATAATCTTTAAAGGTTGGAATAAAAGCAACAGAAATAGCGTTTTCGGCAAAGAGTTTTCTGAATAGGTTTGGAATCATAAATGCAACAGAAAAACTGT
>JAEEGK010022702.1_pt1 | contig 13156 bp, 10 predicted proteins | sample 8958771 | NCBI WGS metagenome assembly JAEEGK01 (sample SAMN16246547, study PRJNA631951) | gut metagenome | biome: gut microbiome; feature: rumen; material: SC-attached | host: Bos | place: Iran: Karaj | collected 2018-10 | reverse complement strand
TGGTAAGTAGTGTCATGCCAGGTCTCCCGCAAGAGTTCCAGCTACTTTTGTAGTTGGCTTATTCTTCGTTTTTTCAATCAGAGATGTTACTCCAACCATAATGCCCCAAACTGCTGTTACAAGCAAGGCCATGCTTACACCTGCAGTTGCCATTTCGTGAAGCATTTCTGAAACTTCTCCGTTTTCTACAGCTGTTAAGAATGGGAAGAATGGAACTACTTCGCCGTGCCAAACGTGTTCAAAAGCGAGTAGAGCTGAACCGCCCCAGAGCATTTTATTGAGCCAGCCGAGTTTTGTAGAAAAACTGATTTTTGCAACGTCGTCGTTATTTTCGTTTTTTGTATCAACAGCACCGCTAAGTCCTGCTTTCTTTTCCTTTGATTTTATGATTTTCTCTGCAACTGTTGTGATGATTGCTTCAGCAGCAGGAACTGTAAAACATGCCATATGAGTTTCCTCCTCTTAGAATGTGCAGTTTTGTATAGCAAAACTGCAAGCAAGGGCAAAAAAAATGTTTGTTACCAATTAGTAACTGCCCTTGCTATTATTATAAACTAAAATGGAGAAACTTGTATAAAAAAACGATATGAAAATTGTATATTTTTGAAAAAAAAGGGCTGCTTGTTGTGAAAGCAGCCCTTTTTCTATTTTGCCTCAGGAATGTACTGGGGCGAAGAAATTAGTTGTATTTTACTGTGATTGATTTGAAAGTTACGTTGTCAATCATTGTGCCCCAGCGTGGACCTTTAATCCAGAGGCATTTACCACCAACGTCTTTGTTTGCGTTGAGTTCGAATGTGATATCGAAATCTCCAGCAGGAAGACCTTCACCTACAGCACCCATGTAAACAGGGTCAGACAAATCCTTCTGAGAACCTGTATCTACCCATACACGGAAGCCTTCTGCACCATTGTTTGTACCTTTCATGTTTACAGTGATTACAGTTTCATTAGGAATGAGCTCTTCTGGCAAATCAAAATAAAGATATTCTGGGCCTTTGCAAGTAAGAGTGTAGGCTTCATCATTGTATTTGATAGCAAACTTGTCTGGAGACTGGAACTCTGCAAGGTCAAGAGCACCTTCCATAGCAAGAGCGTCAATACGAGCCTGAGATGGAGCTGCTACTTCTTCTTCTGCTGCCTGTTTTGAAGCACAAGAAACTGCTGTGAATAAAGTTGCTGCAATAAGAGCAACGAATAATAATGTTTTTTTCATAAAAATCCTCCTCTAAACGTTTTTATGATATTCTGGGTTTAATCTAGTATACTAGTATACTGATTATTATGCAATCTCTTTTTTTAAGATTTATTGGTAGACAGGCGTTGCGGGCTGGCGTTTGAAGCCCGCAGAGGGGGTAGCGGAAAACCACAGGTTTGAAGCGAGGGGGAGACTTCCCCCTTTTTTTTCGCTAAATTATTCCCAGTGGAATCAGTATTGCGAGTAAGAGCACATCCAGTCCAATCATACCGCAGAGGAAAATCTTCTGGAACTTAGGACTTGCATCAGGAACATAGTTGCTGGCCAGAAAGAAAGGAATGTAGGTTGTGATGAATACAGGGATTGCGCCCCACCATTTGTAAACCCAGATAAAGGCAGGTGTCCAGGCAAGGAAGATTTCGAAAACGGAGAAGAGGAGTGCCATTCCTATTGCTCCGGTGAGCTTGCAGGAGATTCCTTTGCGGGCTTTGCTGTTAGAGGTGGCTTCGCGGGCAAAATAGCGTTTTGTGCGGTCGTCCGGCAGCATTTTGAAAGAAATAATTCCGGCGATTGAGAACATCATTGAAAGTTCCCAGGAAACACCAATGAGCAGAATAAAAGAAGAGCTTGCGTTTGAAACTGTCCACAAAGCATAGCCGCTGAAATGGCAGATGATGGCGTTCATAATTTCATAGAACCAGTGAACTGAGTATAAAGCAAAACCTGCTACAATGACCTTGTAGTTTTTGTTGCGAACTTCTGTCCAATATATATAGAAGACAAAAGCAAGAAGAGTGATAAAGGTCCAGTTGAAATTGGAAGGATCGCGGACCAGAACTGCATCCGCAGCAGCCTTGTTTGCAGGGTCGCCGAAAAGTTTAAACATAATAGCACCTCTTTTTTTTAATGGGATTGATTATTATAGATAAAATTATAACATAGAAAAGTTGATTTTTGTAAGGAAAAGATTTTTGATTTGGTGTATAATTTTGGAGATATTCGGAGCAAGTCCGAATATGACAAGTTTTAGTATAATCTAATATGACAGTTTGGAGGAAGTATGAAAAAAGATTTTGGAAAGCAGACTTATTTGTATCCTATGCCGGTTTTTATTATTGCAACTTATGATGAAAATGGAAATCCTGATGCAATGAATGCGGCTTGGGGTGGAACTCACGATACTAATCAGATTGGAATATGTATTGCCCCGGAACATAAGACTGCGACAAATCTTTTAAAACGGAAGGCATTTACTGTGAGCATGGCAGATGCGGCTCATGTTATTGCGTGTGATTATGTTGGAATTGTAAGCGGAAATAAAGATCCTGATAAAATTAAAAAGGCCGGTTTTACTGTTTCTAAAAGCAATTTTGTAGATGCGCCTGTAATAAACGAACTGCCAATGTGTCTTGAATGTGAGCTTGTGAGTTATGATGAAAAAACTGGCTGTATGGTTGGAAACATTATCAACGTTAGTGCCGATGAAAGTGTTCTTACTGATGGAAAAATTGACCCTGCAAAGCTTGAACCGATTACTTACGATCCGGTAAATCATACATACCGGAAGCTTGGCGATGTAGTTGGAAAGGCTTTTAGCGACGGAAAGAAGCTTGGTGAGTAAAACTGCAATGTCATTGTCGGACTTGATCCGACAATCTAAAAGGTTTTAAAGTGAAAAAGTTCATTTTATTTTTGTCATTCTTTTTATTATTCTCTTCACTTATGTCTGCTCAGGAAACTGATTCTGATGACGAAATCCCGGAAGAAGAAAAAATTGATTTGCAGGCTGAATATGACTGTTACACCTGTTACCGTGCACTTCAAGATGGCGTGAATGTAAGGAACGAGCCGAATACACATTGTAAAATCCTTGGGGAGCTTTCTGAAGGTGATGAAATCTACGTAAACAAACGTTTTAATGTTGGCCGCTGGCTTTTCTGTTATGTGCCGAAATACGACCTTATTGCTTATTGTTCTTCCAGAGTTGTTGCGTACAAGCCGTTTATTTACGAGATTATGAAAGAGCTTATCCGCAATGATTACGAAGCAGTTGAGATGGTAAAAAACTTTTATGTTCAGACTTATCCACTTGATTTGCTGCTTTCAAATTATCTGAAAGACAAGGATGAAGAAACCTGCCTGCGGATTGTAAAGCTTGCGTATGAGGGAGGCTGTGATTACGATTCCGATAAATCAACCTGTCTGATTCAGGCTGCCAACCGTAATTTTTACAGGCTGATGGAATACCTGCTTTCTAAGGAAGAGTTTCTTGATGAAATTGATGTTATGAACAATGCCTTTGGAACTCCGTTGTTCACTGCGCTGTATAATGGAAATTATAATCTTGCACGCCTTCTTCTTGAAAATGGAGCAGACCCGAACATTTGGACAATTTATGACTGGACAATGGTTGATACAGTAAATGCCGCAGTTAAAAAAGGTAAAGTTACTGCGGAAAATGCTGCACGGCTGAAAGAGCTTTTGATGTCGTATGGGTATGATCCGCTGCAGGATGAATGCACGCCGGAGCAGATGGCGGAGAAGCATTTGCCGTGACGGGATGGGGAGATGATACAATTTCTAGTTGTAATTTCAATAAAATTATGCGAAAATAAGTTAGGATGAGATTTATCAAAAAAACAAAATATAAAAAAGAATTAAGCAATCACTCATTTTTAAATATAATATAGAAGATTTTATGCACCAGAGGGCAAGCTATGTCGTTTGGTGCATTTTTTTATTTTGCAACTCTAGAAAACGCTGTGCTACAGTCCGCGTTTCTATAAATATAGGAGTATAATATGAAAAACAAATTGGTAAAATTAGGTGCAGTCTTAGTTTGTATTGCCTTCACCTTTGGCATTACAGCCTGTACGGCAATTTTGGCGGATTTTCTTAATTTTCCAGAAGCAGACCCAATTGTTGTAGCAGATGGAGATCCTGTAGTTTCCGCAGATCAGGCTAACAAAGAAGTAAAAGTCAGTGATGAAAAAGTTCTTAAGGCCGAAATAAACGAAGAAGGACAGCTTGTTATTACACCTCTAAAGTGGGGAACTGCTGATGTTACTTTCTATGATGAAGAAAATGATGCTGATGTAATTTATCAATTTAAAGTTACAACAAAAGGCGAACTTAGTGAAACTTCCCACAAAAAACTTGTAAGGTCTTATGAAGTTAGGTTCGGATACTTAGAAGTAGATGGCGGAATCATTACAGCAAATAAAACAACCGCTCGTGCTGGAGAAACAATTTCACTCACTGTTACCACATTTGACGGTTACACGTTTGAAGGCTTAACTGTAAATCAAGGTTCAAATCTTATAACTTTAACTAACAACAACACATTCACAATGCCAAAAGGTAATGTAGTTGTAAACGCAACCTTTAAAGCAATTGATTACAAGATTTCTTTTGCTAGTATGACAAACGGTTCTGTTACAACAGATAAAACAACCGTTCATGTTGGAGATTCAATTGTACTCAATGTTACCCCTAAAGACGGTTACGAGCTTGGAACTCTTACAGTAACCTCAGGTAACCAGGACGTAGAAGTTAGGAACAACGTCTTTATAATGCCAGCCGGTAACGTAACTGTATACGCAACCTTTGTTCTTAAAAAATACAACATTAGTATAGCAGCAGATATAAAAAACGGAACTGTTGTTGCAGACAAAACTTCCGCAAATGCCGACGAAATAATTACGCTCACAGCAACCCCTGAAGAAGGTTATCATCTTGAAGCATATAACGTAACTTCAGATGGACAGCAGATAACAGTCAATAATAACCAGTTCAAAATGCCAAAAGGTGATGTAACAGTAAGCGCAACCTTTGCAGCAGGAAGCTACACAATTTCTGTTGACAGCAACATTGAACACGGCTCAATTTCAGCAGACAAAGCCACCGCTCATGTCGGAGATGAAATTATACTTACTGATACTCCAGATGATGGTTATCGTCTTGACGCATATAGTGTAACTTCAGGTGGACAGGAAATAACAGTTAGAAACGATACGTTCAAAATGCCAGCCGGTGACGTAACAGTATCTGCTACCTTTACCGCAATTAACTATAAGGTTTCAATCAGTAGCACACCAAACGGAACTGTTACAGCAAGTAAAACATCCGCTAATGTCGACGAAATAATTACACTTACAGCAACCCCTGATAACGGTTATAACCTTGCAGGATTTACAGTAACTTCAGGTGGACAAAATATAGAAGTCAAAGACAACTCCTTCAAAATGCCATCCGGTAACGTAACAGTAAACGCAACCTTTGCTGCAGTAAGCTACACAATTTCTGTTGACAGCAACATTGAACACGGCTCAGTTACAGCAGATAAAACCACCGCTAATTTTGGAGATGTAATTACTCTTACTGCAACTCCAGCTAATGGCTACCAGTTTGGAGCATTTACAGTAACTTCAAATGGACAGACCGTAACAGTTACTGATAACTCATTTACAATGCCAGCCGGTAACGTAACAGTTAGCGCAACCTTTACTGCAGTAGGCTACACAGTTGGCGTTGCTACAATGACACACGGTTCAGTAACAGCAAGCAAAACTACAGCTAATGTTGGAGAAGAAATTACACTTACAGCTACCCCTAATGCCGGTTACACTTTTGGAGAATATACAGTAACCTCTGGTGCACAGCAAATAGAATTAGAAGGCAATACGTTCACAATGCCAGCCGGTAATGTAGTAATTAGTGCAACCTTTACAGCAATTGACTACAGCATTACTCTGCCAGCAAGCATAACAGGCGGAACAGTTACTGCAAGCAAATCTACAGCTCACGTTGATGATGAAATTACACTTACTGCAACTCCAGTTGACGGCTACCAGTTTGGAGCATTTACAGTAACATCAGGTGGACAGACCGTAACACTCAGCGCCAACAACACCTTTACAATGCCTGCCGGTAACGTAACAGTTAGCGCAACCTTTACAGCAATTGGCTACAGCATTACTCTGCCAACAAGCATAACAGGCGGAACAGTTACTGCAAGCAAATCTACAGCTAGTGTTGGTGAAGAAATTACTCTTACTGCAACTCCGTCTGCTGGCTATAACTTTGGAGCATTTACAGTAACATCAGGTGGACAGACCGTAACACTCAGCGGCAACGAAACCTTCACAATGCCAGCTGGTGATGTAACAGTTAGCGCAACCTTTACAGCAATTGACTACTTAGTTTCAGTTGCTGCTACAACAAATGGTTCAGTTACAGCAAGCAAAACTTCCAATGCTCATGTTGGAGATATAATTACACTCACAGCTAGCCCTAATGACGGCTACCAGTTTGGAGCATTTACAGTAACTTCAAATGGACAGACCGTAACAGTTACTGATAACTCATTCACAATGCCAGCCGGTAACGTAACAGTTAGCGCAACCTTTACTGCAGTAGGCTACACAGTTGGCGTTGCTACAATGACACACGGTTCAGTAACAGCAAACAAAACTACAGCTAATGTTGGAGAAGAAATTACACTTACAGCTACCCCTAATGCCGGTTACACTTTTGGAGAATATATAGTAACTTCAGGTGGGCAGTCTGTTACAGTCAGCACCAACGGTACGTTCACAATGCCAGCCGGTAATGTAGCAATTTCTGCAACGTTTACAGCAATTGACTACAGCATTACTCTGCCAGCAAGCATAACAGGCGGAACTGTTACTGCAAGCAAATCTACAGCTCACGTTGATGATGAAATTACACTTACTGCAACTCCAGCTAATGGCTACCAGTTTGGAGCATTTACAGTAACTTCAAATGGACAGACCGTAACAGTTACTGATAACTCATTCACAATGCCAGCCGGCAATGTAACAGTTAGCGTAACCTTTACAGCGATTGATTACACAGTTTCAGTTGCTGCTACAACAAATGGTTCAGTTACAGCAAGTAAAACTTCCAATGCACATGTTGGAGATATAATTACACTCACAGCTAGCCCTAATGCCGGCTACCAGTTTGGAGCATTTACAGTAACATCAGGTGGACAGACCGTAACACTCAGCGCCAACAACACCTTCACAATGCCAGCTGGTAACGTAACAGTTAGCGCAACCTTTACAGCAATTGACTACAGCATTACTCTGCCAACAAGCATAACAGGCGGATCTGTAACAGCAAACAAAACTACAGCTAGTGTTGGAGAGACAGTTACACTCACAGCTACCCCTAATGCCGGTTACCAGTTTGGAGCATTTACAGTAACTTCAGGTGGACAGCAAATAACAGTTAGCAACAACAACACCTTCATAATGCCTGCAGGTAATGTAACTGTAAGCGCAACCTTTGAAGAAGTAACTTATTCTGTAGGTGATGTTCTGCTCAATACCGGCACAATAATTCCTCATGCAAATGTAAATACAATGACAGCTGACCAAAAAGCTGCTGCTGTTGGAGTTTTGTATGCCCTTGATGAAAATGGCACCCCACGAGGCTGGCTTGGACTTTACAATTCAGCAGGTGGAACCAACTGGGGAACTTATGCGTGGGCAAAAGCTGATAGTACAGGTTTTAACACAAAGTTTGAAGATATAATTTGTACGCCAAGTGTTACTGGTAGTGGTGCTGCTTCTACAGCAACCTTTACAGGCGACACGGATGGAAGCAACAACTGGACAGAGATTTGTACTGTAGATTCGACTGGAACTTTGGAAGCCGCTAGAAATTATCCTGCATTCAATTATGTAAATAATTATGTTTCTACATTCAATCTTACAGGAAGTTATGCCACAGGCTGGTATATGCCAAGCCTTGCAGAACTTTGTTACATTTACAGAAACAAAGATAGATTGAATGAAGCACTCAATACACTTGGTGGTATTCAGTTGGATGAAGACTACTACTGGTCGTCGTCCCAGTACGCCAACTACGGCGGCGACCTCGGCAACGCGTGGTTAGTCTACTTTGGTGGTGGCTACATCGACTACGACTTCAAGTGCATCAATTTCCGTGTGTGTTGTGTGCACAAGTTCTCTTTCAGCGCAGATTCTCTACAAAATTATCCTGTTTCAATCAGCAATATGACAAACGGCACTGTTGGCACAGATAAAACTACCGCTCATGCTGGAGAAACAGTTACACTCACAGTAGCACCGTCTAGTAGTTACATACTTTATAGCCTTAATGTAAAAGATTCTTCTAACGCGAAAATTACAATTACAAAAGACCCAAGTGACAGCACAAAATACACCTTTACAATGCCAGACACTATTGTAAAGGTAAGTGCAACTTTTGGAGAAGTACGTTCTGTAGGTGATGTTCTGCTCAATACCGGCACAATAATTCCTTATGCAAATGTAAATACAATGTCTGATGACCAAAAAGCTGCTGCCGTTGGAGTTTTGTATGCCCTTGATGAAAATGGCACACCACGAGGCTGGCTTGGGCTTTACAATTCAGCAGGTGGAACCAACAGCGGAAATTATAAGTGGGCTCCTACTGGAACTACAGGTTATAACACAAAGTTTGAAGATATAATTTGTACGCCAAGTGCTGAAGGTCCAGGAGCTGCTTCTACAGCAACCTTTACAGGCGACACAGATGGAAGCAACAACTGGGCTTACATCTGTTCACAAGATTCGTCAGGAACTACGGATGCTGCAACAAATTATCCTGCATTCAATTATGTAAATAATTATGCTTCTACTTTCAATCTTACAGGAGATTATGCCACAGGCTGGTATATGCCAAGCCTTGCAGAACTTTGTTATATTTACAGAAACAAATCTGTTCTTAATTCTGTACTCACTGCACTTGGAGGTATACAGTTGGGAAATTATGATTATTACTGGTCGTCGTCCCAGCACGACTACGACTTCGACTACGGCCTGGCGAGGGACGTCTCCTTTTATGATGGCTACGTCGACACCAGCGAAAAGGACCTCGCTTTCCGTGTGTGTTGTGTGCGGGCTTTTTAGCTATTAAACAATTCAACAATTAAAGGTAACCCCGAAACACGTTTTTTTTGCAAACACTTTCGGGGTTACCCGCCAGTTCTAAGTCGCTATATCAGCAAAACTTAGAACATCATATTTTTATGCTTCGCTTTGTGCAATTCCTGTAGTTTCAGATAGATGCTGAAACAAGTTCAGCATGACAAATAACACTTAATTATAAATCCTGGAACTATTGAAAAGACTTTTTTTCCCCTTTATAATTTATCTAAATAAAAAAAAGATTATAGGAAAAAATGTTATGAAAAAATTATCTGTCTTTTTATCTTTATGTTTGTCTTTGTTTTTTTTCAGCTGTAAATCTGCTCCAGAGCCGGCACCAGCTCCAAAGCCTGTAACTCCAGAACCGGCACCAGTTGTAAAAGAAGACCCTCCAAAACCTGTTGTTGTTGAAAAACCAAAAGAGGAACCAAAACCAAAAGAGGAACCAAAACCAAAAGAAGATCCAATGGCTTTTCCTAAGGGTGAATGGCTTGATGCAAATTGGAATGCAAAATGGATTGTTTCTGACGAAAGCCTTGAAATCCAGGATTCTAAAACAAACGAAAGCATTTATGTTTTCACAAAAGCCAATATTGAATATGAAGATAAATCTTTAACAGATGAAGGTCTTGTATGGTCTTTTGTCTGCAAAAATACTTACAGAAAATACTATCTTACAAAGTTTGATTCAAAGAAAAACAATAAAAATCTTCTTTTGCAGATAGACCCTGATTGGGAGCCAGAATCATACGAAGTAGAGCTTAAGAAAATTAAGTAAAGATTAATTTTTGTTTTTCTGATATACTATCTGTATGTCTTACGAAGTAACAGCCACACGGCGACGTCCGCAGCAATTTGAAGACCTTGTAGGTCAGGAGTTTGTTGCGGAAACTCTTAAAAACTCAATAAAAACTGGTAGAATTGCGCATGCATACCTTTTTTCCGGTCCAAGAGGATGTGGGAAAACGTCAACTGCGCGTATTCTTGCCAAGGCTTTGAATTGTCAGAATGGACCAACCGATAAGCCTTGCGGAACCTGCTCTAACTGTCAAGAAATTACTAAGGGTTCAAGCCTTGATGTAATTGAAATAGACGGTGCCTCTAACACAAGCGTTGAAAATATCAGGCAGATAAAGGATGAAGTTATGTTCCCTCCTGCAAACTGCCGCTATAAAATCTATATAATCGATGAAGTTCACATGCTTTCAAACTCGGCATTCAATGCTCTTTTAAAAACAATTGAAGAGCCGCCGGAGTATGTAATCTTTATTTTTGCTACAACTGAGCTTCAGAAGGTTCCGGCAACAATTAAGTCGCGCTGCCAGCAGTATAACTTCAGGCTTGTAAGCATAGATAAGGTTAAAGCTTGTCTTGCTGATGCTGCTGCAGAGCTTGGTATTCAGGCTGATGATGAAGCCTTGTTCTGGATTGCCAGAGAATCTACCGGTTCAATGCGCGATGCCTATACACTTTTTGATCAGGTTGTTGCCTTCAGTGACGGACACATTACATATGAAAAAATCCGCGACAAGCTTGGCCTTGTTGGAATAGACAGATTGAATCAGGTTTTTGAATGTTGTGCTCAGGGAAAGAATACTGAAGTTCTTGGCTTTATTGATGAGTTCCTTCAGAACGGAATTTCAATTGAACAGCTTATTTCTAACAGTGCCGATTATCTTCGCAGTCTTCTTCTTATTAAGAACGGAGTTACAAAAGAGGCTTTGCTTGGAAACAGCGTTGAACGCTACAGCAAGATTGTTCTTGAAAAATGGAACTCTGTTCAGTTGGAACGCGCACTTTCAATCTTCCTTCAATTATATAGAGATATCCGTTATTCACTTTCACCACGTTATGAAATTGAATTAACTTATTCACGTCTTTGCTGGCTTAGTGACTATGTTTCTAATTCCGAAGTTAAAAAAGCAATTGATGCTGCACAAAGACTTTTGATGGGAGCTGGAACAGTAGCTGGAAATGGATCAGGGGCAGGCGCTCTTGCTGCAACAGTTCCTCCTGTAAACGAGACTCCAGCTTATACTCCAGAAGAACCAGTTGCTTCTGCGCCAGTTAGCGAGCCGGTAAAAACAAGGCCTTTACCAGAAGGACTTCCTCAATTTTCAGCTTTGAAGGAAGATGAGAATAACGGCCCTTTTCTTGATGGCGGACCACTGCCGCCTGAACAATCAGTGGAACAAATAGAACCACCTGCTGATTCTGACGACGGCTGGACAAATACAGATGATCCTCCAGAAGACGATTACGATTACGGAGAAGAGATTCAAGCCGAAGAAGCACAGGCTTCTTATGAAGATGCACTTGCAAATGAACAGGCCGCTGAGAATAAAGTTGTAGCTCAGCTTGATGAACACGTAACTACAGCCGACGGACGTGATATTACAATTGCACAGCTTCGAGGTAGTGTAGTTGCAGAGCTTGCTGTTAATGAAGGCTTTATTGCATCTGTTCTGGAACGCACAGGCTTGTGGAAGGTTTCTGAAAATAAAGTTGAAACAACAATTGAATCAACACTTGATTTACAGCTGATTCAGAAAAACCTGAGAACAGTTGCAGACCGCATTTCAAAGATTTTTGGAAAGCCAATGGAGTTTGTTGTAACAGAAAAACAGGAACAGCAAACACAGAATCAGGCACAGGAAGAAGTTCCAGTTCAGGTTCAGGTGCTTGTGAATGCATTTAAAGGAACAGTTGTAACAGGGGGTAAAAATGAATCCATTTGATTTATTGAAAAACACTCAGGCAATTAAAGAACAGTCAGAGAAACTCCAGAAGGAGTTAGAAGATATTCGTGCAACAGGCTCAAGTGGTGGCCGCATGGTTACAGTAACACTTAACGGTAAATTTCAGATGATGGAAATCAAGCTTGATCCAATCTGCGTAGATAACCGCGATGTAAAAATGCTCGAAGATCTGATTGTTTCGGCTCACAAAAATGCCGTAGACAATGTTCAGGAAATGATAAAAGAAAAATCAGCCTCTCTGCTCGGCGGATTAGATTTAGGTCAGTTTGGATTGTAATTCCAGAATTATTTATAGAAGAAAATGAACGCATTCGAAGAACTTACAGCAGATTTTTCCCGACTCCCAGGCATAGGCAAAAAAAGTGCAGTGCGCATGGTGAACTGGCTGCTTTTGCAGGACGAAGCTTACGTTCACCGATTTGCTCAAAATCTTGGCGTACTCAAAGAACGCATAAAACCATGTTCAGTCTGCGGAATGTGGACCGAAGAAGACCCATGCCCAATCTGCACAAGTCCTGTCCGCGAAATGTCTCAGATTTGTGTAGTTGAACAAAGCCAGGACGTAACAACAATAGAAGCCTACGGCGAATACAAAGGTCTATATCATGTACTTGGTGGTCTCATAAAACCATTGGAAGGCGTAGGCCCAGCTCAGCTCACAATTAACGCTCTGTTGGAAAGACTTAAAAAAGGCTCCTTTACAGAAGTAATCATAGCCACCAACCCAACAGTCGAAGGCGACTCAACCGCATTATATATAAACAAAGTCATAACAGAATTGGCCTTGCAAACTCCAGTAAAAGTAACCCGCTTAGCCATGGGCATCCCAGTAGGCGGCGACCTGGAATACATAGACAAACGCACTCTATCTTTAAGCTTCCGCGGCCGCTCCCAAATCTAAAAAATAATCAAATTTTTAAGGGTCGTCCTATTGACAAGGTCCCCCGAATTCTTTATTATACTCCAACACGACGCGAGGTAGAGCAGTTGGCAGCTCGTCGGGCTCATAACCCGGAGGCCGTAGGTTCGAGTCCTACCCTCGCTAAAAAGCAACCAAAAAGAAAAGCGTTTCCTTTAAACCGGAGACGCTTTTTTAATTTAACATCCATTCTTTTTTAGCGAGGGCAGGACTCGAAACGTAGTGAGCGGTCCTAAAAAAGGCGAGCAGTGAAGTGCACCCCTAAAGTTGGACAAATAAAGTTCAATTTTAGGAGGTGCATTTTTTTATGTCTAAATAT
>JAEEGK010022701.1_pt1 | contig 13156 bp, 1 predicted proteins | sample 8958771 | NCBI WGS metagenome assembly JAEEGK01 (sample SAMN16246547, study PRJNA631951) | gut metagenome | biome: gut microbiome; feature: rumen; material: SC-attached | host: Bos | place: Iran: Karaj | collected 2018-10 | reverse complement strand
TAAAATTTGATTAAAAAATAAAAAAATTGGTTTTAAATATTAAACTTTAATAATTTTATATTATAAAAAAATATTATTAAAAATATATAATTATTTTGATGATATAAGAGAAGGAATTAAATATTATAAAAATGATATTTTAATGAATGTAAGTTGTAATATTAATTAATTTTAAATATTTATTTTTTTTATTTATATATATAATTTTTTTATAAAAATATAGATAATAATTTATTTTTCTAATTTTTGTTTCAAAAAAAGAAATAAATATCAAAAATAAAAAATAAATTTTTATATTATTATTTATATTATAATAATTTAATATTAATTATATAAAAATAATTATTTAAAAAATAAAAAAAAATAATTATTTTTTTATATATTATAATATATATTAATTAAACTATTTTATATTATATTAAAATAATTTATAATTTATATTTATAAATTAATATCTAATAAAAATCAACAGCACTTATTTTTAAATTCAAATAATATTAAATTCAAAAATAAATTTATATATTTATATGATAATAAATTTAATATATATAAAACTAAATATTTATATTTTTAAACCATTACAAAAATTTTGTTTAAAAGAATATAAAGAAATCTTTGAGAGATTTTTGAATTTTTAATATTTTTTCATTATTATTATGGAAACCATAATATCTTAAAGCCGCTATAATTGAAACAATAATAGAAGTTATTACCAAAAATATTAATAAACTTATTAAGAAATCATAATATAATTTAGCTTGACTTCCATTCCATATTGAACAGAAACATACTAAATAAAATACATTTAATAATGTTACAAGCCACATAATAATAAAGAATATTATCATTCTTGTTTTAACTTTTTTAACTAATTTATTAATACTATTATGAATTTCACTTGGTTTTTTCTTATTTTTATAAACTGAATAAAACATTGGATAACTGAAAATACATATTTTTGGGAAATATAATACAACTTGAAGTGTAATGCAAGCTAAAACAGGTGATAAAATATATTGGAATGTGGTTAATTTTTCTAAGAAAATAAGGTGCATAATATTATAGTATAAATATAAACCATTGAGCATTAATAAGAAAGTAAGATACATAATATAGAAAGAGAAATTAAAAGCATATGTTTCAAATATAGATTTTCTCCAAATACATCTGCAAAGACTATATTCTTCTTTGAATATTTCCCAATACATTGATAAATAAGTTTTTTCAGTGTTTGAAACTATATATGCAAATTTATAAACGCTAATAGGACTTTCTGTTGCAATAATATCATTAGTTTTATGAGTAACAAATGAATAATTCATTTTAGATATTTTTGTATTATTCATCGCTGCCATACTATTATTAAAATGACTTTGTTCAACACTCATATTATTTAAACTCAATACATCGCTATTTTTATTATCATGAGTATTCGAATCTTTATTATCATTTCCAGATTCATTATTATCTTCAATTTTAAATGTAATTTTCTTTTTATTTGAACGATCTGCTGGTTTAACAGGATTAGCAACATTTTTTATTCTACTTAATAATTGAGGATATCCCCATAAGAAGAATGATCCAAGTAATGCGGCTTGACCTAAACAAGCTCCTAAAACAATAAAGAATGAAGCATTTCTTTTAATATGTTTTCCTTTAAATGATTCTACAGTACATTTAATAATTTCTATATTAATTGGGAATGTTTTAGTGAAATTTACTTTTTCATCGAAAACTTTTCCATTTACTGAACATTTACAAGCCATTTTATTTGTATCATAATTCATTCCATCATATTTACAAGTTCCACAATAATTAGTATAATAATATTTAATTCTGTCTTCAATTATAACATCATGTCCTTTTTCATTTTGGAAACTAGTACATAAATCTTGATAAAATTTATTATTAGGATCAAAAACATCATAAGAATTATCATAATCATGAATAAATTTAGCTGTTTCTGGAGATAAGGTATCAGTTCCATTGAAATATAATTGAATTGTTATATAATCTTCATCTATATTAATAATATCTAATTCTGTTCCATCATCAGTGAATACTCTTGAGACGGTTGTTGTAGTTTCTCCATTTTCATCAGTCGTAGTTAATAAACCTACTAATAAAGAAGTTTCATCATTCATATTATATATTTCTTTTATTACATTTGTAATATTATCAATACTACTAGTATTATCAGTAATTAAAAAGCTATATCCTTCTTGTTCATTTGTATAATTGTAATTTAGGTTTTCTAAAACATAATTACTATTATTAAGATTGGATAAATAATCTGTATAAGAAACTAAATATTTACATGTATCATTACCCTCACCAATAATAAATCCTTCAGGACAAGGAGCATAAGTATTATCTGTTCTATTTAAGACTGTACCATTTGGTTTTTCTTCTTCAGTTATACATTGACCTTCATGATTATAAACAAAATGATATTCATAATTTCCATCTTCATCTTGTGCACAGGTATCACAATTATTATTTTCATCAGTTCCTTCTTTACTACAAGTTTTACAACGTTCATGACATGGCCAATAAGTATTAGTTTGATTATCTAAATAAAAGTTTTCTTCTATTTCTGTTTTATCAACACATTGTCCTTGTTGATTATATATAAATGAATAAACATATTTTCCATAAACATTAACATAACAAGCTGTACAATTATTTTGGAATTCATTTCCAGTAATATTACATCTAGAACATCTTTCATAACAAGTGACATATTCTTCTGTTTCATTATCAAAATAAGTATTATTTGGTGCATCTTCTTGATTAATACATTGACCTGGTTTATCTCTAATAGGATAATAAATAATATTTCCATCAAAATCTTTTATACATAAATTACAATTCATTTCTTCATATGTTCCTGATTTACTACATGTTTCACATCTTTCATAACATTCTTTATATGTATTATCATCTTCATCTAAATATGTTCTATTTGGTTGTTCATTATCATAAATACAATTTCCGAATTGATCGTATACAAAATGAGTTATGTATTTTCCTTCAGTTTCATTATATAAACAATCAGTACATTTATGTGATTCTTCATTTCCTTTTTCTTCACATTTTCCACAAGTTTTATAACAATAATAAATTGTGTCATTTTCAATATATGTATTATTTGGTTTTTCTCCGTTTGTTATACATTGACCTGGTTTATCTTCAATAAAATATAAATATGTATTATTTTCATCGTCTTTAACACATGATGTACAATTATGTTGTGTATCATTTCCATTATAATCACAAGTAGCACAACGAGGATAGCATTGAACATAAGTATTATTTTCTTCATAGAGATAAGTTCCATCTGGTTTTTCATTATCATAATAGCAATTTCCTTTATCAACATCTAAATAATAAAAATGAGCTGAAAAAGTAAATTTACCTGATTCATAAGTATATTTACATAAAGTACACATATTTTCTTTATCTGTACCATAACCATAACATGAACCACATCTTTCATGACATTTTTCATAAGTATTTGTTTCATTATTTAATTGAGTATCATCTGGTTGATCACCTTCGTTTATACATTGTCCAGTATGATTATATATAAAATGATATATATAAGTTCCATTTGGATATTTAGCACATTCTGTACAATTATGGTTACTTTCAGTTCCTTTATATTTACAAGCTGCACATTTTTCATAACATTCTTTGTATGTATTATCTTCTTCATCTAAATAAGTTTTATCTGGTTGTTCAGTGACATTATAACAATTTCCTTTATCTTTATCAACATAATAAAAATGATGACTAAATGTTCCATTTGTATAAACTGCACACTTTTTACATTTATTATTTGTTTTATTTCCTAATTCATCACATTCTGAACATTTTTCATAACATTTTTTATAAGTATTATCTTCTTCATCTAAAAAGCATCCTGGACATTTTTCATCATCACCTACACATTTTCCAGTTTCATTATAAATGAAATGATATTTAAATGTACCATTTTCATATTTTGCACACATTGTACATTTACCTATATCATCACATTTTCCACAAGAACCTTCACATTTTTCATATGTATTTGTATCGTTATCTAAATAAGTATCTTCATATTTTTCATCATCAGTTATACAATTACCTGGATGGTCATAAATAAAGTGATAAATATATTTACCTCCTTCTTTTTTACATTCTATGCAATAATGATTTTCATTGTTTCCTGGTCTACTACATGATTGACATCTTTCATGACATTCTTTATAGGTATTATCATCTTTATCTAAGGTTGTATTATCTGGTTTTTCATCTTCTGTAATACATTGACCTGGTTTATTATAAATAAAATGATATATATAATTACCATTTTCATCTTGCTTGCACATATCACAATTATGATTTGTACTATCACCTGCTTTAGAACATTTTTCACAACGTTCATAACAAGGTTTATATGTGTCATTATCTAAATAAGTATCATCTGGTTGTGAACCATCTGGAATACATACACCTGGTAAATTATAAATGAAATGATATCCTTCAACACAACCAGAACAATTTTGAGATGTTTTATTTCCTCTATGCTCACATTCTGAACATTTATCATAACATTTATCATAAGTATTATCTTCTTCATCTAAATAACAATTACTACATTTTTCTTCATCACCAACACATTGACCTTCTTTAGAATAAATGAAATGATATTTATAAGTTCCATTTTCATATTTAGCACATTCAGTACAATTATGATTACTAGCTGATCCTCCATAATTACATTTACTACATGTATAATAACATTCTTTATAAGTGTCTGTATCATTATCATAATAAGTTCCATTAGGTTTTTCAGAATCTGGAATACATATTCCTGGTTGATTATATACTAAATGGAATCCTTCAGCACATGTAATACAATTATGAGAAGTACTATCTCCTTTTCCATTACATTTTGAACATTTATCATAACATTTTTCATATTTATCTTCTTCTTCTTCATAATAAGTATCATCTGGTTGATCTCCTTCTTTTATACATTGACCAGTTTGATTATATATAAAATGATATCCATTTGCACAACTATCACAATTATTAGTAGTACTGTTTCCTTTTTTTGAACAGGTTGCACAAGTAGTATAACATTTTTCATATGTATTAGTTTCTTCATCTAAATATGTATTATTTGGTTTTTCACTTTCACTAATACAAACTTCTGCTTGTGTATAAACAAAATGATAAATATATGTTCCATTTTCATATTTAGCACATTCTTTACAATTATGATAAACAGAAGAACCTGCAGTAACACATTTTGAACATCTTTCATGACATTTTCTATAAGTATCAGTACAATTATCTAAATAAGTATCATCTGGTTGAGTTCCTTCTTTAATACATTGTCCAGTATGATTATATATGAAATGATAACCATCTATACATGTTTCACAGTTATTATTTTCATCTGTTCCAGCTTTATTACAATATAAACAATTCTTATGACAATATAAATATGTATCATTTTCAGTATTTAAATAAGTATTATTAGGAGCTTCTTTTGGTAAAATACAATTTTTTTGTTCAATTTGGTCTATAAAGAAATGTCTAGTTGTTATACATGAATCACAATTATTAACTTCATCTGTTCCACCTTTACTACAAGTTAAACAATAATTATGACATTGTTTATATTTATTTTCTTCTTCATCTAAATATGAGCCATTTGGTTTTTCACTTTCTGGAATACAACTGGTATTTTGTTGATATGTAAAATGATATAAATAATTTCCGTTTGAATCTACAGCACATGTCTTACAATTATGATATTTAGGTATTCCATGACCATAACAAGATCCACAAGTTTCATAACATTTTTTAATTGTATCATCATATATATCTATATAAGTACTATTTTCAACTTCATCTTTTCTAACACAATGATATGTATTATTATAAATAAAATGATAATCACTTGCACATTTTGAACAATATGATTTTTCATCTGTTCCGGCTCTAAAGCAAGATGAACATCTATATGAGCATTCTTTATAACAAGAACATTCTTCTTCATAATAGGTATTATTTGGAATTTCTGAAGATGGATAACAATTATCTCCATTACCATATATTTTATAATATCCTGATTTACAAGTATCGCAATTATGATTTGTTGAATTTCCGGCTTTTCTACAAGAACCACATGAATCATAACATTTATGATATGTATTATCTTCTTCATCTAAAAAGCAAACTGGGCATTTTTCTTCATCACTTGCACAATATCCAGGTTTTGAATATATAAAATGATATCCATCAGCACATTCTTCACAATTATGATTTGTTTCAGATCCTCCTGCTGTACATTTAGTACATTTTTCATAACATTTTTTATAGGTGTCTTCTTTTTCATCATAATAAGTATCATTTGGCTTTTCAGATTCTGGAATACATTGTCCAGTTGCATTATAAATTAAATGATATCCACTTATACAGGTTACACAATTATGATTTGTTGAACTTCCTGATTCTTTACAAGTTGAACATTTATCATAACATTTTTTATATGTATCATCTTCTTCATCATAATATGTATCATTTGGTTTATCTTCTTCTTTTATACATTGTCCTGTTTGATTGTAAATAAAATGATAATATGTATTACATTTGTCACAATTATTTGATTCATCTGTTCCTGCTTTAGAACAATAATAACAATTTTTATGACATTCTTCATAAGTATTAGTTTTATTATCTAAATAATAATCATGTTCAGTTTCTGCTTCACTTATACATTGTTTTTCTTTATCAATAGTAAAATGATATATATAATTACCATCTGCATCTTTTGCACATTCATCACAATTATGGTCCATTAAATCACCTGCTTTTGAACATTTTGCACATCTTTCATAACATTTTTTATAAGTATCATCTTTTTCATCATAAAAAGTATCTTCTGGTTGTTCTCCTTCTTTGATACAAAAAGCTGTTTGATTATAAATCCAATGATAACCACTTATACAAGAAATACAGTTATGATTAGTATCATCACCGCTTGAACCACATTTAGAGCATTTTTCATAACATTTTTTATATGTATCATCATCTTCATCATAATATGTATCATCAGGTTTATTGTTTTCTGATATACATTGTCCAGTTTTATTATAAATATAATGATAATTTGATATACATTTATCACAATTATTATCTGTACTTGTACCTCCTTTAGAACATGTGAGACAAGAATCATAACATTGTTTATATGTATCATCTCCTTCATCTAAGTAACATCTTTCACATGTTTCATTTTCAGAAATACATAAGCCACTTTGATTATATATAAAATGATATGTTTTTTTACATGTTTTACAATTATGATCAGTTTCTGTTCCAGATTTTTCACAAGTATCACAAGTATCATAACATTCTTTATAAGTATTATCACTTGTATCTAGATAAGTATGTTCTGGTTTTATATTAGTACAATTTTTACTTGTTCCAATAAAATGATAACCATCTTTGCAAACATCACAATTATGAGAAGTATCATTTTCTCCTGCAGTACAAATTTTACAAGTTTCAGAACAATTATGAGTACCTTTATCATCAATATATTGTCCTTCTTCAGCATCACTTTCTATAAAGCAATTTCCAGTTGTTGGATAAAAAGTATATTCATCAGAAATACAAGCAATACAATTTTGATTATTATAATTTCCTGAAGTTGAACATTTTGCACATCTGGAATAGCAAGGATATAAAATTTTATCAGTTTCATTAGGATAATATCCATCTGGAATATTATTTTTATAAACACATGTTAATGAATCATTATAATATTTATAATAACCATCTATACATTCAGTACATTTATTATCATCATAAAAAGTACATGATTTACATCTTCGACCACATTCTCTATAAGTATCATTATATCCTAAATAGCAATTAGGGCAATAAGTATCTTTATCTTTTTCAGGAATGCAATTACCTTCTGTGAGATTAAATACAAAATGATATCCTGAAATACATTTTGTACATTTATTATTTTCATCATCTCCATATTCATTACAAGAAAGACAGTTATCATGACATTTTTCATATGAATCTTTTTCTTCATCATAATATGTTCCTTCTGGTTGAAGTTTTGTACATACTCCTGGATATTTATAATACCAATGATATCCTTCTTTGCATGTTGCACAATTTTGATCTAAAGCAGATTTTCCTCCTTTTGTACAAGTTGCACAATAATCAAAACATTTTTTAATTGTATTATCATCTTCATCTAAATATTCATTATCTTGTTTAACATCTATTGATACACATTGTCCGGGTTGATTATAAATAAAATGATATAAATAATTTCCATTACTATCTTTTGCACATGATGTACAATTATGATTATTTTCATCTCCTCCATGATCACAAGTAGAACATTTTTCATAACATTTTTTATATGTATCATCTGATTCATCTAAGTAAGTATCTGATGGTTTTGCACATGGTCTAAGACATTGTCCTGTTTGATTATAAATTAAATGATAATTACTTCTACAATTATAACATTTGTGATATTTTATAGTTCCATCACCATAGCATCTCCAACATCTTTCATAACATTTTTTATATGTATCTTCAGTTTCATTATAATAAGTATAATTAAATTTTTCATATGCATATGAATCATTAATACAATTTCCTTTAACATTATAAATCCAGTGATAACCAGTTTTACAAGTTTTACAATTATTAGTTTTTTCATTTCCACTCATAGTACAGCTTCCACAATTTTCATGACAATCTTTATATGTATTATCTGTTTCATCTAAATAATCATCTTGATCTGCTTCTTCATTTGAAATACATTGTCCTGATTGGTCATGAACAAAATGATATTTATATGTTCCATTTTCATATTTTCCACAATCTAAACAATGATTACTTTCACTATCTCCACCTTGAATACATGAACCACAAGTATCATAACATTTTTTATATGTATCTCCATCTAAATAAGTATTTTCTGGTTTTTCACTTTCAGAAATACAAAATTTAGTTTGATTATAAATGAATTTATATCCATTAATGCAAGTATCACAATTATGATCAGTGCTTGTTCCAGCAGCTGAGCATGTTTCACAAAGAACATAACATTTTTTCCATGTATCTCCATCTTTATAATATCCTGTATGGTCTTGATCATCTGTTACACAATTTGAACTTCCTTCTAAAAATGAATAATCTGAAATACATGTTTTGCAATTATGATTATTTGATGAACCGCCTTTTGAACAGGTTGCACATGTTTCATAACAATCTTTATAAGTATTATCACTTTCATCTAAGTATTGCTTATCGTTACCATTTGATACACAATTTTTTGAATCTGATGAAGCAAAGTGATATATATATTCTCCATTTGAATTAACACTACATTTATCACAATTATGAGATTCAGATGTTCCACCAGTTGAACAGGTTGAACAAGTTTCATAACATTTTTTATAAGTATTAGAACTTTCATCATAATAAGTATCACTTGGTTTATTTTTTTCTGATATACAATATTTAGTTTTATTATAGATCCAATGAAATCCATCTAAACAAGTATCACAATTATGATTATCGCTTGTTCCAGCACTTGAACATGTGGCACATAATTCATAACATTTTTTCCATGTATCAGTTGATTCATCTTTATAATATCCATCATGAGGTTCGGAATCACTATAACAATTTTTACCACCATTTTCTTTAAAAGAATATCCATCAATACAACTATTACATAAATGATTGTCGGCAGTACCTAATGATGAACATGTTGCACATGTTTCATAACAATCTTTATAAGTATTATCATTTTCATCTAAGAATTGATTACTTTTTCCATTTTCAACACAATTATGAGAACCTTCACTTTCAAAATGATATTTAAAAGTTCCATTACTATATTTAAGGCAAGCTGTACAATTATGATTATCACTATCTCCTCCAGTTGAACAAGCATTGCAAGTATCATAACATTTTTTATATGTATCATTATCATCTAAATAACAAGTACAATTTTGTTCTCCCTCATGAACACATAAACCTGTTTGATTATAAATTAAATGATATCCAGTTATACATTTAGTACAGTTAGGTGAGGTTGCAGAACCTTTAAAAGAACATTGAGAACAAATATCATAACATTTTTTATATGTATCATCTTCTTCATCATAATATGTATTATCTGGTTTTTCATTATCTTTTATACACATTCCAGGTTGATTGTAAACTTTATGAAAACCTGTTTTACATGAATCACAATTATTTTGAGTTGCATTTCCTGATTTACTGCAAGATCCACATCTTTCATAACATTCTTTATATGTATCATCTTTATCATCTAAATAACATGTACATTCAGCTTTTGATTCTTCTTCAGAAATACATTTTCCAGAAGTCACTGAACTAAAATGATAATTACTTTTACAATGAGTACATTTATGATTTGTTGAGTTTCCGGCGCTAGAACAAGAAGCACATGTATCATAACATTTTTTAAATGTAGAATCACCATCATCTAAATAAGTATCATCTGGTTTTTCATTTACACTTATACATTGACCTGTTTGATTATAAATAAAATAATAACCATCATCACAAGTAGTACAACTATGATTTGTACTATTTCCAACTATACTACAGCTTGAACATCTAGTAAAGCATTGTTTATAAGTATTATCACCTTCATCTAAAGTGCAATGACAATTTTCATTTCCTGGAGTTACACATAATCCTGGTCGCCAATAAACAAAATGATAACCATTTTTGCATGTATCACAATTTGGAAAAGATTCAGTTCCTGATTGACTACATGTAGCACAAGTTGAAAAGCATTTTTTATAAGTATTATCACTATTATCTAAATAACAATCAGAACATTTTTCACTTTCACTTATACACTGACCTGTTTGATTATAAATAAAATGATATAAATATTTTCCATTTGATTTTGCACATTCATCACAATTATTTGATGAAGAAGTTCCTGCTTTACTACAAGATCCACATTTATCATAACATTTTTTATAAGTATCATCTGTTTTATCCAAATAACAATCATCTGGTTTATTTGTTTCGCTTATACAGGTTCCTGTTTGATTAAAAATATAATGATATCCTGAACTACAAGTTATACATGTTGTATCATCATTCCATTTATTCACCCAAGAAATTTCATCTCCTCCATTTCCTTGCACATTAACAGCCCAATCACATTTTAGGAAAGATATATCAATTATATCTAGTTTAGATTTATTAGAATCTGAACCAACATTAACAGATAATAAAGAATTAAAATTATCTCCACTTAAATATCCATTATAAAATCCTTCTTTTTTTATAACTGCTTCTTTTCCACTAAGACTGGCTACAAATTCTCCAGTAATAGATTTAACATTCATATTAAAAGTAATTTTGAAATAAACTCCATTTGAAATATGTTGAACTTTATTGGTATGAACTCCTGTTATATGGAAGTTTTTAATTCCTACTTCTCCTCCTCCTTCTTTTGTATAACTAAATGACCAACAACCTGAATTGCAAGTTCCGCATTTATCATGGCATTTTATATAAGTATTATTAAATTCATGGAAATAAGTATAACTAGGGGCTTCGTTGTCTGAAATACATTGGCCTTCTTGATTGTAAATAAAATGATATAAATATTTACCGTTTGAATCTTTTTTACATTCATTACAATTATGTTTACTATCACTTCCACCTTTACTACATGTTGCACATCTTTCATAACAAGGTACATATTCATTTGAGTTATTATAATATCCATCTATATTATTAACACAATTTCCATTTGATAATAAATAAGGATAATTTGAATTACAACTTGTACATCTATTTGAAGATTCATTTCCTAAACCAGAACAAGTTTTGCATTTTGAATAACAAGTTTCCCAATTTCCTGTTTCTGAATTATAAAAATATCCTTCTTCAATTTCTTCTTTTGAATAACATGAGGTAGTTCCAGATTTGAAAAATCTATTTCCTTTACATTTCAAACATTGATGTTCAGTAGATGTAGGTTCAACATTTGTTTTACAAGAGCTACAAGTATCATAACAAACTCTTATATAATAATGGCATTTATCATAAGTTTCTTTATTATATTCCCATTCACCATAACCGGCCCATACAATATCATATAAACCAGGAGTTGAAGAACTAAATTCATATAATTGATCAACATTGGAAAGTTGATAAGTTTCAACTTTTTTTCCAGAATTTTCTCCATCTGCATAATAAACATATGTATTACCACTGATTAAAACAATTTTTATTGCCCAAGGTTCAATACCAACATAGCCTAAATAGTCTTCAAAAGAAAATTCATATTCTGCATTTGTTTGAACAACTGCTGTTACCTCTGAATCATAGCATGTATATTTATTTACTAGATAAGTATAAAAACCATAAGTAGTTTGATATTCATAAGTTTTTAATTTATATAAATAATACCAAACTTCTGCGATAATTCTATATTCATAATTTTCAAAGTTAATTTCAATTCCTTCCCAAGATTTCCAAATTAAGCAATGAGTTTCATATTGATCTTTTATGCATCCACCACCACCTGCTGGGTTATTTTCATTGTTGCAAAAAAGAATTGCTTTTGAACCAGGTATCGCCGTTGTTGAATATTGAATTGAAGTTTGACATGTAGGTAATGAGACTCTTTTTCTTAAGAAATCTATATCATAATCTCTCAATTCTAAAGCTTTTAATTTTCCAGCACAAGCTAAATAAAATGTATAAGGAATTTTTTCTGTTTTTGCAGCACTCGCGCTTAAAAAGTTGAACAATAAAGAAATAAATATTAAAATCTTCATCACATATTGCATTTTTATAGCTGACATTTATATTTAAAAGATATATCTTCAATTATATTATTTTTTAAATAATTATAAGTTATTATTTATAATAAAAAATTATAATATAAATTAAATAAATAAAATATTTTTAATATAATAAGAAATAATTAAAAATAAATAATAAATAAATATATTATTTTAATTGGGGATTGGGGATTGGGGATTGGGGATTGGGGATTGGGGATTGGGCCCAATCCCCAATCCCCAATCCCCAATCCCCAATCCCCAAT